>Ga0209542_10002819_pt1 | contig 38270 bp, 37 predicted proteins | sample RifCSPhighO2_01_FD_184028 | JGI IMG/M metagenome (GOLD analysis project Ga0209542, IMG submission 184028) | Soil microbial communities from Rifle, Colorado - Rifle CSP2_plank highO2_0.1 (SPAdes) (version 2) | ecosystem: Environmental > Terrestrial > Deep subsurface > Rock core/Sediment ... | reverse complement strand
TTTACACCTCTGTTAAAAATGTGGTAAATGTGACCAGTTATCAATAAATCTTTCCTATACATGCTCAGGAATTCTACTCTGACGATACAGTATCGTCAAGGCTGGTTCGCAATATCGAAATTGGAATTAAGTTAGATTTTGTGTAGGATATAAGTGATGCTCAAACTGGTTATCCCTATAATAATTGTACTCACCCTTATCGGCGGAGGATTTTATCTTTACAAAAATTTGCAAACAAAACAAGTCAATGAAACCTCTCCCCCAACCCAAGCCATAAGTACACCCTCCAGTTCGACTGAGAACCCAACCGCAAGCCCTGTAACAAAATCCGACCCGTGCGAAGTGCTGATCAAAGGAAGCAGTGACGTTCCACCTCTGTATGAGGTGGCTTCTTGGCAAGAACCAGCAATAACAGAATATGAGATACCTTTGGGAGAAGAGGATTCTAAAAAAATGAGTGGGTGTTTAATTAAATCGCAGAATATCACAGATCACAAAGGAAGAGATGTCCGAATTTTCTATTCTGGTAAAATGGCAGAATTGAAATGGAGTCCATTAACATCCGCAGATGGAATGTATAGCAGTATAGAATCGTATCGAAAAGATAGTAAATATTTTGTAATTCAGCAAAATCTTGCACCTAGTGTGACTTCATCCACTCAGAATCCTCTTGTAGTGATCGAGGTTTTCTATAGCCAATAAAAAATTATTTTGGACCTATTTGAATTGAATTACATCCTTGAATTGGTACACCACTTAAAGTGATACCGGTTAAACAGGCTTGAGTATCAGTATCTTTGATTCCTGTTTCTTGAATTCTAAAATGCAGTACCAAATCGGTATCACCATCGCCATCCACATCTTCTAAATGGCCTTTATTGTGAGTTTCTTTTGCTTGGTTTGGGCCAAATCTAACTGATGAGGGATCAACTTGTGCTGCATCAAAACCCGGCGTGGTTAAAATTGCAAGCGGGATCACGCCGTTGCTTTTGAGATTTATCAAATTGGGGTTACTACCCTGTTTAATATCGACATCAACTAACTGGATGACATTAATCTGTGAACCTTGTTCTGAAGAATATTCCATAATGTATTCCGTAATGCCTGTGTTGGGGAGTATTTGTTCACTGACCTCTCCATCTTGGTCATAACCTCTAAAAGTAATGGTCGTATTATTTGAACCAGAAACTAAAACCTGATATTGCCCTAGTTCTGGATCGGCTGCTTCAAATAAGATTGTCCCATTACTTGCTGGTACCATCGGTGTATCCTCAAAGGTATCATCAATCAAAGGAGTTTCAAGATGATAAGTTGCATTTGGTATATCATTAAAAAATTCTCCAGTAATTGGATCTATTCCAGCCCTTCTCCCTAGTTGATCCGTTACCAAAAACTCGACCGGTGCAGAACTTGCAATTAAAAACCCGCTTAGATTCGAATGGGTCTCAACGAACCTTCTCATCTCTTGAAAGTGATTGCCATATGATTGAAGTGTTTCTTTATTTTGCCGCCTTGGATCATTAATTAAGTATGTTTGGCCAGTAATACCCGTGGCAACTATAAAATGACCTGGCTCTTTTAAAATTACAGGACGACTATTATCTAATTCTTGATTGAGTATCGAAAAATTTTCGCCAAGAATTGGTAATACGTAATCAATAATTGGTGTTCCGTAGATGTTGTGGGCTTGCTTTGAATATCTTGCGACTGCAAACCAGTCTACATTCCCATTAATATAACCTTTGTTTTTTGGGGCCTTTAACCAATTATTTAGTGTTCCCGGATCAGTAGGCTCTCCGTCCGGACTTCTGTCTACACCGTAATATTTCAAAAGCATTGCAGCAGACGTTACAGCACAACCGCAGGCAGCGATTGTTGAACCACCAAAAATCTCGCAATCTAAATCAAGCGTGTTTCCATGATCATATTCCTGCGATCCCCAGGCAAGATCGCTCTGACTAAAGTACGGAACAAAAACACCAGTACTTTGAACATTACCGAAGTCTACTTGCGGTGTTTGGCCATCTACCAAACTGACATTTTGACATAGTGGCGTCGTATTCGCCCAGCCATCCTGCAAAGTTTCGGCAATCGAATATTCCCCAAGCGACAAGGGAGAAAAAGCCGGATCAAAAGTAATGCTGCCACCAACACCAGTCCTGCCGCTAACTAAATAATCTCCAGTACATCCACTACCACTGAATAAGTTCATTCTCCAGCCTGACAAATTCTGTTCACCCACATCTTGCTGCCTATTACGGTTTACATCCTCAAATTTATGAGCAGTAATTTTGCCAATCATTCTTAAAGTCACATCGTCAAACCAGAGAGAGCCTGAACAAGCTTGAGCTGATGAGCACTTACCTCCCAAACCTAACTTTAATTGTGTTGCGCCGTTTGCGGCCTTCAGCCTTGTGGAAATTCTGGCCCAAGTTGTTCCGGGGAGATATACTGTAGAAAATGCAGTCGATATAAACACATTCCCAGTTTCACCATATTGGCAAACCCAAAGTATCGGCCGAAGGTTGATGTTTGAGCTACTTCCCAAAACCCAAACAGTTGCTTCATACTCTTGAGGCAAGGGAGCTGCCGGTATGAAATCTGAAGATACCCAGCTACCCGGTGTAAAAGTTAATCCGGATGGCCAAGATAAATTCTTTAGGGCCACGGAGCGTGAACCACTGTGAGCCAGAGTATTATCCCAATCAAAGTTGAGTGGTGGAGTATTTGTAGATTGCCCGCAAGCTAAGCCGTTAACTGTAGTCCAATTATCCGGGAGATCTGAACCTGTTTCAAAAGATGGATTAGGTAAAAGATTGTCGGTACTCGGTGACAGATTAAAAAGATATCCAATCCAAAAATAGCCTACCACTATTGAAACGAATGTTAAAAATCGCCAAAGGTAAAAAACCCTTCTCATTGACAGAAAATTGGGAGGTGTCACCTTCTTTAGGTTCCTCAATGCTTCTAACTTGTGACACACATGGGCCATCTAAGTTGCGCATATCTTACCACAGACAGACAGATAAAAATATATCAATATGTAATATATATATAACATAAACACCAATTTCTATATCAGAAATTATTTATCTAAATTTGAGTAATTTTTCTCTGCCTTGCTCGCAAATTTTCCCTCTGCTACAATGCCATCATCTATATTTAACTAAACGCTAACTTACTAGACGCTAAATAAATGAATCCTCTTTCTAAACACCGCACAAAAATTACAATTGTCGTATTTTTGCTGCTTGCAGCACTTGGCACTGTTGCTATCTTTTGGGCCCGCGGATTTAAACCGAATTTCAAAAACGGCACAATTGAGCGAACAGGCTTAATTGTGGCAGATTCTGTCCCCACAGGTGCGCAGGTTTATCTGGATGACAGGTTAACTTCCGCAACCAACACCTCAATTGCCTTTCTGGAACCCAAAACATACAAAGTCAGAATCGAAAAAGAAGGCTTTACAAAATGGGAAAAAGAGGTTACGGTTATTGCCGATCTGGCAACCGAAATCCATGCTCTTCTTTTCCCGCTGGCCCCCGAAATTAAACCCCTTACTACTACCGGCGCATCCAATCCGACTCTTTCCCCGGACGGCACCAAAATTGTCTATGGTGTCGGCGGTGAACGCGGCGGAATCTATTTACAGCCTATGACCGAAACTCCGTTTGGTTTTGGTCAGAGCAGTAAAATCTTAACCAAAAACACAACAGGCTTTGACTTCTCCAATGCCGTCTTCACCTGGGCTCCCGACTCCAGACAGTTAATCGCCACTTTTTTCGATGATAAAGCAGTCGCAGTCGCAAATCTAATCATAGATGCGGACAAGACCAGCCAGGAGCTGCGCGATATTACCGCCTCCTTAACCGCCACTCTTTCTGACTGGCAGGGTCAAATCGATATCCGTACCCAGACACAGGCAGTACTGGCTCCGGACGAAGTCAAAAGCGCAACAGGCGGGGCAAATCTTGCTTCACCTTCCTTACTCCCTTCACCCCTGACAAAAGTCAAAAACCCGACTACCCAACCTGCCTCGCCGGCGGGCGGGCCATCCAACAACCCAACCATTCAACTAAATTACTACCCCACTGGCCTTATCTTTTCGCCGGATGAGGAAAAAATTCTTTACAAAAATAAAGAAAATAAATACCACGTTTACGATTTGAAAGGGAAAAAGGATTACACCCTGCCCGATTTTGCAGATTTTATTACCATCTCCTGGTACCCGGATTCAGCCCATTTGGTTGTTGCTCAGAAAGATATGATTTCGATAATCGAAACAGACGGCAACAATAAAGTAACAATTTACCAGGGAAAATTTACAAATCCCCGCCCGCCAGCGACTGAGACCGCAGGCATTGTCGGGCGGGGATTTGTCTTTGCCCACCCATCCGGCACCAGGCTTATTATCTTAACTACCCTTACCCAACAAGAAAGCACCCCCGCAAACCTCTATTCCATCAACCTTAGGTAAAAAAAATCAATCTGCAATACATCCCATATCAGCAGGTCGCCTTGAATCTTTGATTCAATGACGCTCCTCTGATATATCAGATTCGCCAAAAGCGTAGGCTGATATAACCAGTAATTCAAGGCCAGGCTCTCGGGCTGAATGCCTCTCGGGCTGAAGTCTTGGAGGCTAAAAGTTGCTAGTTACGGGAAAATTGAGTTCAACTACAGTAAATAGATCTACAAAACAGCCGGCCTGGCAATTACCAGAAGCCGCTTCCAGGTAGTTCCAGGCGGATAACACGTCTGCAGAACCAGAATTTGGTCGCTTGTTTTCATCGTAAAATAGGAAACATCCTCCGGCTCGGTAATTTTAGTCTCCTTTACAATATAGTCATATCTTTTGCCCGCAAAAAAGATAACAACCCTATCCCCCGCCGTCATGTCTTTTAAAAGATAAAAAACAGCATTAAAACGCGGCACATTAAAAATCGTATCTGTCGAATGGGCAAACAGATAAGTCACCCCTGCTTGTCCCGGAAACGAAGTTCCTAAAGCGTGAGCAACTCCCCGCCTTAAAGCCGCCATATAAATCTCTTTATTGGAAGCATCAACATTGGGAACAATCGGCGCATCGGCTCCGATCTTTTCCACAATTATTGAAAAGTTTGGGTCTTTGGGAACCAGAACTTTAAGATTTGGGTCACTTTTTCCCAAAAGCGAACCAAATGTTTGAGTTGGGTTACCGGCAGTAGCAACCGACGCTGCCTCAAATCTGCGACCCAAAAGGCCATCTAAGGCGTGCTTTGCAAAGGCACTGCCAACCGGCCAGAAAGTGTAAAACATGGCAACAAGAGAAAGCAGAACCAGCGCATTGCCGACTGTGCGAACCAGAAGGATTTTTTTGTCGATGACATATTGCATAGTTAGTATTAAGTATATTGTATTTTGTATTAAGTATTTAGGAAGATTATAGTTTGTATTAAGTACCGCTTTTGTGCCCCTGGAGGGAATCGCCTGCCCGCCAAAACTTTAGTGAAGGCGGGAACCCCCAACCTTTCCCTTAGGACGGGACTGCTCTTAGACCATTTTTGTGCCCCTGGAGGGAATCGAACCCCCACCCCAGACTTAGGACGTCCGTGTTCTATCCGTTGAACTACAGGGGCGCACAAATCATACTTGGCTACCACTTCTGACGTGGCGTAAAATCTTGACAGCTCTCTTTTTAAGAGTATCCTAAAAATTTCTAGTAATCAAACAGAGTCTAATCTCCCAGACCCTCTATTACTAGGATACACAAGAAAAATATTTGTAAAAAGATACCCATCTCTGTTTCCAAACATACCTTGAACTTTGCTAACACCTATACCAATTCGGTTGTACTCTTTTGTCAAAATATTCATTCTATGTCCAGGGCTTTGCATCCAATCATGCACAGCAACGTCTACGGCTGAATCATAAGGATAATTGTTACGCGCTAAATTTTCGCCCGCCAAGCCCTTAAAATAATTAGCATCTGTCAACAAATCATCAAAGCTGAATTCTTGAGGGCTTTCATGGCTAAAGTAGTCTCTTAGTACCATATCAGCACACCTAATTCTGGCTACACGGGTCAGTGTGTCGTCAAGTTCCAAGGCTGTGAGCCCGTTTTGGACTCTAGCCTCGTTTATTTTCTGAAATGTATCATATTCTAACTCGCTTAGCTCTACTTCAACGCTCTCCAAATCCCGTTTGCCAGACACAAAATAACTCTTGCTCTTTTCTGAACCTACGAAATCAACAAACTTTACAGTTCCTTCCGAAGCCTTTAAAAAACGGCCGAGAGCCTTATATTTAGTCTGGACTTCATAACCAGCTAAGCCACCTGCAGCCAAAACAGTTAGTCTTAAAAAGACCCGCCTCCCCATAGTTTTGTTAAGCCTTGATTGTTGTCCAATTTCCGGTCTTTCCATAAGCGGTATTATAACTTGATTTATAGGAAACTCAAATTACGAGGAGCGCAAGCTTCGCTTATCCGTTAAGCTACAGCGGCATAATACAAAATACAGGATACAGTATACTAAATACTAGTTACAATTGGGGCTTAATTTTAGATTGTCGGGAATCTCAAGTCTTGCTGCCGAAACATAAAAGATATTCAATTTGCAAACCGACTCAACGGAAAGTGTACTTTTAAGAGCCAGTATCGCCCGGTTTTTATTATCTACAAATGCAGGCAGATCCTCGCCTTCCACAAATACATAGTACGAATTTGGCTTCGCCTCGTAAGTCACTCGATAGTTCTTGGTTTCTATTGGAAAACCGGAAAAGCTTGCCGAAACATTACCGAATTTTTGCGTTGAAGGCAGAGGCACATTTTTGTATCTGTCAACAACTTTGGGATAATAGATAAACGCAAACCAAGCCAGAGACGCCCCGAAAACTAAAATCGAGATCTGCAGGATGGCGGTATATGCTCTGCCAACTCCCGCGTGGGATACACTCTGGTCAAATTTAATAGCCGGCCCGACAGCAGATCCATTTGCAGGCTGTATAGCGTCCATCATCTTAATAAGATATCGCTTTGCTAAATTCCAAAATCGAGAAAAATAAGGCAATTAGAGCAAAAACCAGAAGCGCTGCGGCAATATGCGGCTGTTCAATAAAGGCAGCAAAGCTTGTATCAACCTTTGGCTTTTTCGGACTCTTCTTTTTCTTTGCCATTTGCTTTCGACTATCGACAATTGACTATAGACTCTACTTCTAGCTTAAAACGCCAAGCTCCCCTTGTCAAACATCTGAAGATCGATAGAAGAGTCGCGGTAGCTGGATTCGAACCAGCGGCCTCTCCGTCCCCCGAATCCCGTAAAATTTTAAGTCGAAGAGGGCGGGCTCGAACCCACCCAATCTTAGCATTCGGCTTTTCATCGAGTCAGACTCGATTCAATATTATTCATACGCGCCTCATGCTGCGATTTTGGGTGGGCAGGCCGCCGGCCTCGCCGTCCCCGCCCGACCGCCAATAACAATGTCGGGGTAGCCCGACTCGAACGGGCGACCTCTCCGTCCCGAACGAAGCGCTCTACCAACTGAGCTATACCCCGGTCTTTGGCGGGCGCGGCCGGACGACGCGGCAAGTCAAACTTGCCAGTCGAGTTTGACTCAACGCTCTACTTCACCCCGCTATTGCGGGGCAAGCTGAGTTACTCTCCGTGACCAGAACATTATATTACAATTGACAATTGGCCGGTAACAATCGACAATTAAATTAATGCCCACTCGAAAAGTATCTGGTATCTGGTATCTGGTATCTGGTATCAGAAATACAAAATACAAAATACTAAATACAAAATACCGTAAAGCCTTCGGCTTTACTTTGATAGAATTGCTGATTGTCATCTCCATAATCGCCATTTTAGTTGCTGCCGCATCCGCTTCCTGGACCAACGCCCAACAAAAAAGTCGCGATGGCAAGAGAAAAAGCGACCTTAAAGGTATTCAGCAGGCTCTTGAGCTTTACTTTCAACAAAATAGACAATATCCGGACTCCAGCAATGGAAAGATCCTGTGCCCAGGGAATCCTACCCCGATTGAATGGGGCAAGATTTTTAGCTGCGACAGCATCACTTACATGAACCCCTTGCCCAAGGACCCTATTAATTCCTCCGGCTATACTTATTATTTCCAATCATCAGTCGTATCGCCAGCAATCGTACCATTAACTTACATAATCAGCGCCAAAATCGAAAACGAAAAAGACCAGGATATTAAAAGCGAAAATCTCACATGCGCATCGCAATCCGGCGGCTACAACTACTGCGTCAATAATCCCTAGATTTGTACACAGTATTTAGTATCATGTATTAAGTATTATGTATGTTTAGCGACTGAAAGAAGCTGCGCTTTTGATTAATCCATTGATTAGCTTACTTACTGTCACCGATTGTTCAAAAGCTTTTTCAAAATCCTCATGTTCTAAAAGACCCAAGTCCTTGGCAACGATCAGTTGATTCTGTGTCTCAGTAAGAGAACCAAGAGCCATACGATAAAACTGGATCTTTTCTTTCCTGCTATTTCGGCAAAATCCCTCAGCGATATTACTTGTGACAGATACTGCAGCACGTCTCATCTGATTAACCAGACCGAACTTTTCTGAATTGGGAAATTTTCCAGTTATTTCGTAGATTAAAAGAACAAATTTGTGCCCTTGTTGCCAAGTATTCAGCTGCGTAAAAGTCCTTATTGCCATTAAGACGAGCAGCTTGTGCGCAAACTATACAAAATCCTCGATACATAATACAAGATACTGCATACTTAATACTTAATACAGGATACTAGCTCGCAAAGATTATGAAAGCAGCCAGAAGAGCAATCAAGGAGATAACCAGATACTCTGCCGCAACTCTGGCAGATAAATCCTTTCTGGCACTGTGGTAAGAAAAACCCCAGATCAAATAATAGGCGACCAGAATGATAACTATCAAAAGCTGCCCATGGCCACTTGCCCTAGCCATATAAACAGCCACAACCCCGACAACAAAGCCGAAATATAAAATTGTATGTGCCAGCTTCTCGATCACCTTAGAGTTCATAAGCAAAGCTTGCAGTCCTCCCCCGCAATGCGGGGTACGGGCCTAAATTGATAGTTCTCATACTTAATACATAATACTGTATACAGAATACTAAATTACCGCTCCCTGCACTGCATACCAGACAACCAGCAAAACAAACCCCAATAGCCCCAGGTGCGCCACAGTCGACGTTCTAAGCTTTAAATGTGCCCGTCTGGAAACTACCAGAACTTCCAGAACAAACAGCGAAAATATGAAGCCGACGATAGAAAGTGAAACCATTTTGGCTATCGAAAACTGCCTGCTTGCCAGAACCGTAGCCGAAGAATTGTCCCCCGTAACTATATCGGGAGCAGTTGCAACTACAACAGGAGACGGCTCGGGGATGGGGCTTGGACTCTCGGTTGGACTCGGGCTAACCAGTGCAACCCCCACAGGCGGCGAAGAAACAGCCGGCTTCGGTGACACCACAGCCGTAAGCGTCGGCGATGCAACAGGTGAAGACGAAGCTTTAGCCAGAGGCGGAGTCGCAGCCTGCGAAATCGCGCTGCCAAACATCTGCACCACTAAAATTCCATCATGCCCATCCAGCTTGCCGTCGGAAACGGCAACCCCTATTTCGCGGAAATTCTTATCCAAAATATTCTCCTTGTGCGATGGTGAGTTCATCCATGCATTGACAACTGCATCGGCGTCGCTAAAATCGCGCGCCAGATTTTCCCCCGCGTAAACATACCTGTAGCCTGCAGCAGAGATAAAACTCCAAGGAGTTTTGCCGGCAGGTGAATTGTGAGCCCAATAATTGTTGGCAAACATATCGCCGGCCTTGGAACCCGCTGCCGATGCCAGCTGCCCGTTAAAGGAAAGAGGATGCAGACCGTTTTCTGCCCTTTTCTGATTGGTTAATGCAACGATCTGATCCGCAGAAAAAGTTATCGTTCCCAAGATTGCCGGCGCCGAAACTCTGATAATAAAAAGCCCGGAAGTGATTAAAGAAAAAATCAGCGCGTAGGAAAAAAGCGCACCAACACCAAGTAAGTGTGCCCGATGCTGCTTGCCTTGCCCTAAGCCATCAACCGATGGATGATGATGCGGAACAAAATGATGCGCAAACCTTTTTACAGCCACTAATTTAGTTTAACAAAATTAGGGATTAGAGGTTAGGGGCTCAGTTTAAAGGGTGCAACCCTGCTATAGGGTTGATTAAACACTCCCCAGCCTCAAAAGTCAAATATTCAGACAATCTTCAATCCTCTGCTAATCTGAAACCCAGCTTACGATACCAGGTATCAAAAGAAAAAACACAATCGGCATCTAACTTTTTAGCAGTGGCCGCTACAATCGCATCAAACAGAGTATTTTGTTTCGATTTTGCACCTTCGAAAATTTTACAAGCTGAAAGCAGGATATCTTCATCCAGATATTCAATATGAAATACTCCCGTTTGCACTTGTTTGTTAATTAGATGGGCTTTTTGCGGCTGATTTGCCGCCCTCTTTAGTGAAGTGACAGCTTCCGGAAATACAGTTACCGGGAATACTACGGTTACGCCCTTTTTCGCGAATTTTTGGCCTATTAGTACTGCATTTTTGTGGTTTACATCTTTTTCCAAAACTAAAGCGATTAAGGCATCGGCATCTCCAACCGCAATATTACTAGCCACGCTTTTTGCCTCCCCAGGTGTAGTAATCCAAGTTTTTTATGAAATCTTTGGGAACTTTACCGTGAGTTGGTACCTGTTGTGCCATTTTAGCCAAATTCACTAAAGCAGTAGCGCTTGCAGATTTCGGCCTGACTACTTTCAAACCTTCACCAATTGCCTCACGGATAATTACGGCTTTGGCCTTACGGCGAGATTTGGCACTAAACTCCAATTGTTTATTAAGTTCCTCCGGAATATAAATATTGATTCTTTGCATAAACAAAAATATACACCATACACATAGGCGATGTCAATAGCCACAAAATGATGCGTAAACCTTTTTACCGCCACAACCTAAGTGTAGCAAAATTAGGGGTTAGAGTTTAGGGGCTAAGTTTAAAGGGCGCAACCCTGCTATAGGGTTGATTATTTGAGTCGCAAGTTTCCAACAATCGGAGATGTTCCGATACGGTATCGACAGAAGCTAAATAGCTTCACTTTCTGCGCCTTAGTGCTCCAGCACCAGCTCCTGCAAGAGCTGCAGCTGCTGCGCCACCTGCCATAAATCCAATCTCTTTGCCATCAATGCCATTGCTTTGATCTATTGAATATGCGCTGTCACCAGTAACTCCTGTCAGTCCCGTTATGCCGCCGACTGATGGGGGAGGGGTTGGAGTGGGTGGATTCATGTCAAGCGCGCCGTAGTCGAGCATCATACCAATACAGCCATCATTTGGATGGTCTGGGTCAATAACTATCTTGACAAGGTTGTCGCCAGCATTCAAATAAGAAGCAGGAACATTAAAGCTGCTAATGCTCCAATCAGCAGCTACACCAACAAGATTGCCAGTATAATTATTATTTATGTAAACTTTATCAACTTCAGGATACCCGCATCCGTCTGCATTAGGGTCGCTGGATTCAACATCAAACGCTTTTATCATCAACGTTGCAGCACTGGTGTTAGGGATGTTGATATAGAATTCTACAGGATGCTTTGACTGGGCATTGTGAGCTAATGTACCAACGTCATTGTCACCTGTCCTTTCTGATGGAGTAGGATTTGTTTTTGGACTTGAATTATTTGCATTATCACAAGTAGTCCAGTAAGTATTACCTTTTGAGCCTTCAGCTGGCGGACACTCCGAAGGAACAGTATCAGCATACACAACTCTTGTATGCTGTGTTACAGAATCTGCAGCATTTACCTTTCCGCTATATAATCCTAACATCGCAGCTGTAATTCCAGCAGCAAGTATGGCGGCAACAGCAGGGTTCACCAGATACATCAACCTGAGCTTTTGGGCATAACTAACGCGCCTTTTTTCTAATCTGCCAGGCTCAATTTCTGTTATTTGAGGAACAAATCTTTCCTGCATGGTGGTAAGTATATATCGGTTTATCTGGATGTTCAATAGCTCTAATACGGGAAGATCTTCCGATACCGTATCGGAATACATGATACTTAATACAAAATACTAAATACCTGATACCAATCTCCCCACCACAACAAACCTCGCGCTATCCAAAAAGCCAGAACAGGTGTAGATGGTCAGGCGTGCGTCATCCGTTTGCGTTAGAATTTCAACCGCATTGGGTTTGACTTCTTTGCGCTCGAAAATCTCGTATTTATAAACTTTACTGCTGGCATCCGTCACTTCTATAAAATCCCCATTTTGAACCTTCCAGAGCCCGCCTAAAACGCCTTGTGTGTTGTGCCCGTAAATTACTGCATTTCCGACCTTTCCAACCTCGCCTGAAGTCGTCAAATAAGAAACTCCCGTTGTTGATACTTTCCAACGGTTGTTTTCAATAAAACCTTCGGAAATATCCAAAGTTTTTGCAAGTCTTGCGATGTAGATTTTTACGGGTTTTGAGTTTACTTCAACCGTTTGGTCGGGTTCAACCGGTGCAAGCTGATTAGTCTTTAACTTCGAAATGTAAAAGCCGTTTTGCACACTGGACCAAAAGATCAACCCCGCCCCAAAAACAATCAATAAAATGGCAAAAGCAAAAGAAAGATTTGTCTTTATTGTTCGAGTGGAACGAGAACTATTATGTTTAGACTTCTCGACTCCCCCGCCTGGCGGGGTCGCTCGAAGAATAGTTTGTTTTGAAGTTTTCTTTAAGCCTTTTCGGCCTGAAGTACCTTTATTGCTTGCCATACACCAAGACTAATTATACCCAAACCTAGTAAAGTGAGTAGAACTTGAGAGCTATAACCTGTCGCAGCCAATGTGCTTGCGCCCAAAACCTGTCCGCCTGAGTTGTTATTTGACGAACTGGATGTTGAACCGCCATTTGAAGTCGAACTTGAACCTCCGTTTGACGGTGAAGGATCCGGACTGGCAGAAGGTGTTGACTCCGGGCTCGGTGATGGACTTGGCGAGGGTGAAGGACTCGGACTTGGACTCGGGCTTAGTGAAGGGCTTGGACTCGGTGATGGTGAAGGGCTGGGTGAAGGGCTGGGACTTGGGCTAGGCGAAGGACTTGGTGACGGTGACGGACTCGGACTTGATTGCGGTACGTTACAATCGTTGTTATAAATCAATATATGCGCTGCATCCCAATTTCTTCCATCAGAATCCCATGATCCGGGAGGAATAATATCCTCTCCGTTCTGATGACCGCTTCGATTGTGATCTGATTGGCCAGTTCCATTGACAGCGTTATCATCAACTGTAATTTTGGTATAAGGATTACTGGTGCTTCCAGTAGCGTGGCAAATAGTTACGTCATCGTGACTAGCCAAAGCATTAGTATTGAATACCAAGCTGGAAACGAGAAAGGTAGTCACCAGAACAGTGCTGACAATAGGTAATGATATTTTCAAAAATCCAGTTGTCATTTAATTTTTGGGCAGATATACTAAGAGGCAGTTTAATACAGATTGCGCATTTTATAGTATTTCACTATAAGTTGTCAAGTCCTGGATAAAAAAGCCCCGCTGTCGGAAATCTAGCAGGGCTTTTTACAAATCTACTCATCACTAAACCTGCTTATCACTTAATTGTTCTGGTTCACCTCGTTTGTGATATTAACTTCGACGTCGGCATCACCGGTTGTTATCGACACATCTCCTCCAGTGTTATTATTGGCATCGTTTCCGCCAGTACTAATCCAAATTTTTACGCGATTTGTGATACTTGAGGAATTACTCTGTCTAATCCTCTTGCTGTGTCTGATTGTTATCCTGCAGGTATTGTGTGAGCGGGCTCCGTTCCCCGAAATCTCACAACTTGTATCTGCAAGTGCAGCAGCGGGAAGTACAGTTGCACCAATAATTGAACCTGCAACCAAAGCTGTCGCGATTCTTTTCTTAAATGACATATGTTATCACCTCCTTCCATTGTTAAGTTATAAGTTAAAAGTTATAAGTAAAATCTCTTTTGATACTTCTGATACTTTCAGTAGCAAAGGCCAGGCCTTTGCTGAGTCAACACAGGGCTAAGGCCAGGCCTTAACCTAAGCCAGCCTAGTTTCCCGGCGTCGGTGGGTTTCTCTCTTCAAAATCAGCAGCAACATTAGTATCAAATCCGGGTACCAGTCTTTCAAACGAAGAACCCAGGGTTACAAGCGACACGGACGGATTAAATATCGACAAATCATCACCATAACTTAATGCATCAATTAGATTTCCTTGTGCATCGGAAAGTATCAGCCGGTCGCCGCCATTATCCAGCCCGTCCCCTATTTGTTTTCCAAGCGGAATTTTAATAGCAATAGGGTCCTCGTCCCAAAATCTCCAGGTCGAATTATCGCGCGAAATCAAAGCAAACTGGCCGGGTTTTAACTTGCGGTTTCCAGGAATTATCCTTACGATTCCGGAATTATCAGTAATTGTCCAGTTCTTAAGAGATACGATCTCGTCAGTCGGGTTAAAAAGCTCGATCCACTCATGGTTTTGCACCGGCTTTTTACAGGCAGCAGAATTGTTTTGGTTAACGCTGTTGGCAATTTTGACGTTTGCCGAAGCACTCCCGGAATTTATATCGACGTTGCCTCCGGTATTACCGCCAGCAGAGTTCCCGCCTGTATTTATGTCAATACCTAGGTTATTAATAATATTTGAATTATTCGTCTGAACTATCCTGCACCTATTGTCAATATCAATAACAATCGTGTTAACAGATCCGGCACCGTTGTTGGAAATTATTGCAGAAACGTTGCCCGCCCCTACTCCTCTGTCTACCGGCGAATCAAGACCGTGATCACCATCAACCTGATAATAAACTTCGTTAATAACAATATTCTCAGAAACAATAACGCCGATTGTTATATCGAAAATCACGCTTTTGGCCTGGAAATCATTACCTGCCGAGGCAGGGAACGTTACTGTAAAATCATAACTTGTGGAATCATTACCGCTTAAAATCGAAAGCATAATGCCGTTATCATCCAAACTGTCGGCAAAAAAATCAGCTACGGTTTTGGCACCGGCAGTTCCTCCATATAAATCAACTCCGGACTCCGAAATAACGATATCCAAAACCGTCTCAAGTTTAGGGTCCGACCCTATTCCGCCTGTTCTTGTGCCTTTGACCGAAACCAAACGGGCAATAGAGCCGCCATTGTTAGCCTGCACATTTCTGGTTTCAGTATCTCCGGGAAGCATATTATTAACCACAAAAATCGGCGCGCCGTCTGCTACCCCGTCCCAGACAACGTCGAGCTCTCCCAGAGCCTGGGAAGAATTGTTGAGAAAGACGGGAACCGCTAAATTAGCGACAAGACCCAAAACCAGACTCAAAACAACTATTTTTAATGTTTTAAATTTTTTCTTCATGTTCCTCAATTTAATTTGCAACTCCCGGCGATGGCGTGGTATCAACTGCAAAATCGCCCGTCGCAAACGTGTCACCAAGAGCCGTGTCGACTGCATTTGGATTTCTGGCTATAGATTGGTTAGCTGATGTATTCAAAGCACCAGAATTCTGGATAGGACCATACTCAACTCTGTCTACCACTTCAAACGTAGTAGTCGTGATTGGTTTTTCTAGTTTGATTACTCCACCTGTTGCCGTTGGAGTAAAGTCAGGATTTCCTCCGAGATTTAATACTTCCACTCCCCCTGGGTTCGAATAACAAGACGGGGAAAATGTCGAACTGCTCTTAGTAATCAGAACATACTCTCCCGGATCTATAAAAGCATTTGCGTTAGAAATTTGAATCGTATTGTTGTTACCGTCCTTAAACTGCCAATCTTTTAGATTAACTTGTACAGTGGATCCGTTAAATAACTCGAGCCAGAATTTGGTCTCTGGATTAGGGGTACAAGACGAATTCCACAAAAACTCATTCACAACCAAGGTCTGCGCAATTGGCGGCGGAGTCGGGCTGGGTGAAGGGAAAGATGTGCTTGCCACAAAAATATTGTTTGTGGACGTCTCACTGTCGGAGAAAAACGCAAAAGTCGATTGAAAAACAAAAATAGTCATAAAAATCGGCAAAAGTACTTTAAGGCTCAGAAATTTATTGTTCGAGCGCAGCGAGAACTCACTTGGTGAACTAAGTAGAGACCTCTCGACTCCCCCGCTCGGCGGGGTCACTCGAAGAATATTCTTTTGTTTTTTGACCTCGCGAAAAACCGCCACAATCTCAAAAAGAATTACCAGAAGTGCCGGGAAAATTACCAAAAGCACAAAGCCGATATTACTCTTTGTAAACGCAACTATTTTGCCGACTTTAGGCACAGAAACAAATTTTGCGCCGATTATATTCTCTTCTTTTACAAAACCTTTGTCCGCAGTCTTATTGGCATCCCCTTTTGTTTCATAAAACACTTTGCCAGCTTCAACTTTCACCGAAGCAATCCTGTGAGTCACCAAAGTCTTACCGTCAGCTGCCCTAAAAGCCACAATATCACCGGCTTTGTATCTGGGGATCGGCAAGGCAAGAGGGCTTTTTAAATTCTGCTTTGCACGAACCACAACAAAATCACCAACACCGATCGTTGGTTGCATACTGCCGCTTCGAACAATTAAAGCTTTGTTACCAAAAGCGGGAATAGATATGTAAGCCACTGAAGCAGCGACTAAAATAAGGGCAGCAACAAGCAGAATATTAAATGCTCTTACTGCTATTTTTATAAAATCGATGCTTTTTTTAATCATTAGTCACTCCGTTCCGATCCGGTATCGTCTAGCCTCAAGACTGTATTTGTTCATGCCTGACGATACCGTATCGGGAAAGCATTGTCCAAACTTTACAGAAAGGCGGAAGCGAAAAATTTCCAACAGGATCAACTCCCGCCCAATCTGCTAAAGATTAAATCTAGAATGGACTTGGATTATTCCTATACTGCTCTACTTGGAATTCCATCGTTGCTTCCACCCCATCGCTCTGTACTTCGTTTCCAACTTCCTCTGGCAATCTCCAAGCTATACCAAAGCAAGCCTTTTGCTCGGCGAGCAGGTAAGCTTCATCAAAATCAGCCAAATTCCAAATTTCACCATCTTGAACTGTACCTTCAGAAATTAAAGTAGGTTCAAATTGTTCCACAAAATCGTTATCACACTCGCTGAGATCCTGCGGTCCTTGAAATCCGGGAGTAACACCTTGATCTAACCAGACGGTAAATAATAAGTTCTCTAAAAGTTCACCGTCATCATTAGCGCCACAACCGGGTTCTGCTACTGTTTCTGGTCCAGTACAGCTGTTATCAGTATCTGCTGTTACATCAATGAGCATCCTCAACCAAGCATCATTCTCAACGGTTAAACTGACAGTATCTTCACCATAATCACCGGGTTTAACATCTGTGAAATAAAAGAATTTATGGGCAACACCTAAATCAGTTGAGTCCCAAGTTGTGAACCCTTCAGGAGGAGTAGGACAATTTGGAGTATCGTCTGCTGGCTCATTATAGTGACAAGTATTATCAACTTTTAAGTCTAGAGTCCCAGCTGTGAACGTATTTCCAGTTGATGTCTCGCTGTCGCTAAAAAAGGCGAATGTTGCGCCGACAACTAAAGCTGCGGCCACGGCAATTGATGCAAGAGATAAAAGAATTTTTGTATTAATATTTATTCCCATTTATTTATCACCTCCTTTCATTGTTAAGTTATAAGTTAAAAGTTATAAGTTATAAGTTAAAATTAACCTCTTCACCACAAAAAAACCGCGTGATATGTTACATACATAAAACGCGATGAATATCGATAAATGCCGGGCAGATTTTCATTGCGATAACTTAATCAATCTAACCGCAGAACAAGCAAGCTGAAAACCTGGCCCGAAGAGTCTCTGTTCGGGGAAAATGGAGTACCTAAACAAATTACTTTACAGTAAACTAATCTGTCAATCCATACAAAGTAATATTAAAAGGTATCGCAAGAGGTCAGTTTAACGCCTGGAGTAGCTCATCTAAGGCCTGGTCTTTTGCAAAGAGTCAGCTAAGTTAAGACCAGGCCTTTTGGCCTATCCAAGACCAGAGCCCAAAGGCCAGGCCTTGGATAAGGTGTAACTTAAGCAAAAAGGCCTGGCCTTATCCGCCCAGCCAAAATCCTAAACTCTAAACAAATTCAAAACTCTAAAGCTCAAATTATCAGGTTGTAAAACAAACATGTGTGAAGTAAACTTGCCAGGCGAATATGAAGCTAACCAAACTCTTTCAAATTTTTACATCGATTCTCCCCTATTTTGCGGTCTTTTTTGCATCTCTCTTTCACCCATACGATAACGATCTTGGCTGGTACTTAAAATATGGCGAGTATTTCATTAAAAACCATCAAATCTTAAGAGAAAATATATTTTCAAGCCAGATGGCAGATTTTAAATGGGTCAATCATTCCTGGGGAACCGATCTTATATCATATTTAACTTTTGACAATTTTGGCTTCTTGGGCTTATCGATTTTGGCGGCAGTTGTTGTTACCGCCACTTTTTACTTCTTTGCAAAGGCTTCCAAGCTGGATTTATTTGAAAAGGCGCTTATCTTCCCGGCTCTTATTTACTTTCTTTCGCCCCTCAATTCAGTTTCATTCCGTGGTCAATTGTTGAGTCTTTTATTTCTGGGGATACTAAGCTACATATTGTTCGAGCAAAGTCACGTTCATGGAACTGAACGTGACGTAGTCGAGAACTACTCATCGAATGATCAGAAGACTTCTCGATTCGCTCACATACGTTCACTCTCTCGAAGAGTAAATGGCTTTTACCTTCTTCCTTTCCTTTTTGCCCTCTGGTCTAACATTCACGGCCAGTTTATCTTGGGTCTTGCCGTCTTTGCGATTTGGATTGCCGCAACAGTTGGAGCAGATATTTTTGATAATGGTTTTTTTGGCAAAGTGTTCCAAAGCACAAGGCCAGGCCTTGGCTCGGGATCTGCCAGGCTAAGGCCTGGCCTTAAACTGAGAAATTTGTTGGTAGTCTTTATCGTCTCTGCATTTGCTGTTCTTGTTAACCCATTTGGTTTTGGAGTATATCAGGAAGCAGTCAAACACTTCGGCAATCCCCTGGAAGCCTATATTTCCGAGTGGGTACCGTTTAAAATGCTTTCGATCCCCTGGTGGGGTCAGGTATTAGCAGGCCTCGGCATTTTCTTTGGCATCATCTTTCTCTTCTTCAGCGAAAAAATTAAGGAGAAATTACCTGAAATTTCAATAGCCTCAGTTCTTTATTTAATCTCTTTTTCCGTTCGCCGGTTTGTCTGGCCGATGTATTACTTTTCTATTCCGCTAATTGCGCCCGTTGCAAACTTCCTTAAACCCGAAAGCAAAAAATATGCGAATATTGCAGCAGGCACCATATTCGTCACATATATTGCTCTTACTTTTCTTATTGATAATCCCGTCAAGCGAATACAAAACATGTCCTGGCAATCATATTGCGCCATTAATATTCACTGCTCAGACGGTGCTATAAATCACCTAAATTCTATACTAGACCCTAACTTACTAGACGTCTTAGACCCTGAGGGTCTCAGACCCGAACGGGCTAAATTACTAACCTACTACGGTTGGGGCGGTTACATAATCGCCAATTATCCTGAAATTAAGCCTTCAGTTGATGGCCGAATGACATTATGGCGTGATGAAACAGGTTTCAGCGCTTTTGAGGAATACTTTGCCTATGAGCAAAATCAAAATGATATAGATAAATCACCTTATGATGTAGTTTTAATGTCTCCCCAAAAGCCCCTCTACAAACGCCTCGAAAAACTCGTCAGTGAGGACAAATGGCAAAAGGTCTACGAAGATAAATTTGCGGGCGTGTTTGTCAAGAAGTAGATTATTTTTTCTTTCCAACCTTAATCTCATGTGCAACAGCTGTCTGCTGACGACTTGTCATAACCTGCATCCTGGCTCTGTAAAGGCCGAAAGCTATAAGAGGTATAAGAGAAGCCAAAAGTATCTTCCAGTTAAATGTTAGTGAAAATACCCCGTCCTTCTCACTTGCCCCGTCACCCAAAGCTGATGGCGCGCTGCCCTCAACAGTCACTGCATTCTGGTTTTCGTCAGTTGTGCCGCCAGACCCAAAAGGTCCGCCGAAGAATCCAAAACCTGATTGCGACTCACTGCCAGACGAATTACCCTGCGAGAAAGCGTTTAATATCGCTCCGCCAATTCCGGCTGATAAACCGCCGCCACCGGAAGATCCGCCCGAAGAACCGCCGCTTGATACTCCACCTACCGATTGTGAAGACACGCTTGCACCATCTGGTGCAGAATCTTGCCCAGGTGGAACTGCATCACCAGTCCAAGACCCAAAGACATTGATTATGCCAAGCATCAGGGTTCTTCCGATCAAATTGGTATTGACAAAATTCATAATCGATGCTGCCACATTGACATCCCCAGTTTCGATATTTGAATCCCCGCCCGTGTTGTAGCTTGCCCTGTTATTTCCCGTATTGGCATCAATATTAATGTTGTTCGTGACATTGGCAGTATTATTGATGGTCAAATCATTTGTACCGGTCGCATTTAAATCGATATCGTTTGTAGAACCTGCTCCGTTACCCTGATTTGCAGCAACAATTGCTCCGTCATTATCCACTGTGAACACGAAGCCGTCGGAACCTGAATAATCGGTGCCGGTAAGCGCTCCAATAATGCTCCCCGTCCAGGTTCCCATATTGTTAACCAAAATCAGCCACAGTGGCTCATCAGATGCCCCCAGAAGATTAGTGTTGACTATGTTAAGAACTTCCGCATTCACAAATACGTCACCTGTTTCAATACCATTGTCACCGCCCGTGTTATAGGAAGTCTTGTTGTCGCCTGTCGTTGCATCGATATTTAAGATATTGTCAATATCCGCGAAGTTATTAAGCGTTGTATTACTATCATTCGTACTGTCAAAGTCAATCGTATTGTCGCTGTCTGCACCGTTTCCGGAATTTGTAGCAGAAAGAGAAGTCCCGCCTATTCCGGGCAAATTATCCGGGAAAATAATGTCGCCGACTAAATCTCCAAATATGTTAACAATAAACGCAACGCCTCCCGAAATTGTTGAATTTACAAAGTTGAGAAGATTCGCAGAAACGTTGGCATCACCGGTTGTAACTGAAGAATCGCCGCCTGTGTTGTAAGAAGTGTCGTTGTAGCCGCTATTTGCAACTAGATCCAGATTATTTACAATGTTGGCATCGTTGGTGATATCTGTATTTGAATCGCTTGCGACATCAACTGACGCGCTGTTTGTGCTCTCTGTCCCGTTACCCGTGTTCTGGACATCAACATCACCGTCAGCACCGCAAGCACCACAACCAAACAGTCCATCCGGAACAACCAGAATCACATCCCCCATCTGGTCATCGATTATATTGTATTCAACTATTCCCAAACCTGTTTCGTTGACAGAAGTTATGACCACGCCGGAAACATTTGCGTCCCCCGTTTCAATTTCACTGTCTCCTACATTATAAGAAGCCGCGTTATTGCCGCTATCTGCTCCTATATCTAAGTCATTGTTAACATTTGCATCATTATTAACTGTTACCGCCGAATCCGAATCAATGTCGACACCTGTACTGTTATTACTGTTTGTCCCGTTTCCTGAATTTTTAACGCTAACATCGTCAACACAAACAGAACAAGGCGAGGGAACACTCGTCTGGTTTGCCGAATTGACAACCGTACCGTTTGCAGTTGCATCGCCGGTATTAATGCTTGTATCTCCTACATTTCCAGAACTGTTCCTTCCGGAACTTACCCATTCGTCCCCATCCAAGTTCAAATCGTCTTCATCCACTTCCTCTTCATCACCCTCATCATCGTCCCAATTGTTTGAATGCTGTGTAGAACTGTCAGTTGTAACTTCCGGTGAAGGGCTGGGTGAAGCGTCTGCAACTGCGGCTTCCGGTGCAGTTGATGCCTCCGGCGCAGTACTTGCCTCAGGAGCAGTAGAGGCTTCCGGCGCTGTGCCTGCCTCGCCGGCGCCCCCGGCTTCCTGAGCAAAAACAGCCAGCGGCGAAGAAACCGCCAAAACAAGAGAAAGCGTTATTGTCAAAATTATTCTTTTCAATTTATTCATTCTATATCTCTATTTTTGTAACCAAGATTATTTACTCTTCGAACTAAGTCGAGTCTGACTCGACGAAGTGAGAAGTTCATTTAGTTCTCTCTTATCGCTCGAACAATATGCAAATCTTAATCTATTTTTGGGGCAGGATACCTTGTCCTCCGAAGCTTTAGCAATAGGAGGATCCTTTATTCTTGGAGGTTACCCTTTGGACCTTGTTTTGAGACTCAACCCTCCGGGTAAATCCCCCAAGAAATCAGGATTAATCTTTTAGTCTAAAAGACCTAAAAGTAAAGCCAACAGACCTTCGAGGTCAATATCAATGCTGATATCACTGCCATCAAGGTCAACATTTCCGACTGAGTTTACGTTGGCTTCGTTACTAACATCAACATCACTGTTGGCATCACCGGTGGTTATTTCCGGATCACCATCAAAGTGAGTGTTGTCATTAGCATCGTTTTTGCCTGTGTCAAGATCAACGTCGACATCGTTGCAATCGTCTTTTTCATCGCAATCGATATCGTTGTCCTGATCGACATCAAGGTTACTGCCAAGGTCCAAAGTGACATCATTGTCACTGTATGTACCGTTACCGGAGACCTTAATTGAACCATCTAAAACACAGCCACATGCATCAACATCTGCCCAATTGACATTAGCTTCGTTGCTAACATCAACATCGGAATCAGCATCACCAGTGTCAATAGTTACATCGCCACCAGTGTTGTCGTTAGCATCGTTTTTGCCTGTGTCAAGATCAACGTCAACATCGTTTTCGATATCAGCGTCGTTGTCTTGATCGACATCAACGTCAGAAGACAGATCCAAATCAACATTGTTATCTGAATTGGAACCGTTGCCGGTAATCTCAACCGAAAACTCTCCGCCTTCACCATCGCCAGAAACAACTGCCACATTGGCATTTGCTGAGTTATCGATAGTTACATCAGAATCAGCATCACCAGTGTCAATAGTTACATCGCCACCAGTGTTGTCGTTAGCATCGTTTTTGCCTGTGTCAAGATCAACGTCGACATCGTTTTCGATATCAGCGTCGTTGTCTTGATCGACATCAACATTATTATCCAAATCAACGGTCACATCATTATCAGAATATGTACCATTGCCGGAAATAGTTACGTTAACATCACCCGGACAACAAGCATTTACTTCCGCCTGATTCGAGTTAACTGAATTATTAACAGTTACATTAGAATCAGCATCACCGGTTGTGATCGATACATCGCCTCCGGTGTTGTCGTTGGCATCGTTTTTGCCTGTGTCAGCGTCAACGTCAATGTCGTTGCTAATATCCGCAGTGTTGTTCTGCGTGACATTTGCTGTGTTGTTCGAGGTAAAGTTAATAGTATTGTTGCTGTCTGAACCGTTGCCGGAAACTTCAATATCTACAGCCAAGGCTGGTGCGAGTAGCGAACCAAGTACCAAGGCTGCTGAAGATGCGGCAACTCCAATTTTTGTTATGAATTTATTCAAATTTTTTCACCTCCTCTCGGGATAGGATTTCCGCCAATTCTGCTTTGCAGAAAAAAACGGAGGCACATCGTCCTCAACTTGATTGAGGAAAACATGCCTCCGTTTGCGGTCGGCTCCGCCAGCTGGCGGATTATTTAATTATTGGGCAGAAAGTTCGCATGTAGGAGCAGGCCTCTTGCGAACTTAGATGTATAAAGCCTAACAAAAGGCTTTTGCCTTGTCAACCCTGAGTTTCATCGAAGGGCTTGCCCTGAGCAAAGTCGAAGGGTCAAGGCGCATTTTAAATTACAACTTCGACTGTTTCTTTGTTCTCGCCCTTTATTTCACCGATCAAAAACTTTAAGTTCTTACGACCGTCAGTGACTATATAAATGGTTCTCGTATTTTTGCTCGAAAGCGGTTCAACCTTAACCGGATCCGTTTGAATGTCCGGCGCATAGTTTTTGCCATTGTCGGCAACCAGTCTGAAGAAATCTACAGGCCTTACCGTAAGCCTGTTGTTGGTGGAGTTTTCAATTTCTATATTAATTACGATAAAATCTTTTCCCTCGCGCGAAACCAAAGGCTTACCTTTATAAAGAATTCTCTCTGTTCGCTGAAGACTCGCAACATTAACAACCAGTGCCTGCCCTGTTTCTTTGCCGTCACTGCTTCTGATGGCAATAGAAAACTTTTTGTTAAGTTCAGCCTTATCCCCTTCGGAAACGTAAGCCTGATCGCTGACATTTGCTGTCGAATCATTGTTTGAACGGGCCCTAACCCAAACAATGCCTGCTCCAACTAAAATCACCAAAACTACAGCAAATATTAGGCCTTTTGATTTAAAAATCGGAAGTTTATTTTTGAGAGATCCTAAATTTGAATTGTCTAGCTTATTGGAAACCCTCAGGACGAAATCGGCGATTTTGGAAAACAGTAAATACCCGAAGTCCAAAGACTGAGATTTAGCAATGCTTGTCATCAAATTTTTTGGTGGGCAGACAAAAAGGAAAACTATGTGTCGTAATTATAGACTAATACTTTCTTTTGTCAAGATATAAAAGAGTTGTCTTGCGATCCAGTTAGTTTAGCAAAAACTTATAACCGGTAATCTCCTATAGTTAAGAATTAGAAGATAAATTTGTCAAAAACCTTGTTAAGGCCAGACCTTTTACGAATTTACACCTCAGCCAAGGCCTGGCCTTTGCTGAGATTAAGCAAAAGGCTTCAGCCCGAAAGGCTCATCAGCCTGAAGGCCTGGCCTTTGCAGAAGATGTACCCTAAGCTAAGGCCAGGCCTTTGCCAGGTTACCCGCCAAAAACAAATCCCCAGATCTTTTTGAAAAAATCTCCGGCACTTTGCCAGAAAGTTTGTTTAACCGCAACGTAAACTTGAGTCTCTGCTGAGGGGCTTGGGGAAAGATCAGGACTACTTTGTACAGAATCACCGCTATCCTTCTCACTTTCATCCTGACTTGAGTAGCTTATACTTTCGCCTTGTACCTTACTGTTAATATTAACCTTAACACTTGCCCCGTTCACTTCGCCGACTTTGATCGTCTTAACACTTGTAACATTTGAGCCGATTCCCGTAATTGCCGCCTCGAGCGAATAGTAACCGGGGTTATAAGGCGCCGGAATCACGGTTGAAAAATAGCTTCCGTCGCGACTTAAGGAGAAAGAGTTGAGCAAATTGTATTCATTGTCCCTCAAATTAAGTTTACTGCTCGCAGACGGGCTGACGGCCCTAGCGTTTATCCTGACATGTATTGTCTGCCCGCCCCTAAAGTCGCGTACCGGAGTTGCAAAACTGGATCTGTCGGAAACTTCAAGGTTGGAACCGGCAAAAGCTCCCGGCGCAAAAACAAAAAAAGAAATTAAAAGGGAAATTAAAGGCAGTATAATTTTCATTAAGTTTGTCCGACGCTTTCGCCAACAGCGACGGAATTACCGTTTCTCATAACTTTAATCGAAAATCGTTTTTTGGGAAAATGCCTGGCCAGTTTTTTGATTGACCTTTCTGTTATCTGCGTAACCGCATAGTTTTCAACATAAATTTCCACCGAGCCGTAGGCTTTATTACGAAGAGCATCGACAATCTGCGAGATTAGATCAGGGGAAATCTTCTGGGTCGAGTAAACATTGTCTGCCGAATCCATTTGGCTCATATAGCTTAATTCGGGCAGAACAATTTACACTACCTTTATATATTCTTTTAGGAAAGATTTGTCAAGCCCCGCACAAGCGGGACGCAGACCTCTTCGAGCCTGAGCGGTTCGACTGAGCTCACCGCCGAAGTCCTCATAGCCGAAGGCCTGAGCGATGGTGAGTACTGAGCGAAGCCACGTCGGACGTGGCGGAGTCGAAGTATCGAACCAGAGTCGAAAGATTAAGATCTTGAGAGTTGCAGAACGAAGGGTAAACCCCAAACAAAGTTTATGGATTAACTAATAGAGAGAAGGAGTTAACGCCGCCTGCGGCCTTTGCCAAGCTGTCTACGCTTTAGGCTTTCTTCTATAAATTCAACTATTCCAATCAGATACTCCAATTGCTCTAGTGTCGCCGGATTACCCCCCATGTATAATACTTCACTTGCCGACGGAATCTGACAAATCAGGTATTCTTGATCTCCAACTAATTCCTCCAGCTTGACTACAATACCTATTCTATAATCCTCAGGTTTACCGCTATGATCCTCTTCATCTCGAATGAATATTTTTCCTCGGATTGCGCCATTCTCAAAACCCACACGCCGAGTCATCCTCCCAGACTCCGACAATTTAGTCTTTGAAGGAGAATCTAAAAGAAACATCATTTTTCCGATCAATTGCTCTGATAAGATAGACTTTAGTCTTTGTGGAGTCCTATCAAGATCGGCCAGCGCAGCTATTAAAACCGAAGGGGTTTCATGAATTCTGCGGTCTGTCATGATAATTTTGAGGGAGTATTAAACCAGCACTCGTTTAACTTGCCACAACCCACCCAGAACCATTGTCATTCCAAGAGAAAGAAGCGCAAGATTTTCAGCAACTCCGGTTTCGCCAAGCACCTGGCCGCCGTCGGCTGCTCCAGCAGCACCGCCGCCGCCACCATTACCGCCATCGCCGCCTCCCGGTCCGCCTACCGGCGGATTCGAAGCACCCGGTTTAGGTGTAGGGGAAGGCTTTGGGCAAGTCGAACAATTAACTTGCGCATTGTTAGTATTTGCCTGATTGGAAATATTGACATTTGTGGAACAGTCCCCGGTGTTTACTCCGACATTACCGCCGGTATTGCCGGAAGCCGAATTTCCGCCTGTGTTGCAGTTGGAATTGACATTATTGTTGATATTTGATTGATTGTTTTGATTAACGTTTGTTGAATTTTGCTGATTGACGGTAACGTTACTTGTTGAACCGGCACCGTTCCCGGTAATGTCATACGAGACCGCCCAGATTTTGGTTGCGGAAACCAAAATTAAAACAAGGGCAGCAAGAGGTGTAAGAAAAAGCGCATGCTTCATAACAGTTATTGTTCGAGCGATAAGCGAGAACTAAAAACTTCTCACTGCGTCGAGTCTGACTCGACTGCGTTCGAAGAATAAAGCTCTGGACAGATTTAGTGGCAGTTTGTGATACTAGAGCAGTAGTAAGTGGCAGTGGGCAGCATTTTATATCTGTTTGATTTTGTTTGTCAAGTACTGAGTTTAAGAGCGTAAGCTCGTAAGCTTCGCTTATCGAAGTGCGCAGACCTCTTCGAGCCTGAGGCTCTCAGAGCCGAAGGCCTGAGTATATCGAAGGGTCAAAGCCATCAAATTCATATTGATGGCGCAAACCCCGAGTTCTGCATTGCAGAACGAAGGGTCAAGTCCACTAATCCAGTGTCATTCTGGAGTCACTTTCATGTAAACGGAACGTGACGATAGAATCTGATCCAAGGCCAGGCCTTGGATCAGCCGATTGATAAGCAAAAGACCTAGCCTTTGCTTTGTCCTGCACCTTAGTATTCTGGTAAATTTGACTAAAATTTGGAAAAGTTGTAATAATAATCCTTGATGACTGAACATCAACCGATACAAACCGCAGAACAACTTAATACAGAAATTCAGCTTTATGACAAAGCTAAATTAATAAGAGCAGGTATGTTTTTAATAGCAGTCTCCTTGGCAGCTGCAATACTAAGTTTAGATAAAACAGTTAGTAATGACACGATTAAACAAATAGCAGGTTTGGGATACTTTCTCCTAGTTGCACCCGCAGGCGCAGCGCTTGCCGGAGGTACTGTTTTTCAAATGCTATACGCTAATAATACCGCTCACGAGGCAAGAAATGCCGGCTATCAGGTAGAAGGAACATTCGTAAGAAGTATACGTGCGCCCGAGCCAACTAACCTCTAATACCTAAAGACCAATGGCTAAAGACTATTTCTCATCCTCTGCGGATAACTATTCAGAGCGCGCACAATCTCTCAATCTCCACATGATATAATCAGCCCTATGACAAAAAAAATCGACTACTTAATTAAATTAACTTACGATAAAGAATACAAAGGCTATGTTGCAGATGTCTTGAACCTTTACGGCTGCATGAGTCAGGGTAAAACTAAAGCGGAAGCTATCAAAAACGCCAAGAAAGCAATCAAGGCTTACATGGAATCGGCTACCAAGGAATTGGATAAATCTTCAGAAATCTCAGTTGCTTCTGTTTACACTCCCCTGCCAACTGCTTAATTAATGGGCAAGCTTGCTAATATCTCAGGCAAACAAGCAGTCAAAGCTTTTGAAAAATTCGGCTACACGCATTCACACACATCCGGAGATCACGCAATCCTAAAGAGGCCAAACAGCCCGACTTTGTCGATTCCCCTACACAAAGAAGTAGCTCCATTTCTCTTAAAATCTCAGTTGAAACGCTCCGGAATTTCCCAAGAAGAATTTTTAAAAGCTTGCTGAGTCTTACGGATAAATCGCGCTAACGCCGGCAATATCTCCGGTTGTCAAAGTATTCTTCTTAACTTCACCTTTAGCCCCGTACCCAAACATCGTATTGTCAACGTATGCCGCGTCATAATGGTCGTCAAGACCCATCCAGTGCCCGATTTCATGAGTCAGGATATTTTCGGCATCGTAAGAGTTTGTATTGGCACAGGTATCCGAATTTGACCAGCTCCAAGGCACGCGCTTATTCATAATCGTGTCAACGTCTACCACTAAACCGGAAAGTGTAAAGTATCTAATATAAGTAACGCCAAGCGTGTTCCCGGAAGTCCTGCCCCAGGCAACAATATTCTTGCCGTCATAACGGGATCTATCTACAGTTGTACTGGCGCCTTGCGAAAAAGAAACTTTGTTACCAGCAGCCCCCTGCCAGTCGGAAAAAACATTTGAGGCAATTGTAGCTAAATTAGCGCCGCCAACAGAAGAAGGCACACTTCTTACATTCAGATTGTAAGTCCAGTTACTAGGCAAGTGCCAGCCGGCAGCAGCAACTGTAGCATTTGAATCGGGGTCGGCAAGATCACAAACCAGCAAGTTTGTGGTAACCCTCTGCCTTTGTTTGTGCACAATAACGCGAACTTTTACAATGCCGCGAGCCGTCGGCTCATCGTACGTCCCGTCAACTTCCGGCACCTCGGGAGCTTCTGGAGCCTGTGCCGCCTCTTTCGCACCAGCAGCTTCTCGCGCCGCCAAAACTGGTGTGATTACCAAGAATAAAGCGATTAAAATCGCCAAAATCGATGAAGTTACTCTAATATATTGACGCATCGCAAACTTAATTGTAGCGGTTGACTACCCTAAATTCAAGCTTCTCAAAATACAGAATACATGATACTAAATACAAGATACACTGCCTATTTCTCATCCCCCGCGTACAAGTAATCAGAAACCGCAACCTGCCAGTCAAAAACCTCACCTTTTTCAAAAAACCTAACTTCTTCTTCTCTTGCTGATGCCTCACTATCCGAAACGTGGATGATGTTGGCGGAAGTTGACATTGAAAAATCACCGCGAATTGATCCTAACTCCGCCTCTCTCGAATTTGTAGCTCCTGCCATTTTGCGAACCACAGCTACAGCGTCAAGCCCCTCCAAAAGCATACAGACAATTGGCGCAGACGACATAAACTTCTTGAGCCCCGCAAAAAATGCCTTATCCTTATGATGCGCATAGTGTTCATCTAGAACTGCATCACCAACCGCCATCATCTTAAGAGCGACAAGCTTTAAGCCTTTACGCTCAAACCTGTGGATTATCTCTCCTACCAGGCCTCGCTGGAGAGTATCCGGTTTTAATAAAACTACCGTGCGTTGCATAAGTTGTGCTCTAAGCTCTAAACTCTAAACCCTGCCTGCCGGCAGGCAGGTCTAATAACTAGTTTAATGGGAAATCAGCAAAGTGTAAAGCGGATATTAATAAGCCGAATATCTTAAGTTCGATAATACCGCCAAGAATGTCTTATACAATTTTACTTGATAGTCTTGCAAATTCCTGGTATGCATCCGTCTTTTTAACTTAGCAGCGTCCCGAGCCAGCTCGTTTTGGGCTCCTTTTGCGGCAGTTGCAATCTGTAGAGGTGTAAAACAGTCTTCAGTTGCTTTGCAAGCGCTTTGGAAATAATTTAAAAATTCATGCGCAGACCCTACGAATACCTCATCTTCTGCTCTTTCTGGACATGTTGTCAGCTTTATTCGACTGCGGGTTAACAATGCACTCAAGTTGTATCGGGTAGGAATTGAATCGGGAAATATTATATCCGCTGACGAAACAACTTGATCTTGAGCGTCCTTTGGCATAAAAGAAACAAATTTCCTCTCACCCAGCCTGTTTACACCATCCCAGTTAACCAATGGCTGCCAAAACCTATATCCTCTTTCAGTCAAATAATCGCTATCAAGATGCGAAAACAAAGATGTCAGACTGTCTCTAAACGCTGCTGTTGATGGACTCGTATCAATAGTTATCGGTTCTCCAAAGTCGGGTTGCACTTCTCGCCTCTTTCTCCTCGCTGCTTCTTGTTCCATGCGCCACTTTATATCACTGAACTTCCATCTTGTCAACTATAAGTCCAAACTTTAGCAAACGGATAAGTCGATTGCTTAGCTTAAAGACTATGCTGCACGGTCAAGGTCCGGTCTTTATTGCAGGTATCGCCTCATCTAAGGCCAGACCTTATGCCAGGCTTAAGGCCAGGCCTTGGATAAGCCGGTTCAAAGCCAAAAGGCCTGGCCTTAACATAAGTGGCTCGCCCCAACCTTGTCACAATAGATCTTTAAATGTTAAATGTTATCTATGCCATCTAGACTGCAGGCAAATCTTTTGATAATTTTTGCATTTATTTTAATCGCCGTCTTCTTTGTACGTGTAGTCTCCCCAACTACAGACACTTATTTTCATCTCTCAATAGGCAGGCTAATTGCCCAAACCAAACACATCCCGACCGAAGACCCATTTGTTTACGGCCCGCTAGACAATCACTTCATCTCAACCGAATGGCTCTCCGGCCTCATTTTCTATACAATGGTCAAAGCCTTCGGTTTAAACGGCTTAACCCTGCTTCGCCTAACCCTGAGCCTCTCAACTCTTTTTTTCCTCTACCGAACTTTAAGCTTAATTACCAAATCCCAGCTTCTCAAAATCGCCGCCGTGTTCACATTTGCCTACATTGTCGCACCCAGACTTTTTGACAGACCCGAAAGCTTCAGCTACCTGTTTCTTGCAATCATTAACTTCTCCTGCTTTTATTTTTATCTTAAGAAGAAATTACCTTTTACCTTCTACCTTCTACCTTTCATCTTCCTGATCTGGCCAAATATGCATGCCCTCTCTCCCCAGGGGCTGACGATTTTTTCCCTATTCTTGGCAATTTTTGCCCTTGACTACTTTAGATTCGGCAACAAGATTCCAAACTTAAATACTGTTGTTTTAATTTTCGTGTTATCCGCAGCCGCATGTCTTTTGCAGTCTGAAAGGTTCTTCTATTTCTTAAACTACAGCGGCGAATTTAAAATTTCCGAATTTATGAGCCTGCCGGAAAAAATAATGCTTTCCGGCGGCCGCGATTTCTTCAATCAGATTTCCCTCTCGGTATACATTTATCTGGCGTATGTTATCCTCTATTTGGCCTCGTTTATCCTGTTTCTTAAAAAGAAAGCTGATCCCACCCTGCAAATCGCAGCACTCGTATTTCTGGCCCTTTTTGCCCTGCCCTTCAAATTTTCCAGGCTCCTTGCGCCTGTCTCTCTTGTCAGTTTGCCAATGCTATTTATCCTGGCCAAAGAACTGCCAATTGCATCCACGCTGAAAGTTTTTTTGGCTCGCACGACATTCGGCCTAATTGTCTTAATCATTACCGCCTCAATTTTTACCGGCCATGTCGTCGGCTCGCGCGAAGATATCTCGGTTGTAACAGTCGAAAGCAGCCAAAAAGCTATCGCTAATCTTTTCTGGAAACCGTTTTTCCCAACCTCTTCACCTGAAATCATCAATAAATATCTCAATTCCCAGAGGCTTTTCACCTCAATGTTCTGGAGCAATTATTTCGTCTGGTTTTCGCCCCAAACCCGGGTCTTTGCCGACGCCCTTTGGGATTACCGTTTGCCGCAGGAAGTTGCCGATCAGGAAACAATCGCAAATGGCGAAAACGGCTGGCAGGAACTTATCAAAAAGTACAATATCGATACCGTCGTCAACAGCCAATTCTTCACTTTTTACACCAACAATACCCCTGTTTATCAGCTGCCCGACTGGCAACTGGTTTACTTGGACGATGTAGCTTTAATTTATGCCAGAAAAGACATTGTTAAATCAGTGCCGGTGGATCTCTCGGCAATTCACCCGGAAATTGAAAGAGGTTTTAAAGCAAAAGTGGAAGAGGAAGAAGAAGCCCGCGACCAGCTTGAAAAACTCATGATTTTTGACCCTAAAAACGGCTTTGCCCGCCAGCAGCTTGTAATTTACTGGATGGATCACGATTTGGCAAAAGCCAGACAACTTGTCGAGCAGTCAAGAAACTTACTTCCAGACGACCCGATATTCAGTCTGCAACTGGCCATAATTCATGCGCACTCAAACAATTGCGAACTATCGCGCCAATTCACCGAGGAGGCAAAGCGCAAATCCTTCAACCACCCGGTCATAAGTAGTGAAATCCAAAGAACTGTGGGGAATTGTCTACAACCACGCTAAGGAGAATCCTTAGCGTCTCCTATAGTTTCAAGATTTTTGCAAACCTTGCCTCATCTTTAAACGGCCCGATGACAGCTAAGTTGAGTTGTGTTTGCACAAACAACTTTTTGGCAACGCGCAAAATCTCTTCAGCTCTAACTGCATCAATCAATTTCAAGTAATCTTTAAGCGATCTTACCCGCCCTTCCATCAACTCGTCGCTCCCGTATGCAAACGCCACCGTTCTTGAATCCTCCCAGGAAAGAATAACTTTTCCCTTTATGTATTCTTTGGCTTTTTTGAGTTCCCGCTCTCCAACCTCATCTTTGGTAATTTGCCCAAACTCGGCTAAAATCACCTCAATTGCCTCATCAATGCGCTTTAAATCCACCCCCGCAGACGCGGCAAATGTACCGCAATCGAGATAACTTTCACTATCTGAGCGGACGTAGTAGCCAAGGCCTCGTTTTTCGCGAACGTTGATAAATAAGCGCGAAGACATTCCCCCGCCCAAAATTGTTGCCAAAACGGAAGCAGCATAACGGTCCGGGTGAACAAGCTTAAGTCCCCTAAAACCCAAAACAAGATGCGCCTGGTCTGTCTTTTTATAGGCAATTTTTAAAGCCGGTTTTGCCTGTTTCTCAACAGCCGGCAAAAAGCCCGCGACCTTATGGGCTTTTTGTTTGGCGAAGTATTCTTTAATTAAACCAAGAACCTGCGCTTTATCAAAATTACCCGCAACTGCAACCACCATATTATTCGGCGCATATCGGGCGTTAATTAGGCTAAGGAAGTCCCCGTGCTTAATCAGTCTGATATTTTCCTTCCTGCCACCTATTTCCCAACCTAATGGCTGGTTTTGCCACAAAAGCTCCTCGTAAACCTCGGCCACCTTGCGCATCGGTGTATCCTCGTACATATTAAGTTCCTCAATAATAACGCCGCGTTCTTTTTCTACCTCCCGAGGATCAAATTTTGAATTCCAGAGCATATCGGAAAGCATATCCAAAGCCAGCGGCAAATGCTTGGAAGCCGACTTTATGTGATAACCCGTTGCCTCCTTACCGGTAAAGGCATTGTAATCGGCACCAATTGCGTCCAGCTCGTGGGAAATCTCAGTAGCAGTTGGCCGTTTGTTTGTGCCTTTAAAAAACATGTGCTCCAAAAAATGCGAAATGCCGTTTGTGCGCTTGGTTTCATATCTGGAGCCTGCACCGCACAAGACGATCGCCGTAGCAGACATCACAGAGGAAAGTGGTGCCAAAATCACCCTTAAGCCGTTATCAAGAACAATTTTTTCAAAATCTTCCTTTTTCGTCATATTATTAAATTTGTTATCTTCGGGTGGCAGTCGTGGAAGGGATCCCGACAGCGCACAGGTCTACACAGAATCAGTATAAAGCCAGAACTCGATCAAGAACGAGCACTGGCGGGAAGGAAACGACTGACAGGACCCGAATATTACTGAATCTCAACATCGTCAACTTCCCAACTATAATCGCTAAACACGGTCAAAATCGCAAATCTCGGCCCCTGGAAATTACGCTCGCTGCCAACGGCCCCAATGGTCGTCATTTTAACAACATTAGCAGGTGAATTGAACCGGGCAAAAAAGTGCAGATCCCCAGAAAAGAACACGTCGACCTTTTTTTCTTCAAGTAAATCCACTAATTTTCGGGCTTGCCGGGAAACTTCCGCATTATTTTCCCCCATTACGTGTGCACTCTGAGGATGAAACGGCGTTTTGTGCGCAAAAACGAAAGTCAATTTGGATGAGTCAGAAGCTACAGAAAAGCCGAATGAGCCAAAGGTTTTTGAGAGATTTGGCTCCTTTGGCTCTTTTGACTCCTTTGTTACCTTTGTAACCCCTAAGCTATCCAACAGGCGCCAACCCTGCTCGCTAATGCCAGAATATATATCACTATTATCTAATATAACAAACTGTACACCATTTTTCGTAAAACTTTGGCTTGGGTCTCCAAATACTTGTCTGTAATTAGTGAGCGCTTCCTCGCCCCGATTCCTGCTGTCCCAAAGGTCATGGTCACCGGGGGTTAAATAATAAACAAGGCTCGATTTATCAAATGCTCTCTTGGCGGCTTCAAGTTGATCCACCGTGCCCACGCTCGTCCAATCTCCCAAACCAATCACAAAATTAACACCTGTCCCCTTCATCTGGTTCAAAGCTTTTGTTAAAAGATCATCTTCGTCCTCAGAATCGGCAACTAAACCAACTCTTAAAATCGGCAACTTAACTTTTTCTGAAACTTTTGGGCTAGTTTTATCCTGCTCAGTACTTTTGGCCAGTGAATAGCCCAAAACAACCGCTAAAATTACAAGAGCCAAAAGTAAAAATTTCTTCATAGCTAATGAATCGATTCATTAGTTCTAAATATATCGAAACATAACATCAACAAAGTAATATCTACGCCAAAGTTTTCTTCTTCAAGCCCAGCTTATGTTTTATTGCGCCTTCCTCAATAAATACCCTGCCAGGTAAACTGAATCGGTAAAGTAAACTCTCTATATCCTGCCAGAGACTCCTCCAGGCTTCGTTTTTCTGCAATTTATCAATTACTGTCTTGAATCCTTCGGAGGCCTCGAAAGTTCTCACCACACTGGCCACAGTCGAGTTGGTTACGTTGAGTCGGCTACAAATCATCGAATTTGTCCAACCTTTCGAAAGTAGAATTGCAATTGCCAGTCTCTTGGGAATCATTACTCTCTCGGTTGGAGTCAATAAATCTCTTAAGAAAAGCTCACTCTCCTTATCTCCCTTTACGACACTAATCGCCTCGTAAAAACTGGCCTTAATCTTTTCTTCAATTTCTCTCGGTAATTTCCTTCTAGATACCTGGGGCATGGTTGAATTTACATTTAACTATTGATGCCATTTTACAGATGATGAATCGATTCATTAGTTGTAAATATAACAAATGATAGCCTTTTGTCAATAATTAGGAGCGCAATGTTTCTAGAATTATCTACATACATAAAGTTGACTACTTTAAAAATACTGCTATAATTCAGCAATTATGATGCAGTATGAGCGGGAAGGCGTTATCATAACCGAAACACGCGAAGAAGGTATAACACTTCAAGACGCCATTCGAGAGAGATACGGTAAGAAAAAAGGTGTTTGGCCATTCAGGTCAGTTCAGGCACCAGAAATTCCTACTCCAGATTTAAAATTTTCCTCGATCGACAACGTCATAATCTCTCGAGACTTTGAACACGTAGTCGCAACTGCTTCCGACGAGAGCCAGAATTTTTTGGTAAGAGACGACAAAATCCTTCTGCAAGGCGATTTCAAAATTATCATTTATGAAAGTCAACCTCACGGACTCGATTTTTCATCTTTGGTTGCATTTACTGTTAGTCCTCAAGATGGATCATGGACTCTTCACCACTTTGACACAGATGGAAATCACAAAACCGTTGTAGAGGGCATGATTTTAAGTCACGATGTAGACCGTGATAAGATCCTTTGCCTAACAGACAGCCCAGATGGCCAAGCTTTTAACCTTGTTCATCTAGATAGCGGCCAAATTCTTTATAGATTCAATACAAAAGGAGTGGATCCTCTAAACACGCAATTCGAATCATACTCTCAAATAATCGGCGCAGAACCAAAAATTGTCTGGAGGGAAAAGAATAACGATGTAAAGCCAAAATATAGTCTCTATCTTAACTCCCAATTACTAGCAACTAACGTCATAGCTCACGAATTTGAACATGAATTTTCAAGCTATCTGCTTATTAGAGAAAGCGAAACTGAAGACCAAATTGATGTTATAAGTAACGGGGATTTATTGGACAGTCTTCCTTTTCAACTTCAACCATGTGGTGATATTTATGGAGGCCCAATTGAGGCAGACAAAACTATTACATGGGCAGCAATTGGTCTAACAGACGGCTCGCATAAATGGCTATTTTGCATAACGCCCAAATGGCATGCTCTCTTGAATGACCATCCTTTTGATAAAGACGCAATTTGGGTATTCGATGTTACGAATGAAGGAATCGAATGTACGGGTAAACGCAATGGCATAGAAAGAACAATTAAGATCACTTTAGATAATAACGGAGATCCACAAGTCTCTGAAGAAGCAGCATAATTACTTACGCTCTACATCTTCTCCGGGGCCGATACGCCGAGAAGCTTCAGTGTATTTGCAAGTGCAATCTTAGTAGCTAAAATCAAAGCAATCCTTGCATCTTCCAGCTTTTTGTCTTCCCCTAATACTCTGCAATTTTCGTAAAATTTATGGAAAGAATCAGCAAGCTCTCGAGCATAGTTGGTTAACTGATTGACCGCAAAACTCGCCGATATATCTTCAACCAGCTCCGGCAATCTAGTAATATTCCTAATGAGAGTAAGCTCATAAGGATTATCCAGTATTTGATATTTGATATTTGATATTTGATATTTCTCAATTTTGGCCTTGACCAAAATTGAGCTAATCCTGGCATGCGCGTACTGTACGTAATAAACCGGGTTTTTGGCACTCTTCTCTCTGGCCAAATCTAAATCAAAATCAATGTGGCTGTTGCCATCGTGCATCAGGATAAAAAATCGGACTGCATCGCGCCCCACCTCATCCAAAACCTCGCGTGCAGTAACAAATGTTCCTGCTCTTTTGGACATCTTGATTACTTCTGGACCGCGCTTAAACCTGACCCACTGATACAAGACAACTTTGAAGTTGGAGGTATCAAATCCGAATGCCGATACCACAGCCTGGAGCCGCGGTACATGCCCGTGATGATTGGCTCCAAAGACATCAATTACCAAATCGTAGCCTTCTTCAAACTTGAGCCTATGGTACGCAATATCGTTGGCAAAATAGGTGTAACTACCGTCGGATTTAATAACTACTGTCTCCCGATCGCCTAAAAACTCATCACTGGGAAAAAACCACGCCGCTCCTTCCTGCTTCTTCAAAAACCCCTTTTTCCTAAGATGTTTAATTGCTTCGACTGTTTGACCACTCTTAATAAAATCACTCTCTGCGTAAACTTTATCAAACTTGATCCCCATTAACTTACAGTCGGCAAGAATTTCTTCAAGCAAAATTTTGATAGCTTCCCCACCGGCTTCTTTTCCGGATTTAGCTTTCCCGATCTTTTTAGCAAGTTCAGCAATATACTCCCCTTTGTACTCCTGATCCTCAAGCTTCTTACCGCTTGCCACTTTGACTAGCGAGTCACCCAATTTTTCTACCTGAACACCGACATCGTTATGATAATACTCCCGCAGAACTTCCCAGCCGCAAAATTCCAAAACAGAAGCCAGTGTGTCGCCGATTGGACCACCTCGCGCATTGCCAAAGTGTAAGGGACCTGTGGGATTGGCCGAAACAAACTCGACCCTAGCCTTTTTACCTTGGCCAGTCTTACAAGAACCGTACTTCTGCGATTTTTTGAGTACTTTTTCTACTTCATTTTGCAAAACCTCGTCTTTAATGAAAAAGTTGAGAAATCCCGGCTCTTTAACCTCTAGTTTTTCAATGTATGCCTGATTTTTAAAACTATCAGCCAGT
>Ga0209542_10002817_pt1 | contig 38289 bp, 44 predicted proteins | sample RifCSPhighO2_01_FD_184028 | JGI IMG/M metagenome (GOLD analysis project Ga0209542, IMG submission 184028) | Soil microbial communities from Rifle, Colorado - Rifle CSP2_plank highO2_0.1 (SPAdes) (version 2) | ecosystem: Environmental > Terrestrial > Deep subsurface > Rock core/Sediment ... | reverse complement strand
TTTTCATTCACTTTGCACGTCCTTGTCAAACCAGAAATCTGGGCGATTTTTGGTTTGACTTTCCCATAATAAATTATCACTTTAATGGGAACAAATAATCTTGAGCGAATTTTCTTCCCTGAAGAACCGTTCGGCTTCTTCCATGAAACCACAGCACAGGGCCCTCATGACCTTCGCAATCTTTATTGCCTCAATACAAGGGAATTCTTCCCTTATACCGATGACCCCCTGCCGGAACTCCTCGCCGGCAGCAGGACGGAGTCGCCGGGAGAGATCTTCCCACCACTCCCAGCCCCGACGTAAGGGGTATCGTTCATTACGCCGTTTCTTTAGACGGTGTACCTCTTCGATGGCGTGGTGTTTGACATGGTCAAGGATCCCTTGGTCCCCGACCGTGATTGTCCCTCGGAAATCATGGGTTTGAAAACCCATGATTTCCTTTGTATTCTTGGGCTTCTTACCCACGAGCCCCGCCACCATTTTCCCTAAGCGATTTCTCTTCATTTTAACTTCCTCCGCCTACTAACAATTTTCTTTTTTAACTCGCGCAGGTAGTAGACAAACCCTCGCAAGTTTTTATTACCGAAGTGAACCAACGCGATTCCCTTCTTTCAAATCACTAACTATTTTGACATCTGTTGTTTCTGTGAAATTAGATTAAACATAAATATCTTTCTGTAACTAATGATCTGAAAGAAGGGTGTGATTGGCAAGCATTGCTTGCCAATCACCTGTTTTTTGCTTGCCCAAAATTTTAGTTCAAAATTTTGGGCAAGTAGTACGCAAGCGTCACAATGACGCTTAGGACTGCCGTAACCATCAAAAATGTTGTCATTGCCCCTCCTTTCTAGGAAAAAAATTGATCGGTCACTTCTTTCAAATCGCAAAAATTTTGTGAGCTGAAAGAAGGCACCAATCGTCCGCGACAAAGTCGGGACAATTGGCTTATTTTTTACGGCGTGGTTAATTCCTGTTATGCCACGCCCAGTCTCCCTTGGGAATAACGAATTCTACTCGTTTGCCTTGGGGGAGGTCTATCCACACTAGCAGGGACCCGTCCTCCTGCTCCTTGGCTTGTTCATCCGGAATTTCTTCCGGAGTAATTTTATCAATTGTTGCCAATGCCCTCACCAAACGTCTGACGAACGCTTGATAGGCCGCAAAAGCTCGCGGTGTTATATCAATCAATTCCAGGATGTCCATCATTCAATCTCCTTTCAAGTAAAATTTTTCACACGATTCCCAACTTCAAATTGCAAAGTTTACCATGTAGTGAGCTTTACTCTACTACTGCGGTTTTGTAATCTGAAGTTGGGAGTCTGGGGAATTTGCCTTTGGCAAATTCCCTCGACATAATGACCTCTACGCCTGCAACATCTTCGCTGAAGGCGGACTTTAGCGGAATCCTCCGCTTGGCATCTCCGAGTCATGACTCTAGTAGCGCGCTACCCGGCGTTCGATGCCGATTTGTTTTCGCAGTCGGCTTGGTAGCCAACTGCGCGAGAGCGTATTACGCAGGGCATCCAGCTCGGCGCGAATTTGGTCCCGGTCGACAACCTCTGTTGCCAGACGGGCGTTTTCCGCCCGGAGTCGCTCCACCTCGCAGGCGGATTTCTCCGCCATCGAGTCGAACGTCTCTTCTCTGGTTTCGCCAGCGAAATCTACGTGGGTCATCCTTGACCCTTCTTCCACGCGGGCTTGGATATCACTGACCTCAGCGAGGCCAGCGATCACCGCCAGGACATGCCTGACGGTAGATGGCCGGGCGGTGTAAACCGTAATGAACCACCGGCCTGGCCGAGGGTAAAATGAGTTGGTATTGGGAGCCAGCTCCAAAAGCTGATTCCCAATCTTGCTGTCATACCCGGCCACCGGCTTCAGTTGGCCGAAGTGGCTGGCCATGTAAGTCAGTACTACTTCGGCGGGAGCTGTGGTATTGAATCTGATTTCAATCTTCATGGCTTTATCCTTTCAAGAAAAGCCGGTTTTGAAAGTTATGAACGCTGTCTGTCGCACAATACGACAAACTTCAAGCGCGCATTCCCTTCTTTCAAATCATCCTCTTTACGGAAACTCTAAACTCTAATTTCTAAACTCTAAACAATAATTGTTTAGGATTTAGAATTTTCAACAGACGGTGACCTGAAAGAAAGGTAGGAATTTTTTGCAATAGTAACCTCACGTGCTTCTAATGTAGCATATCACTATAAAAATTATTTGTCAAACTTTTTATAATCACCATAAGGCCGCGAGCCAATTCGCCTGAATTGTCAAATTAAGGGGCAGTCTCTTGAGGAGAGAGTTTTTACCTCTTTAAAAAAGAAGTAAAATCAACTGATCCTTAATCTGATTCCGTTGAACTGACTTGCAGCCTTGTAGTGGTTATATTTTGTCGCACAATAAGAATTATCGTGCGAAGGTGCATTAACACAATCCCCTTCTTTCAAATCACAAAACTTTTATGAACTGAAAGAATAGAAGGAGGTTTGCATGACGCGCCCCTCCTTTTTGAAATTGTGCCAAATCATCCCTGATTTGGCTACTTTTTCCGGTTTTTCTTTTTTCTCTTTTTCCCGAAAAGTAATCGGGAAACAAGCCGGAAGGGTAATCCAATTACCCACCGGGCGTAGCTGTTGGCTAATTTCGATCCTCCAAAAGGAGAACCGACAACCAACAGCAACCCGTACACAACTATTCCCAGAACGAGTAACTGGGAAATAGTCGATCGCAGATCCTCCATAAAAAATCCTCCATTAGAATTTACTTTACGAGTTGCTCTTTGCCAACTCGTGAGCCGTCTTTTTGCCCTCCTGCTTCCATGCACAGTGCAGGCCGCAAACTTCGGCATGTACTGAAGTCTGCTCCAAGGCCTCAGCCAAGGATTCAACAAGTTGGCCAACGATGGCGACCAAATCCTGATCGCTCTTATTGGCGAACTTGTTGGGTGGGAAGAGTCCGCTGATGACAATGCCGGGCTCTGTAGCCCAGACCATGCCATCTTTGGACTTGTATGCGTAGAAAATTTCTTCTCTACGCAATGTCCCGCCAATTTCAATCTCTTCTTTCCTGGCAAAAGAAGAAATTATTGCCATGACGGTTTCGGGCGGGCTAATTACGCCCCTTCCTCCGTATCCCGCCTGGAGAGATACAGTAATGGAAAACCCGCGCATGGGTTTTCCGAAACCTTCACGCATTTTCATCATGGATTACTCCTTTAGAAAAAAATTCTTCTGCTAAAATTCACCAACACCAAGCTGGTGAACTTTAGTGAAGGGGCGATAGGGGTTTGAATCCTATCGCCCTTGTTATCAGGAAACAGTATACATCGCGAATTGGAAGGTCGCTTTCGCAACTTCTTCCTCGCTGTACTCGTGGCGGTCGGTAAGGCGCGGAAGTCCGCGCACTCCCATCACCACCACACTGTCTCCTGTCCCCAAATTAACCTGGGGCGGTTTTGCCGGAATCGGGACGTCAATCCCGAACCGGTCGCGCATGGCATTGATCGTCGCTTCATGCGACGGGTTCAAACAGGGCGTGACACCCTGCGAAACCATTGATTTTACGGCTTCAACCGTCAAGGTCTTCCGACTGATTGTACAGTCGGAAGAAAACATACTATCCGCCAACGCGAAACCAAAGTAAGTGGTAGCCATAGTAGGTCTACCCCCACATGCAACGTACGGGCTTCACGAATTGCACGAAGTGTGCCAATCTCGCAATGCCGACGCGCAATGGCCTCTAAACGGCCTTAACGTCTTGTACATGCAATCCCGTCAAAACCGGGCAACAAGTGGGGAAGGGATTATTATTTTTTCCTTTCTCTTTCCCTTCTCTCAACACACAAATTTTTTGTGTTCTGGGAGAAGAGGGCAGGATTTGACGTCCATGCCCATAAGTCTCGCACCATTGCGAGACTTCTAAAAATAACTGCAACACACACCCTTTCCGACCGGTGTGTTCTTCGGTCGCGTAGGCCTCATGCCTACTTTTTGCCTCCTTTCGCGTTGCGGCTCTGCTCGGCCGCGCGGTCGCGACGGTTTTTTTCCTGCCGTCGCTTGGCTTCCTGCCGAATCCGTTCGGCTTCGGCGGTCTCCTCGTCCTCGCGAGCGACCTCGCGGTCGATCGTGGCGAGCGTCTCGCCGACGATGCCGTAAAAACGGCTTTTGTCGGTGATCCGTGCACGGAAGGCGCGCAGGATACCAGCGGCCCAACGAGGAGCCACGGGATTACCCTTACACTCGCCGCGGAGTGCAGTGGCTACTGGGAACTCGCGCTTGCCGTCGAGTTCCTTGGCCGCGGCATAGCGGGCCGCCACAAAGGCCTCTTCGGCCTTTTCTTGGCGCTCCGCTTCGGCCCAGACCCGTTCCAGGGCCGCGGCTTCTTGTGCCGCAATCGCCTCCTGCTGGAGGCGCGCTTCGGCCGCCAACGCCTCGTGGTGACGCGCCAACGCCTCACTGTGGCGTTTGTTCAGGCGGTCGGAGGCTGCGCAAGCCGCTTCGATTTGCTCATCCGTGGCGTTGGGCAATTCGCCCAAAGCCAGGATGTACTCGTCGGTCCCGAAAGCGGCGGTGATTGTGGCGGGGATGGCGACGATGGTGCTGATCTGGCTCATGGTATTCTCCTTTCAGGAAATGCGATTGTGGTAATTACTCTGCAGAAAATCCGCAGTTTATAATTAATACAATTCGCGAATACCGCAGAAAATTTGTTTGCAAACAAATTTTCTGCGGTACTAACGAATATTTGCTATTTTCGTCAATGTATGTTATATTTTGAAATCGCCCGTTCTTTAAACTTTTTTAGGAAAGGAGAAGATGATGCCATGAAATTCATTTTTGATGGCTACGATTTAATGCCCGCCATTGTGGCGCGCCGGACTTTGCTGTACGAATTTTCAAATTACAGCAATAAAGACCGGGCCAATCTTGTCGGGAATCCACTGCAAGAAGATTTGAAAAATATGGCAAAAGTGGTGCCAAAACAAGTAGTATGTTTTTTTGGGAAACAATTCCAGTTTCCCAAAGAACCTAAATGCGCCTGCCAGTGTTTGTACGTCATCAACCAGCATGACAGTGTTATCTACCTTGGTACGATTTTTAACCAAATGGCCATTGAGCATTACCAAGCTCGGTTACCAGCCAATTATGCTAAAGAGCTTGATGTTCAAAAGGTCAGCCGCGGCCGTTTGCTTGACTATGTTATTCCAATCAGCAAGGAGAAAATAGATGAATTGGTTATCATTGAGGCTGCCAAGAAATTCTTTGCCAGCTTCCCTAAAAAAACCAAGATTCCCGATTTGGGCAAAGTGCCTATTTGCCTGCTTTCAGCAGAAAAAGGCGAGAAGCTCAATGGGGAAATATTGAAACAGGCAAAGCTCACCGCCAAGTCGGTTTCAAAAAAGGAAAAACTTAAAAAGTATATAGAGGATATGGTTTGGTAACCCCAAGCCAATTCTTCTGACTTATTGTTTTTCCCGCGCCCGGTTCCAATCTTGGAATCGGGTTTTTTTGTTTCCGTCGTCCCTTTCTAAATCCACAAAATTTTTCTGAACTTAGAAAGGGCGGAGTTGTAAATGTTTGTCATTTACAACTCCGTTAAAAGACGCTTTTAGGTCCACACCGCTGGCGTCGTCATCACGCAAGCGTCTTGGCGATGTGGCATCGCGAACCGGTGAATCATTCGCCGACTTCGCGATAGGAGGCAAAATACGCCTCCTCCTGGGCATCTACAGATTCCTTCTGCAGGGCCTCCTCCTGGCCGAACTCTTGCCAGAAACGCACGAGCTCTTTGAAAGTGGGGCACGTGATCCCATTTTCTTGACCCCATTCGTTGACAAGATCGATAAACTCGACCGGTTCGAATTCCTTCGATTCCATGTCGAAGGGGTCGACTTCAACGTCGACTACGATACCAGTAAACGAACGAATAATCTTGGCCATGGTATTTCCCTTCTGCCTTTTTTGGGGCAAAATTGCCTTTTGGTGTGCCGTGTTTTGCGCCATGACGTACAAAACTCAAAAGGTCTTTTATGTGTTTAACCATTGCGGTGGCACGATCTGGCAACCTATGCCAGATTACGCAATAGCTCCTCCTTGAGAGGCAAGTTGTGGCAATTATTTACCAACACTTGTCTCTCAAGAAGTAATTCCCTTCTTTAAACCCACCAGCCATGGCTTAGTAGCCAGGTGTCCCAGAAAGACCTTAATGGCGGGCTAAAAGAAGGGTAGGAAACCAATACTCATTCAAGGTTCATGTTTCCCATTTACCTTGCCTGACCAAATGTCTCTTGGCTTTTCAAAAAGCCATTTGGTCAGGCAAGATACTGTATTAAAGTTTTCAAAGTCCATTTTCCTTCCTTTGGCTTGCTTTCATCTCCTTCAGAGTTTGTGCAAGCTACTAATAAGGAAATTTCTGCAGGCAATAGAGGTTTAATCCCCTCTTCCCTTCAGCGTATTTCCCCATAAAAAAGGGCGGTTAAGAAATCTCTCTTGGTTGAAGACCCGCCTTCGTTAAACTTCGGCGAGGTACAGAGAGATTTCTTAACCGCCCAAAATCAATTGCGGTGTCCGATTGCCCTCGGACTGGGCTCTCTCCTCCAAGAAAGCAAAGATTAAATTGTTAAAAGCTATTACTTTACCCTATGTTTTAATTATACCACCATTAAGAAACCTTGTCAAGTCTTTCACTCATTTTCTGCCAATATTTCCCCCGATTCACTCTATGCTTAATTATATCACTATCCAACAATCTTGTCAAGTCTTTCACCATTTCCACGGTACTTTTGACCTTCAAAATTGAGACTTCCCCATCTTGTAATGACTACATATACCCATTGGCGTTATGGTGAAGACTCAAGCCCCCCTACTCTATTTCTATTAATACCTGGTTAATCCACCCCCTACATCTTAATTATATCACTATTTAATAATCTTGTCAAGTGCTACGCTTGAAACGGCCACATTGCTATAAAGTAGTCGTTAAATTAATTCCACTTCAGAGGAATCTCTCCTCAAATTCCTCTGAAGTGAAGCGGACGTTGTTATCATAACATTGTCCGCTTTTAATTGACGCGATACCGCCCTAATAGTAGTACTTGATCCGGGTTGTCGGCCACCATTTCTTGCCGTTCCAGATCAAGCTACCTTTGGGAAGATGCACCGTTTCCTCGGAGTTGGAGTCCATGCCTCCCATCCAGTTAACCTCCTTGTCAAATGGCTCCTGGTGGTAGTACTGCGACTTTTCAGGTAACTGGGATCCTTTCGGAACCGCCAGCACCTTGAAGTCGTAGCTGCCACCCGAGTTATGGGAATAACGGCACGTACCCACGATGACCATGTCTTGGCCAAGCATATCCAACGCCTGGTCAAGCCCCCGAAGCCAAGAATTTTGTTCTTGAAAATGGGGATCGTCATAGAGCACGTGGAGCTCCAATTCTTCTCCGCGGAAGGGATAGATTTGGTTGACGCGGATCGACAGGCCGGTGCCAGGATGCTCATTGCCGTTCAAAAGCGCGAAGCCCTGTCCAGCAATGACACTCTTGGCCGCCTGGTCGATGGGAGCAAGCAGGCTATCCATGTCCACGAACTCCGGCCGATCCATTTTGTAGATCGGCTCAAATGAGCAGTCACCATGTCTGTAGTTACAAAAACCCATGGTATAGCGGAAAAAAGAAGTCGTCATGGTTAGTCTCCTTGGTAATAACTGTTATTGTTTCCATCATTCACTTCAGAAAAATCTATCTTTATACATTTCTTTGAAGTGAAGGCGAGGTTTGTGGTACTCGCCGTGCCCATCATGAGCGACCTTCGTCCATTATTGGACGATTACAGGTTTAGCCTCCTGTTCGGCCTGATGCTTCATGCCTTCTTGAAATCCTTTCAAGAAAAAAAACATGAACGTGTCGCGCATATGAGGATCGCCGTCGCCCATGGCATCGATGGCTGAACCAGCTTGGTAAGCGCTTGCCACCTGCGACATATAGCCAGAGCTACCCTCATCTTCCAAGACGAGGTGGCACACTCTGACGACTTTTTCCTCTTCGGAAAACCCATACTCCTTATGAGCTTCTTGGGGTGTGCTGGCTTTGATGGGTTCCACCGTCGCCAATTCACCGTTGCAACCGGTAGCAACCACCAAATTCAATTCAATCTTCATAACTGTCTCCTTGTTTGGAATACACTAATTGCCACTTCAGAAAAATCTATCTTTATACATTTTTCTGAAGTAGAGGCGAAACCGAAGTCTCGCCTTTTGATGTGAGAGATTGAAAGACTTACCAATCCTTGGCCAATCCAACAATGACCCTCACATGGCCTGTGAGTTAAAACTCACTGAGTTATAGAGCCCGGCCAAGGCTCCGGGTCCAGACGCCCGCTATGGCAATCCGCGCCCTGCCAGAAAGTTCTGGTAAATACGATTCATAGTGGCATGGCCACCACACTCGCATCCCATAACCTTCGAGCAAGAGAATCCCCGCGACTTTACTAATCCGTTTTTGACGGAGTAGTTACAGTTGCAGAAGACAAAGATTGCACGCTGTGGGTCAAGACCGTGTTTCGCGGCAAGCTCAATAACGCGCTCGGCTCCCGTGCTTCCCACGTAGAATACCACCTTGTCGATCGTGGGCAATTCCTTTTCAAGGAGTTCCCACAACGGATCGACAATGGCCCTGGTCTCGCCGTGCCACTCCTCGTTCCGGTTTGGGTTGTTGAGGGGCTTGCTCTGCGAGGTACCCCAGACTCTTCCGTCGGAATTCTGGAGCAGCAGCACGCTGCCTTGCTCTCCCACATTCCAACCATTTTCCTGGCCGCTGACGAAGGTGTTATAGGAAATCATTGCAATCTTCATAGGAAACTCCGGGTAAGGACTGCCTGCTACGAATTGTAACAGTCACAGTAATAAATTAACGAGAATTCATTAACTTATTTCTGTGACTGATTATATAAAAGAACTGTCCACTTCAGAAAAATGATTTTTTTGAAGTAGGGCGAAACTATTGTTTCAGGGGCGTGGGCATTGCCATACTAGCCGAAGCAAGTATTTTTGTCAATACTTATGACAATCTTATTACGGTAAATCGTTGGATTACTTGATTTCATTAATAAAACCATACTAATCGAAGCAAGTTATTTTGTCAATAGTTATGACAAGCTTTACTGACAATTGCTATCCTAGCCGAAACAAGAATTCTTGTCAATAGTTGTGACAGAAATTAATTAAAAATTACTGTAACGAAAGAAGCCCGGAGCAATGATGTCGTTTTTGCGACTCATTGGCTCCGGGCCATCACGTTGTTTGAGCAGTCAAGCTCTCATGAGCATTTACCGCTCACTGGCGAGCATAAAAGCTCACCTCTTTTTCCCTTGCATACGTTCTCCTTTTACAAAATCCAAACAATTCGAAGTCCGTAAGCAAGGCATTGTCACTCACCCATAACTCCCTCCTTTCACGAAAAAGGTGGAAACTGGGCGAAAACCACTCAATTAGCGGCACCTTTAGTATACACGAATTAGAACATATGTCAAGCTTTGTGACAAATTTATGAGAGATTTTCCCAGAGAACCTCAAATACCATCCTCATAGAATTTGCTATAGCTTTATCTTCAATAGTAACTCCCCGTAACGGAACATTATAGGGGGCAAAAAAGATTCTGTTTCCCTTTATGACGATATCTGCCTCAAGCGGACACTTTTCTGGCAAAACAAACTTAGCTGGACGATCAGGCGTAGAATACCCGTCTATTGGTCCTTTGTTGGCAGTATAAATTACACGAGACTTGACTTTGTATTTTTTGCGCATTTCTTGCACTTGGTCAGCAGAAACTCTTAACTTTTGGAGCGTTTCTCCGGCGCGATTATAGTGCAAAATAGCCAACCTTTCTCCACCTTCACCGGAAAAACTATCTTTGAGCCATGACCTTATAGTATCCTGCCCTTCGTAATATTTAACCATTGGGCGCTCCCCTTTTTCAAATTGCCCCCGGGAAATAAGTTCGGGGATAAGATTTTTGATTGTATCCTTTTGTGCCTTAGCTTCAGCTCCTCTTTTCTCTACTAATATTTCTAACTGGCTCGGAGATTCAGCCACAAAAAAAGTTTTTTTCCCTTCATCGTAGGTGGTGATTAATCCTTTTTTCTGTAAATCATTTAACACCAAATACACAGTTGCGCGAGGTATATCCGCCCGCTGGGCAATTTTTTGTACGGGACTTGGGCCAAGCTCAAGCGCCGCCAAATACACCTTAGCTGCACGCTCATCAAGTCCCACTCGCTGAAGTTCAATTTCTAAATTATTTTCCATATTTTATTAATATATCATAATATTTTGCTTTTTGTCAAAATATTATGAATATATTTTAAAAGAACAAAAAAACGGATAAAATTATCCGTTTTTGTCGTCCCGATGTCCCGATTTTTTTTCGGGACATACGGGATCCCGTATAAAAATTTACTATAAATTTTTATCGGGACACAATAAGATTGTTTTAAACTGCGGGTTTTTCAGGTTCTTTGGTCGCTTCTATTGGAGTTTCTGGGGCCGGAGATATTGGTGGGGTTTCTGTTTTTACTTCTGGCACTGGTGCAGATTCTACCACTGGCACAGGAGCTGCGGGTTCTACAGCGGCGCCAGCGGGCGCTGGTGCGCTGGCCGTAACGGCCGCCGCTTTAGCCGCGGCGATTGCCTTTTTAGACTTTTTGAATTTATTGATTTTCTTGGCTTCTATGATTTTTTCTGAAACCAGCAAATTGTGCACGGTTGCGCTGGGTTGAGCCCCAACTTTTATCCAATGCAAAATCCGGTCTTTTTTCAAAGACTTTTTCTTGGTTAACGGGTCAATGTAGCCCAAAATTTCGGCCGGTCTTCCTCCGGATGCAGACCTTCTTTTATCAATTACCACCACTCTGAAAAATGGCTGGTTTTTTTTACCCTTGCGGGTTAGTCGTATTGTTAACATAATCGCTTCGCGGTATCGATGCTAATATACTAATGAATACTAATTATACTAATCACGTCGTTTTATTTGTATTATTAGTAAATTTGTATATTGGTATCGATACTATTTTATTCCCATTTTTTAACTTTTAATGCCGCTTTTGCTGCTTCTTCTTCCGCCTCTTGTTTTGAATAGCCCTCCCCTTCTGCTACCTGTGCATCTCCTAAAAATACTCCTACGGTAAACTTTTTTTTGTGATCCGGCCCCCATTCTTTCATTACTTTATACATTGGAGTGACCCCTTCTTTATCTTGCGCTTCTTCCTGGAATTGCGACTTGGCGTCTTTGTATAATTTATTTTCTATAATTTCCGGCAGTCTTCTTAAAAGATATTTTTTTATAAATGTGTCGGCTTGGGCGTACCCAGAATCTAAGTGAATTGCCCCAATCAATGCTTCAAAAGTATTTGCCAAAATGTATTGGCGCGCCTTGCCCAATTCCTTGGTTTCGCCACGGCTTAAAAGCAAAAAATCATTAAATCCCAGCTCTTCGGCAACGGATGTGAGCATTTTAGCATTAACCAGCGCCGCGCGCCAGTTGGTCAATTCTCCCTCCGCTTTTTGGGGATATTCGTTATACAGGTATTCGGTTATGGACAATTCTAGCACCGCGTCTCCCAAAAATTCCAACCGCTCGTTTTGATCAAGGCCAAAACCCGGATTTTCGTTTAAGTAAGAGCGGTGGACAAATGCCTGGGTTAGCAAATCTCTATTTTTAAATTTCAATCCTAATTTCTTTTCAAATAAGTCAAAATTTTTCACGTTAGTTTGTAGTTTGTAGTGAGTAGTGAGTAGTTGATAAAAACGTTTTAGGTTCTACAAACTACTCACTACCAACTACTCACTTTGCGGTTCTAATTGTTTATACACCGTTCCCAATACTCCATTAATAAACTTGCCGGAAACTTGGCCTGAAAAGGTTTTTGCCAGTTCAATGGCTTCGTTAATGGCCACTTTTGGCGGAACTTCCTCTTTATTAGCGTACAAAAGCTCAAAAAGGCCGATTCTTAGCACATTCCGGTCAACTAGCGGTATTTGGGCAATTGGCCATTCCGGCGCCGCTTTTTCAATAATATTGTCAATTTCTTTTTGGTGTTTTTGGACGCCATTAACCAGCTGCCTGACAAATTCCAAGTCTTCCAAACCGGGCCCAAAGTTTTTAATGTTTCTTTCGGTGACTTCTTGCAAAGTGTTGTCTTTTCTGCCGTAAAAATCCCATTCGTATAAACTTTGCATTGCGATTGATCGTGATAAGTGCCGAGATGCCATGAAACGATTTACGATTTATGATATAAGATTTACGATTTTTTAGTGAAGTCTTAAATCTCAAATCTGAAATCTTAAATTATTTTTTAGAGAGTTCTTCCATATTCATTCCCTTTTCTTCGTGTGAGTGTTCTTTTTCGGTGCTTTTTATCTGTTTTTCCTTGATTTTTCTTTCTTTTTTAGTCAATTTGCCCAAAACATTAATGAATTCTACGCCTTTGTAATATCCGCAATTTTTGCAAACTGTGTGGGGTCTTACCGGTTTTGCGCATTTTTGGCAAGTCGTCAAAACCGCAGGATTGATGAAAATATGCATCCTGCGCTGGCGCGAGGCGGAACTTGATCTGCGACGTTTTGGTACAGCCATCTTTATTTAGAATATTGAACTTAGTATTTAGTATTTTGAATTGAATACTGAATTTAGAGTTTCGTATTCTGTATTCCACATTCTATTCCAGATTCAAAATACAAGGTTCTATATTCCAGTCATTCTACCAAATAAATTAAATTTTTGCAACCTTCCAAACAAAAAGCAGGCTCCCTCGAAGCCCGCTTTTTTAAATAATAATTACGGACTAAGAGGGGAAACTTCTTTAAACATCGGATTGCTTGGACTGTTCCCCGCACCGCTACCAACCGGAACTATTTGGTTTGCGCTGGTGCACTGCGTTCCAGCATTGTCAGTAGCACTTAAGTTTGCGTTATAATTCCCTATTAAAGCATATGAGTGCAAAGGGTTTTGCTGGGTGCTTGTTGTGTTGTCCCCAAAATTCCATATCCAGGATGAGCAAGCTGTTAGCCCGCTGTTATTGTAACAAGATGAAGTATCGCTGAAAGCCACAGAAGATCCTGCAGAGGGGTTTCCAGGACTAAAGGTAAACGAAGGCACTGGGTCGGGGTGGCCGGATTTATAATATGTTCCGCCACCAATCCAATCAGAGCAAAGGTCAAAAACGTCGCATACCTTTACCCGCCATTCATATAATGTATTGTACATTAAAGAGTCGCTTTGGGTTGTCTGGAATAAGGAAACCGCTTGTTGATTTACACCTCCGCTTGGAGTGGATGTGTTAGCAATAAAACGGTCAACTTTAAGAGAGGCGGGCGAAAAATTATTTCCAAATGTGGCTATTTGAAATAAGTAGTCCCCCTCCACATCTCCATTAAGATCTGTGTAATTCCAATAAAAGTAAGATAGTCCTTGTCCTGGCAAACCAGTGCAAATGGTTGGTGCAACATTTAAATTTGTTGCAGAGGGCGGAAGGTTGCCATTGCAGTCACTTACGCTTTTACATTCGTTTATATAAGGAGAGCTTGTTGAAATTACGCATTTTAAATTTTGGCAAATCGCTTTTTCGTTGTAGTCGCCCGTACATTCGCTGGGGTCGTAGCATCCGTTTGTGCCCGCTCCATCCACGGAAACACAGGTTGAATATGGCGAGTTTCCTGCGCATTTGGTGTGTGTATCAGTGGCGCCAAGACAGTCATTGGGCTCACTGCATTGATTTTGGTTGTTTCCGCCAGCAGTGTCGCTAATTGCAACGCAAGTTTGGCCGGAGCAAATGGTGTGTTTACCTGTGCCAAGGCCGCCGCAGTCAATATCGCTGGTACAGTTGGCGGTGCCGCCGGGTGTGACTACGCATTTTTGATTGACACATTTGGCGTATCTGCCAGTGACATTGCATTCTCCTGGTAATGCGCTGCATTGATTGGTTCCTGTCCCAGAAACAACTACGCATCCGTTGGCAGTACCTGAAGAAGTGCACACGCTGTGAGTTTGGGCGTTGCACTCCGCCGGACTTTTGCATTGGTTTAGCGTGTCTGTCCCTGGCAAAGATAAACAACTTGTGCCGGCGCAGACGGTGTGGGCGTTGTTAGAGGTGTTACAATCCGGATTGCTGCTTGTGCAGCCGATGATGCCTGGTCCGGATGCAAGCACACAAGTTAAACGGGCACAGGTAAAGTAAGTATTATTGGGATTATTGCATGTCGCATTGCTTGTGCAGGCATTAGTTCCCGGAAGAGACACAACTCCGCAAGTTAAGTTAGAACATTCGGTATGTGTGCCGGCGCCGCCGGTGCAAGCACTGCCTATTCCGCCAAAACAGTCAGAAGTGCCGCTCCCAGTCAAAGAAACGCACTGTGAATTAACACATTTGGTATATGTTGGATCTGGATTGTATGTGTTGGTTATGGTACAGGTTTTGGTTTGTCCGGCTACTAGCGTGACATCGCGATGCACGGGGTCGCAGTCTCCCCCAAAAACAGAGTCGTAATCAGCATTAGCAAATTCGCTGACAACACGAAGGCCGGAATCAAATTGCGTAGCTATAGAACTGCCTGTTGTGCCCGATAGTGGGTCTAGCGTAATCGTAGTGCTATCTACTTTATAAGGCCTGAAATTTCTGACAACTGCATTGCCACCACCAGTGTTATTAATAGTTTTGCTGACAATTAAATAAGATGGTTCTTCTTCGTTAGTTATTGTGCAAATTGCTATTTGCCCGGCGGTTAAATTAATGTCGCCATTGGCGGCGCAATCCCCACCGACAATTTCAGGTTTATAAAAAGGATTAATAGCGGCATTAATAGTTTCAGATATTTGGAAATAGCCAGGATTAACTTTTAGTGGAGTTCCCCAGGCCATTGGGTGAGTTTGCGCAGCATCGTTATATGCCTGAAAATAAACCAGATCATCATCGTAATCTCGGCCATGAGTAATAAGATTTTTAACCACCATTAAAATCGCTTTTTTTGTGTTGGTGATAGTGCAATTATAATTTCCATCGGCGGCTAGAGTAATTACGCTTTTCCATGGCAAATTTGGGTTTGGAACAGTGCAATTACCCGTAATAACAGGATTGTAATCAGAAGCATCCACTATTTCGTAAACATCGTAATTTCCAGCTGGCAGTTGGACGGGCACTCCTGAAGTAATGTTAGTTTCAACAAGAGTGCTTTGATTTGTTACTCTTAACGGAAAACTTGACACTGGGTCAGAGCTGCCAAGTACCACTTTAGTAACGGTTAATGTAGCGGGTCCGGGCAGTAAACACATATTTACTTCCACATTACCAGCATTGCTTGAATAATAACCCTGATAAGTTGATAATCCAAGATGAGTGCCATTTTTAATGCCATCAACTACAAATCTTGCCGTTCCAGCTACTACGGATGTTTCTATATAAACTGCGCGGGCCGCATCGGCCACATAGGTATATGGAGTACTTGTAAAATACTGTCCCTGTGCATCAGGGTCAATCCATGTGCTCGGTCCAGGAGCAACGCTTGTTCCGTTGAGTGGGCGTACTTCGCCATCGCCTGCAACACCCCATAATATATTTCCCCCATTATCATCAGGTTTAATGAAGCGAGCATTTCCTCCATGAATTCGTCCTGTGTTAACAGGTAATTGCAACGCAATCATATTTGATGACGCTATTAATTTTTGAAGACTTGCGGAATCTGATACTTGGTTGGTCCAGCCACGCTGTCGGCGATAATATCCTGTTTCTGATTGGTTGGCTAAAGAGTTCATTTCTATATGCCAAGTACCTGTTGTTGGAATTGAAACAGTTACGCCGTTTTCAAGCGTAGAATCAACGGTTACTCTTAAACTAGTAGTACCATTAGGAGCTGGGCAAAAGGTATTTTGTGTTACCAAAGCTTCTGCGCCAAATGGCTTAACAAAAAACAATACAATAACTAAAGTAAAAACATAAGCGGTGGTTTTTAAAAAAATGTTTTTTTTTGGAAACATATTGATATGTTGATGGTGGAGTTTACGAAAATTTCTACTTTTTTACAACAGGCGGCAAAACAATAATAGTGTACGCATCAACTTGCCCGCTATCAGAAACTTTAATATTAACGCTTAGTTTGTCCCCGATTTTAAGGTCGTTTAATGTTATTTCCTGGGATTTTCCGGTTGTTGAAGAAAAAGCATAAATTTTAACATCATCTCTTGCAGTTATTGTCATAATATCGCCTTCATTATTGATGGTTATATTTTTTCCGTCTATTTTAGTGATGACTCCGTAGGCGGTAATTGAAGGAGTGACCTTGGAACTGATTACTTTGACAGCTTCAGGAATTTCTTGGGCAACATTTTTCGGCTGGCTTATGGATTTATACCAAAATCCCAAAGAAAAACCAATAATTAAAATGATTATTCCCGAAACGACCGCAATGATAATATTTTTTGTTTCCACTTTTTAAATTTATGATTTATGATTTACGATTTATGATTTACGAACGAGCAAGATTCGTTTGCAATCTTAAGTCTTAAATCTAAAATCTTAAATAGATTAGTTTAGTTTATCTATTTTACCTTTTTAAAAACATATCAACAAATACCAATTCTGTGGATAACTTAATAGCGGGAAGTCTACTCTTTACACCATGCGGGATTTTCACGATATTGGATTTCTTGAATAGTACCGTAAACACAAAAGCTTTTGTATTTACGGTACTTTAAATTTCTTCTATTAAAAATATTTTAACGTAATTATCTAAAGAATGCATTTGTAATAACTGCTCTGTTTTTTCAGAAACATCGTAGGGAGTAACCCATACGCTTTGCTGGAACATTTTGTACCCTAAATTATATAAAACACTATGTAACAAATTCCTAGCTTTTGGGTGTTTTTGGGGTATGTCAAACATCAGCATTATCCATTTTCCGTCTTCTCTTTTTACTCTTTTTTCTGCTGAAAAACTGGCCTTTAATGCTTTCGACAATCCTCTTTTCGTAAGGATGACTCCTTTTTGACCTTCTAAACTTTTAGCTTTAATATAATTATTTGTTTTAAGGTAATATATTAATTTACTAAATGCTCTTTTGCCATTTTCTTTTTGGTATTTTTCGAAGACAGGATTTCTATTAATGGATAGTTGTGACATGGTGCGGGGCGGTAAAAGTAAAAATCGAGAAGCGTCTTTCGCGCTATCTAAAAAGTTATACATGTCCCACAATAATTGATCGGTAATCGGCAGTTTCATTATCTAAATCCAATAGTACCGTGTTTACAAAAGCTTTTGTATTTACGGTATAAACTTTTACTATGGTTATTTTACTATGCTTCCGGGGGGAATTTCCTTGTCTGGGTGGAGCAAAACCGGTTCGCCGTTGTCGGCGCATAAAATCATTCCCTGGCTTTCAATTTCTCCCATCATTTTAGGAGCCAGATTAAACGCAAATGGGCACAACTTCCCCACCAATAACTCCGGCGCGTAAAATTTGGCAACTCCCGCAAGAATCTGTCTTTTTTCTGTCCCAAAATCAACTTGCAATTTCAGCAATTTATTAGAATTTTCAATTTTTTCAGCAGACAAAATTTTTCCAATCCGTATTTCTAATTTTTTAAAATCTTCAAATTGTATTATTTCCATTTGTTTTTATTTAAAGATAAAATGAATTTTTTAGTAGTGTCGTACATGACAGGCAATTCTAAATAGTCAACCATAATAGCTGCCCAAGCCAGCCAAAAAGGCAGAACGGTTGGAACTCCTTCATGCAAAACTTTTAATACAAATTCGTCTGATATCCAAAAAATATGCAACCACTGGGTATTAAGCAATATTAAAAGCAGTAAATCTTTTTTGTTAAAATTTTTATTAATAGAGTGTATGTATAATACTGAAGTGGCGATAATGGCGGGAATTTCTGTGTAATCAACTAAGATTATCACCCATTGCCAAAAAGTATCCGGATTAAAAAAACTTACTCCCCATAAACGATAAGCCACCACATGCATTGTCAGCCAGTAAAGATGCACAACTTGCAGTAAAAAAAGGCCGGCGGTGATTCCTGTGTATAAACTATAATGTTTTTCTAATTTACCCCCTAAAAATTTTAAAATGCTTTGCATATATATAATACTACCATGCCTGTCAAAAATAGTTGAAATAAAGGAGTTACTCCTACGCCAAAAACAACGGGCATATTTTTTGAATATTCCCATTTGCCTTTTTTAATTGAATGAAGTTCCCAAAAGTAAGCGAATGCTAAAGTTGCCACAGAAAAGATAATAAGTTTTAAGTAATCAGGAAATAATTGCGAAAAATAGTAAATTATAGTTATTGCAATTCCGTCAAAAATGCAGGCTTTGATCATCAAAAACCAATATTTTTTAAAAGAAGCTTCAAGGCAGGTTTTGTACAGCCGGCTATGCAATAATTCGTAAATTAAATTTAAAACAACGGCAACTATAAGTATTTTTATGAGTGTTTTAACCATTTGCTGCGGGACTAGGATTCGAACCTAGATAGGGCGCTCCAAAGGCGCCAGTCCTGCCGTTAGACGATCCCGCAACGTAATAAATTTTTCTAAAAAAAAATTTAAACGTTGCTGAGACGTGTAATTTCTTTCAGAAATTATTACGTCTCGCAATACATATGATTTTACAGTTCTTTGTGTGTTATGTCAATTACAGCCAGTTCCAACGGAAGCTGTAAAATCGTGGCGTATTTCATTTTGTTTTCTGCGTCAATGAACAGTTCCAGCATATTTTGAATCCCCTTTTCCGGCAGTTTTTCTGTCTGTTCTTTTATTTTTGCAATTTCTTCGGTTGAAAATCCGGAACTTTCCATTGTTAAAAAAGCGGGATTAATTTTAAACAACAAGCACTGGCGTAAATAAAAAACTAAGGTTTTGGCGAATTCCTGCAAATCAACTCCTTCGTCGGCCATGGCGTTGATGGACACGATTGCCTCTTGCGCATTTTGTCGCACAATAAAATCCACGAATTTTGATATTTGTCCGACTTCAACAACTCCCAGAAGGTCTTTGACTTCTTTTGCGGTGATTAATTTGTCCTGGCCGGTAAAATTGATGCATTTGTCCAAAAGCGATTCGGCGTCGCGAAAAGATCCGCGGGCATTCAAGGCAATTAAAGATAATGCCGATGGTTCAAACTTCACCCCCTCTTTTTTTAAAATAAATTCCAGTTTTTTTATAATTTCAGATGTGTGCAGACGCTTGAAATCAAACCGCTGGCATCGGGAAATAATGGTGGGAATCATTTTGTGAGCTTCGGTAGTAGCCAGCATAAAAATGGCGTGGGCTGGCGGTTCTTCCAATGTTTTTAGTAATGCGTTTGCGGCTGATTTGCTTAATTGATGGCATTCGTCAATTATAAAAATTTTGTATTTTGATTTCACTGGCGAAAACTTTATGCCGCTGATTAATTCGCGCACATCATCAACGCCCGTGTGACTAGCCGCGTCAATTTCCACCAAATCCATTGATTTTGAAGCCATAATTTCCACACACGAATTGCATTTATTGCAAGGCTTTTCGCCGGTTTTTGCTTGGCAATTTACCGCTTTGGCAAAAATGCGGGCGATGGTAGTTTTGCCACTACCGCGCGGTCCGCAAAATAAATAAGCATGGGAAAGCGACCCAGACTTTATTGAGTTGGTCAAAGTTTGGACAATATGCTCCTGCCCGATAATTTCATCAAACTCCTGCGGCCGGTATTTGCGATAGAGTACTACATTATTTTCCATAAACTAAGTATTAAGTATAAAGTATTATGTATTAAGTATTTTTGCGCTTTTGATTAAGCCGTTTAATAGTCTTTGTACCTTTTTTAACTGATCGATAATCTCATTAAACTTCTCTTCGCTAATATAATTTAATCCTTTTGCAATAATAAGTTGGTTATGTAATTCTGTTAAGGATCCAAGTGAAATATAATAAAATTGGATTTTTTCTTTACTAGATTTACGGGAAAATCCTTCGGCAACATTACTAGTTATAGAAATTGCACAGCGTTGCATCTGGGGCGTTATAGCAAAATTTTCTTTTTTTGGAAAACTTTCTATACATTTATAAGTCATTAAAACTAAATTATGGCCTTCTTGCCAGGTAGTCAAATCTGTAAATGATTTTATTTTTTCGTTCATACCTAATACCTAATACAAAATACTTAATACTATTTTTTGAAGACGAAAAACTTGTAACCGACGAAATTCCACAATGCTGCTACCAGCGCGGCGAAAATGACGCTTAACTTTACCCATATTGCATCAGGCAAATTAAATTGCGGGCCCATTATTTTTGCAAAATAGTAAAAGCACATTACATCAATTGCCAGTCCAACTAAAGTTATTGCAAAAAACCCGATGATTTCTTTGTGTATATCTTCTTTTTCGTGTTTTAAGAAAGCCCAGTGTTTGTTGCCCCAGTATTTAAAAAATGTGGAAATTATAAAAGATATGCTTTTTGCGGTAATGGTGACAAATGTAATGTGAATTGAAAAAATCCAAAACAAGAATTCAAAAAGTTTCAAGTCAATTATTGTCGCAACGGCTCCAACTAAAAAATACTTTGCGCCCTGGAAAATAAATAAAAATTTTCTGCCGATTTTATAAGCCAGCCAAAGGCATGCCAGGGAAACCAACGGTAAAACCAGCCAGATTAGCAATCCCCAATAAAGGCCTATGTCAATTCCCCACTCCCTTAAAAAGTCGCCAACTAAAAAACCGATTATCCGGCCGGCAATTAACGCAAAAATAACATCCGTAATTTTCACTACAGTTTCAAGTTTATAAAGTTTTAAAGTTATAAAGTTAGTCTAACTTGATAACTTGATGAACTTGATAACTTTTAACTATTCTAAGAATATCACAAAAAAAAATTTGAAACAACTTTAAAATTTTGGTAATATATACGAATGAAAACAATATTCGCATTAAAAGACGTTTTTGAAAAAATAGACCGGGGGCGCGATCAAGTGCTTTTTGTGTTTATAAAACCGTATTGGCCGCGCCGCATTACGCCAAACCAAATTACAATTGTCAGGATAGTCATTGCATTATTTTTGTTTGTCATTTTATTTTTTTATAAAAATGACAATAAATTTATTATCATTTCACTTTTTTGTTTTGGGGCATTTACAGATCTTTTGGACGGTTCTGTAGCAAGAGGATTAAACAAAGTGACAAACATTGGGGCAATGTTGGATCCTGCCGCTGACAGGCTTTTAATAGTGCCAATTGCTGTTTACAGCTTATTTGCCGGCCACAAGTGGTTACTTTTAATATTGATATTTTTGGAAATTATAAATGCATTAGTATCTATCTGGGCTCATGGCAAGAATATTTTTGTAACTTCAAATATATTTGGAAAATTGAAAATGCTGCTGCAGTCGGTGGTGTTTGCGGCTATTTTAGTTTTTTTCCCAAATGAGCCGAATTTATTTTTTATAGACATGCTTTGGGTTTCAGCGATATTTTTAATTATTGGAATATATCTTAAAGTTTTAGAAATACGCAATGTTAAAACATGAAAAATAATATAAGAGTTTACAACACATTAACAGGAAAAAAGGATTTAATTAAACCGTTAAAAGATAAACAGGTGAATCTTTTTGTTTGCGGTCCAACAGTGTATGACTTTTCGCACATCGGACATGCCAGAACCTACATTATTTTTGACTGCTTTGCAAAATATTTAAAGCTTGCGGGTTTGAATGTTTTTTATTTGCAAAATATTACTGATGTTGATGATAAAATAATTCAACGGGCGCGCGAAAAAGGCGTGGGGGCCAAGGAATTGGCAGAAGCATTTTTCAAAGAGCATGCAAAAGACATGAAAATGCTGAATATCACCAGTGTTAATAAATATGCCAAAGCCACTGATTATATCAAGCAGATGATCAGTCAAGTATTAAGGTTGCAGGAAAAAGGTTATGCCTATACCTTAGACGATGGAATTTACTTTGATATTTCTAAATTTAAGAATTACGGCAAGCTTTCCGGGCGCACAGCGCTGCAATCTGAAGACTCTGTTTCTCGAATTGATTATCATAAAAATAAAAAAAACCGGGGAGACTTTGCTTTGTGGAAATTCCAAACTCCGGGTGAGCCAAGCTGGCCGGCTCCTTTTGGCGCTGGACGGCCCGGCTGGCACATTGAAGACACCGCCATCACCGAAAAGTTTTTTGGTGCGCAGTACGATATTCACGGAGGAGCCAGAGATTTAATTTTTCCGCATCATGAAGCTGAAATCACTCAAATGGAGGCCTTGTCTGGAAAAAAACCAATGGCAAAGTATTGGATGCACACTGGTTTTTTAACCATAGGTGACCAAAAAATGTCCAAATCATTGAATAATGGATTAACAGTTGATACTTTTTTAAAAAGGTATTCACCCGAACTTTTGCGCTTTTGGATTGCCAAAAATTTGTGGAGTTCGCCTATTAATTATTCAGATTCTGTGATGATTGAAGTCGCTTCCAGCTTGGAAAAAATTGAAGAATTTTTACGGAAAATTAAATCAGTAAAGTCGTCATTGCGAGCGAAGCGAAGCAATCTTAAAAAACTAAAAGAAGATTTTTACAAGAATTTAAATGATGATTTCAATACGCCAAAAGCTTTTGCCGTTATTTTTGACTTTATTAAAAACACAAATAAACTTTTAGACGAAAATGCATTGGGCAGAAAAGATGCAAATGATATCTACAAATTCTTTGAAGAAATCAACAAAATTTTCGGTATCATTGATTTTAAAAAACTTAAACAATCAAATGTGCCAAATGAAGTTAATGCGCTAGTTAAAGAGCGCGAAAATTACAGAAAATCCGGAGAATGGCAAAAAGCCGATGAAACCCGCCAGGAAATTGAAAAATACGGCTATGTGGTTGAAGATACCAAAGATGGACCGGTATTGAAGAAAGTGTAAATAAAAAGCCCTTCGCAATAAAATACGAGGGGCTTATTCTTGGCACCTTGTTGGTACCCTGAAAGAACCGTTGTTACTTTTTAGATTTTTCTCTGGAATTCTTTTGGAAGCGTCCTGCTTCTAGGATTGGCAGTCCACCCTCTGTGGGAACATAAATAATTTGGTGGCCCTGGTCAGAAAGGCCATGGATCCATAAGTACATCAAGTATTCATGGTTATCCTTTAGACCTTCCCCGATGATTTTGTTTGACTCAGCCACTCCTTTGGCTCGGTTAATTTCGGCTGCAGCAAGATGTTTTGCTGCTTCCTCTTTGGCGAGGGCGTCTTGTACCAAGATTTGGCGGCTGCTTTCAGCCTCTTTCAACTTGGCGGCACCGGACATTCCTTGCTGCCACACATGGTACTGGGGACACCCCCACATGCTCAGGCAGACGACGCCGAGGATTACAATAATTAGCCAACCAACACCACCAGCCATAATACCGATTCCACGATAGTTGGCTTCTTCACTGTCTCTCATGTTTCACTCCATAAGTTAAAGTAAATCTTGGTAACAGCATACGATGCTGTACCCGTTTCACACGTTATCATATAATTATAAGACTGTCAATACTTGTTGCTCATTGCGCTTTTTGTTATACAAAGATATATGGTAGATCAAATGCCAGGGAAAAAGCCGCCGCAGAATGTGGAAGCCGAGCAGTGTTTGCTTGGCTGTTTAATGTTGGACAAAAACGCCATTATCCGCGTGTCGGACTTTATCCGGCCGGAAGATTTTTACAAAGATATTCACAGAGAAATTTATTCTGCCATGCTGGACCTTTTTGAAAAAATGGATCCGATTGACATTATGTCCGTTTCTACTCGGCTCAAAGAAAAAGAAAAATTGGAAAAAGTCGGCGGGTCGGCTTATTTAACTTCTTTGATCAACACCGTTCCAACCGCCACGCATGTTACAAATTATGCTAAAACGGTCAGTGAAAAAAAAGTTTTGCGCGACCTAATCAGCGCTTCAGCGGAAATTGGTCTGGACGCTTTTGACGAGTCCCAAGATGTGGATGTGTTGCTTGATAAAGCGGAAAAAAGAGTTTTTAGCATCGGCCAAAAATCGCTCCGCCAGTCGTTTGTGGCTATTAAAGACATTTTAGGCGAAACTTTTGAAAGAATTGACCAGCTTTCAAAACACCAGTCAATGTACCGCGGAATTCCAACGGGTTTTAAGCAATTAGACAATATGCTTTCTGGCTTGCAAAGATCTGATTTGGTTATTTTAGCGGCCCGGCCTTCAATGGGAAAATCTTCAATGGCGCTGGATATTGCTCGCCATGTTGCTGTTTTTGAAAACTTGCCAGTGGGAATTTTTAGCTTGGAAATGTCAAAAGACCAATTGGTTGAAAGATTGCTCGCCAGCCAGGCCAATGTGGATTCGTGGCGTTTAAGAACCGGCAAATTGCAGGACACTGGCGGGGACAACGATTTCTCAAGGTTGCAGACTGCCATGGGAAGCCTTTCAGAAGCGCCCATTTACATTGATGACGCCGGAACTACCAATATTATGCAAATGAGGGCTATGGCCAGGCGCTTGCAGGCCGACAAGGGCCTTGGATTGATTATTGTGGATTATTTACAGTTAATGGATTCCAGCAACAAATACGCCACGCCAATCCAGCAGGTAACAGAAAATTCACGGGCGTTAAAACAACTGGCAAAAGAGCTGAATATTCCTGTTTTGGTTTTGTCGCAGTTGTCGCGAGCGGTGGAACAGCGGACTCCGCACAGGCCCATGCTTTCTGACTTGCGCGAATCAGGCGCCATTGAGCAAGATGCCGATGTGGTGATGTTTATTTACCGCGATGACAAATACAACGAAAATTCTTTGGAAAAAAACATTGCTGAAATCATTGTGGCAAAGCACCGAAACGGTGCCCAGGGAGCTATAAAGCTTTACTTTGACGAACAGCGCGTCAGTTTCAGGAATTTAGAAACAACAGATTACGCTTCAGAGGTGCAAGTGGACTAATTTATGGCAGATTCTATAAAAAAACTTACGGATTTGTTTTCCAAATTTCCCACTATTGGCCCGCGCACTGCCGGACGCTTTGTTTTTTATTTGATTAATTCTCCAAAAGAAAAAATTGATGAATTATCCAGCGCCATTTTGGAAGTGAAAAATAAAGTTAAGCTTTGCAGTTTTTGTTTTAATCCGTACGAAGGCGAATCAAACTTATGTCAGATTTGCCAAAGTGGTTCAAGAAATAAACAATTGCTTTGCGTTGTTGAGAAAGAAGCTGATTTGGCTTCCATTGAAAACACTAAAAAATATAAGGGACTGTATTTTATTTTAGGTGGGGTTTTAACTTTGCGCCACGCTGATGGCAGTAATTTAAGGATTGAGCCGTTAAAAAACCGCGTTAAAAACGGAAATTTTACTGAAATTATTATTGCGCTAAACCCTACGCCCGAAGGCCGGGCAACAGCTATTTTGGTCCAAAGGGCGCTAAAGGAATTGCCTCAATTTTCCAGCTTAAAAATTACTCATTTGGCCCAAGGCCTGCCCGTCGGCGGCGAGCTTGAATATGCCGACGAAGAAACTCTTGAATCGGCCTTTGAGGGACGCAAATAATATAAATAAAATAGCCGGTTACATGATGTAACCGGCTTTATTTTGAAAAGCTGACAGGTGGCCGTAAGGCCTAGCGTGGCAAAAATCCGATTCATCCGGGCCATACCGTGTCTATAACGGATTGTTTGCCTTGCGCTAAATCGGTTTTTAAGGCGGGACCGGATACTACCGATTGACCTGCCAGCTTTGAAAGGTGCAAATACTACGAACGGCTGGACCGTCCAGTCGTTCGTAGATCCTGCGGCGAACCCGGTAGGCTCAAAAAAAAGGCCTGAGCCGCAAGAGATAGTTTAAGTTTATTATAAATTTATATTTTGTCAATTATTAAGCAACGGGTCTATTTATAATATGCTCGGTCTTTGTATTGTAAGTAAATGTATTGCAGTTTTTTTCTTGCATCAGGCGTGATTTGGTCTTTGAGTAAAGCGTCCATTTTTATGATTTGAGCGTCCATGTTTTCCGTCGGATCAAAATATATTTTCCAATTTTCAGAAGTGGTAAAAATTAAAGGATTTGAGACAAAAGCTTCTTTTACATTAACTTGGAGATTATTTTTTAAGTTATTTTGCACTTTTAAAATAGCGTCCATGATTTTTTTGTCAATTATATTTTCACCGGCAAAAATATTTTTATCAGATTGTTCTTTGGTGATAACCATATCTGAAGATGTGCTTTGTCTCTTCTGAAAAATCACACCATTTTGGTCAATTAAAAAACAGTTATCGGCACTTTGGCAGAATACTGCAACTGGCTGGCGCTCTTTTACTTTTAATGTTATGCTGTCTGGAAATTTTTTTTGGATTTGGATGCTTTCTATTTCCGGAAACTTATTAAGCAGATTTTTTAATATATTATTTGTATCCACAACAAAAACGCTTCTTGAAGAAATATTTAAAAATCCAGTCGTCAGTATTTTTTTATTTAAATTTGCAAAAGCGTTTTGCTGGATATCTTCGGTTTTAACTTTTTCGTTGCCAAAAATTTCAATGTTTTTAATTTGGAACTTTGAATAAAATAAAGCAAACCATAAAATTGCAATAATTAGAATTGCAGTTAAAACAATCCAAAACAAGGGCTTTTTCCAAAACCTTTTCTTAGGCCTTAAATTTCTTATTTTTGGATTTATGTGCCTTTTTTTGTACATTACAATCCTCGTTTAATTTTCCTCGCTTTTTCTATTATATAATTTAACCAGTATTTTTGCGAAATCACAAAATCCTGGGTTTTGATATACTCGTCAACATATCCGCCAAATCCCATTTTAAAAAGCGTTGGACCTGCGTAGGGATGCTTTGGGTTTTTTATCGGGTCGGCATACCCCCAAAAATCATATACTTTGCATCCCCTGCTTTTAGCTTCTTTAATTGCTTCCCACTGCAATAGATAAGAAACGGGGAGCCTTTTATGTTCTGGCAAAAGCCCGGCATGGTGATAAAATCCAATTCCCGACCAGAAAATTTCAAAAGATCCGGCAATAACTTCTCCATTGTATTTTGCCAAAAACAAGGAAATGTTATTACCTTCCAAAAACGCATTAAATTCTTTAGTTAAATAATCCAGTGAAAACGGCACAAATTTTTGTACTTTTACCACTTCATTATGAATTTTATAAAAAATTTCCAGATCTTTAGCATCAGTGCTTTTTACAATTTCAATGTCTTTATTGCTCTGTGCCTGCTTTATTAAATATCGCGTTGTCTTTCGCATTCCAGCCGTCAGTTCTTCTTCAGTTTTGGAAATATCCAATTTCCAGCTGCTTTCAGGGTGATAATGCAACGGCCCGGTCCTAAAACCTAAATTTTTAAATAAAGCCGCATTTTCCTCTGTCCTCTCCCAAATCGGACTCATCCGTATAAAATCCACTTTTTCCTGTTTTGCCAATTGTAATAGTTGATTTTTTAGAGTTTCTAAAATCTTAAATCGTAAATCGTAAATCTTAAATCCAGTAACCGGTCCATGTGGAACAAGCAAAAAGCTTCCTCGTTTTGAAGAAATCTTAACCGTTAAAGCCACGGATATTAGTGTATCATTTTCGTAAATTCCAAATCTCCAAATCTTATTTCCCATGGACTTGTGAAATTCTCCCCAATTCCAAGATTGAAGAAATGTCTTTCTGTCGCACAATAAAATAAATTCCTCCCATATTTTTTTGTCTTGTATTTCTTTTATTGCCATTTTACCTAATAATTTTGTGATTAAAATATTTTTCTTGAAAATTAACTAAACCTTCTATTTCTTCATCAGTTAAGTCGTTTTTAGATATAACAAGCTTATCGTCGTCGTTATTCTTTCTGTGAATAATAGCTATACATCTCCCAGTTGCATTTTTGAGTGGCTTATTGCCTCCAATATAATAAGCATCTAAATCTTCACCGTCTGGCGCCTTTATTCCTGCTAAATAGCCGTAATTTAACTCATAGATAAAATTATGTTTAGGATGCCTGCTCCCCAAGGGTCTATCTATGATAATTTCCACTTCTTTTCCTAAATATTCCCTTGCTATCTTTAATGATTCACTTTCTTTTATTTCCATTTTTTTAAAAATTAACAGTTTTCATACATCGTGTATTTATGAAACGTTATATAAACACACGATACTATATTTTTTCTATTAAAAATATTTTTACGTATTCATCTAGTGAATGAATTCTGAACAATTGTTGTGTCTTATCAAAAACATCATAAGGAGTAACCCACACACTTTGCTGTAGTAACTTATAGCCCAAATTATACAAGACGCTTTTTAAAAGATTCCTAGCAGTCTTATGGGTTCTGGGAATATCAAAAATAACCATGATCCATTTCCCGTCTTTTCTTTTTGGTGTATCCGAACATATAAAACTGGCCTTTAATGCCTTCGACAGGCCGTCTTTAGTAAGAATAACCGCACTTTTACCATTTAAATTTTGAATTTTTATGAGATTTTTTTGTTTTAAATAATAGATTGTATCGTTAAACTTGCGCCTGTTATTTTTGTCTTTATATTTTCTGAAAATTGGATTTTCTAAACCGAGCAAAACATCTAACTTTCTATGGCGGGGAGCTAATAGAAAGTCTTTTACCTTTTGCGTTTTTTCAAAGGAGTTATAAATATCCCATAAAAATTGATCGGTGATTGGTATTTTCATTAGTTAGTACTTTACTTATTCATCATCGTGTATTTATGCAACGTTGCATAAATACACGATGAGCTATTTTAGTCATCTTAGTATTTTTTGAGGAAATCCACAATGCGTTGAGCTTCTTGCACTGAAATATTAATATGAGTTGGCAAATTCAGTGTTTCTTTGGCTAGTTTTTCCGCATTGGGGCATATACCAGGCGCATATTTCATTTCTTCCATTTTTGTGTCATCAGGCGCGATGGGTGTGGTGTACCAATCCCCCAACAAGATGTTTTCTTTGTGCCAGGCGTCGTAAATTATTTCGTGCGCCCTAGGATGTCTAACAGCAAAGCGCAAAAATATACTATTTGCTTTTTCGGGCAAAATAAAATTTGTGCCAGCCAATTCTTGATAATAAAATTCTGCGATTTCTTTTCTGTGTTGGTTGAATTTTTCTAATTTATTAAATTGGTTTTGGGCCAAAATTGCCAGCGCGTTGGGCAGGGCTTTTGGGAAATAATCTGGCTTCAATCCCCTCTTTTCTTTCCAACTTACAGCTTTTGATAAAATATGCAACCACTGGGAAAGAATTAAAAATACTTTCCCCAAATCTATAAAATTATACAACGGCAGAATAATATAATGCAGTAAAATCGGATGCAATAACTGCTGTTTTATCCAAAAAAGGGACGGCTGGCCAAATTGTTTTTGCAATTCTTCCAGTTTTTTACCAATTTCATCATCGTTGGTAACCGCCATTCCGCCGTAAACAGAAGAAATGACTTTATCTCGTGAAAAACTGAAAAATCCTGCTTTGCCAAAAGTTCCCACTTTGCGGCCCCCAATTTCAGCCCCCAGCGCATGCGCACAATCCTCAATAACAATTCTATCTTGAGGAATAACAGATGGTAATCCGAATGTGTGTTGAATAATAACCACATCGCCCTTCAACTGTTCTGGATTAGCATTAAAATCGTTAGCGCAGTCAACGTAAAAAGGATTTAAACCTGCCCACAAAATTGGGTTTGGAACGGCATTGCAGGTAAATGCTTGCAGTAAAACATTGCTTCCCTGTTCTAAATTAAGCGCCTTTAAAATAGCAAACAAACTGGACCGTCCGGAATTAAAAGAAACAGCGTATTTTACGCCCAAATAATTTTTAAAATTATCTTCCAATTCTTTGACTGCAAAGGCGGGTGCAGACTTGTGTCCCGCCCACTTCCATGGCTGAAAAATAAGCTTTAAAGCCAGACTTACATCGTCTGGCTCAATATTCGGCGACAAAGAAATAGAAATGGGTTTGAATTTATTTAACATTGACAATCTTTATTTATAATATAATATTACAAGTAGTTCTTACCTTTACTCACGAGGATTTTGCCATGATGTTCCCTTTTGTTCGCATTACTGTAAACATAGAAGACCCGGGGACCGAAGACGAATTTTTTGCGATCCGAATTCTGCGTGGCAGAGAAACTCCCCAATCTACTCTCATCAATGGAGAAGTTAAACAAACGGACAAGATTTCTATTGAGGGATATGAAAAGGAGTGGGAAGCTCTCATGGGGCTAGAAGTAATCTGTGAAGGGACAGTCACTGGGCTTTTCGAACTTCTGCTCCTCCGCGGATTCCAGCAAGGGATTAAATATCAAAAATCCCAAAAGTGAATCTTGCCAGTTGCGCCCAGCAACTGGTTTTTTATTTACTTCTATACAGTAATCTAATTAATTCCCCTGGCACGCGGCCTTCCAACAAGACTGCATCGCCTTCTTTGCAAAAAGTGGTGATGATATTTACAATATCGGCCGGTTTGTCGCACAATAAGATTTTATCGGCCGGCATGCTATACTCTATTGCTCCGCTTTTAATATCATCGAATCTGTCTTTGGTGGTAATAATTGCCAAATCGCATACTTCGGCTATTTTTTTACCGATTTGCCTATGAATTTCCTTTGACTTGCTTCCCAGTTCAATGAGGCAAGGCATGACGACAACTTTTTTGGCTTGAGTAAAGTTGTCCAGCGACAGCAAATTTTGTCCAAAAATATTCAAATAATTCAGGTCTGCCATCACGCCGTCAGGGTTTGAAGAGTAAGAAGAATCAATAATATTAAGGCCATACAACCCCTTTTTGAGCGTCATTCCGGCCTGTTCTTGGCGTATATTTTTACATGCTATTGAAATTTCTTCCAAATTCATTCCCAGTTCTTTTGCAATAAGAATTGCTCCCAATAAATTTTGAACATTTTGTTTGCCCAGCACGCTCACATCAAAATGGGCAATTTCTTTGTCTTGGCATATTGCGATAAAATGCAATGAATCTTTTCTTGCTTCCACATCCTCTGTCCAAATGTCAGAATCAACAGTATCTTTTTTTACAGTATAAACCAAAGCACTCAAATCTTGAGTGCTCGGCCGAGCACCTATTTTTTCTAAAATAGGTGCTTTGGTTTTTTTGTTAATTCCTGTTTTTTTGTACAAATCCAGGCAGTATTTATTGTCTCCATTCAAAATTATTAATCCATTTTTGGGAAGACTTTCAGCCAATTCCCTGCCACCTTCAGCTGACAGCAAATTTTCCAATGAACCAAATGTTGCCAAATGCTGTTCGTTAACTCCCGTTACAATGCCGATGCGCGGTTTTACTATGTCGCACAATAACTTTATTCCGCCTTTACTGTATGACCCCATTTCAACTATAAAAATTTTATGTTTTTCATTTAAGGATTGCAAAATAGTTTGGGCAATGCCGATTTCTGAATTTTTGTGCTCCGGCGTGGACAAAACATTGAATTTTGAGGACAAAATAGTAGTCAGGAATTCTTTGGTTGAAGTTTTGCCGTAACTTCCGGTAATGCCAATAACTGTTAAGTTTTTGAAACCGCTTATTTTTTTTGCCGCTTTTTTCAGTATGCCGTTGCGGGCTAAAACAAAAAATGGCTGGAATAATAAAACTACGGCAGAAATTAGCAAAGGAGTTAAAATGTCAAAAAGTAAAATGGAAAATGTAAATCCTAAAACATCGTTATAATTATAAGCAAAAACAGCGTATAAAATAACCAGTAAAAATGAAGTTGAGGTTAAAAATATGGTTTTTTTGGTGACTACAGGCCTTTTGAATGTTTTTGTGAAAATGCTATATATGAAAAAAAGTGATTCTGTAGCCCAAACAGCAAATAAAACATAAAAAACAAGGGTTAAAAATACACTGTCTATTAAAAGAAAGATTAATAAAATTAACTTAACTATTGAAATGGCGCCAAAAACCAGTGTTTTGCCTTTATCTGTACTGAAATGGTCTATGAAACGGCCAATATGATATTCTTTCAACTGCCAAAGATAAATCCAAAAAAGGATAAATTTAATTGTCCTTACAAGCCAAAGAAAAGCGATGATTTCTACGAAAGGGATCATGGATTATTCACCCGGTTAAATAATTTCGCAAAGCGAAATTAAAATCCGGGGATTTTATTTAACTGGGTAAATTTTCTAATACTTTTTCTACTAAAATTTCCGGCGAATTTATATGTAAATTATGGCCGGCACCTGGAATGATTACCAGTTTTGAATGCGGAATTTTTTCGTTGATAATATGGGCGTATTCTATGGGAGTCCAATCGTCTTTATCTCCCCAAATGATAGTTGTTGGAACTTTTACGAACAATAACTTTTGGGATAAATCTTCTTCAATAACTTTTAAATAAATCTCTTTCATAATACCGGAAACATACGGATAATCGCTTTTGCGCAAAATAAACCTGTAAAAATATTTCCTAAAAGATTCGTAAAAAGGTAAAAAATAAAAAACTTTAAATAATCTTGAAAGGCTTATCAGCGCTTTTTTGGAGAAAGTGACAGTTCTGACACAAGAAGCGGCGACCAAGAATAATTTTTTAATATTTTGGTTGTATTTTATGGAAAATTTAGCCGCTACACTTCCCCCAAAAGAATGCCCTAATAAGTAAAATCCGTTATTTAACTCTGGCACCTTATCGCAAAATTCCTTAAGCCATTCAACATAACCGTCTAAATTCCATGCTTGGTTTGGTTCTTGGCTTTCGCCAAAACCAGGCAAGTCTGGAATAATAACTTGCAAATTATTATTAATTAATAATTCAGCCACATTTTCCCATCTTTGTGATTTTGACCTCCATCCATGCAAAATTAAAAACGGCTTGCCTTCGCCAAAAACTTTATAATTTATTTTTAAATCTTTAACTAAAATCTGCTTTTCAGTCATTTCGGCTTGATTATTTTAAACCCTGCATATTTTTGAAGGGCTTTTGGAACTTTTACTGATCCATCTTTTTGCTGGTAGTTTTCTAAAATCATAATTAACATTCTGCCGATAGCAAAAGCCGTGCCATTTAACGTATGGGTAAAATCATTTTTCCCCGATTTGTCTTTGTACTTTATATTTAATCGTCTTGCCTGGAAATCAGTGCAATTTGATGTTGAATGAGTCTCGCGGTATTTTCCCTCCGATGGCAGCCAAGTTTCAATATCATATTTTTTTGCCGCCGGCCGTCCCAAGTCTCCCGTGCAAATATTTATTACTTGGTATGGAAGACCTAATTTTTTCATTAAATCCTCTTCAATAGATAAAAGCAAATCATGTTCTTTTTTTGAATTTTCCGGTGTTGAAAAAACAACCATTTCCACTTTATCAAATTGATGTACCCGTAAAATTCCTTTTGTGTCTTTACCATAAGACCCGGCTTCGCGTCGAAAGCAGGTTGAAAAAGCGATGTAGCGCAAAGGTAAATCTTTTAATTCTAAGATTTCACTGGCATGCATGGCAACCATCGGCTGCTCGGAAGTACCCGCCAAATACATTTTATCTTCGGGCAAATAATAAGCTTCTTTTTCATCTCCCAATTCAAAATATCCCGTTCCCCGCGCCATATCTTCTTGCAACATTACCGGTGGAATAACTGGCACAAATCCCTTTTTTCTGGCAACTTCCATAGCTAAGGCAAGCGTGGCAAACTCAAGTAGCGCCATTTCGTTTTTTAAGTATCCAAAACGGCTGCCTGCCACTTTTGCCGCTCTTTGGGTATCAATTAAATCCAAATCTTTGCCAAGTTGCATGTAATCTTTGACTTTAAATCCGAATTTAGGCATTTTCCCCACTTTCCTTAAAACCACATTTTGCGAATCGTCTTTGCCCACCGGTACATCGTCAAAAGGAATGTTGGGCAGTTGAAGCATCAGCGCTTCCAGCTTTTTTTCGGTTTCTTGCAAATCCGGCTCCAAGGTTTTAATTTCCAATTTATTTTTCTTAGCCTCGTCAATGTCGTTTTGGGTGAATTTATTTTGTTTGGCGCGCAAAGCTTCCAAAGAAGTCAGCAGACTTCTTTTTTTAGTATCAAACTCCAAAATTTGCTCAACCAAAGAGTCACCGTTGTTAACGTTTTTTTTATCACACGCCTCTTTCACTTTTTTCGGATTTTCCCTGATGAATTTTATATCGAGCATGAGTTAGTTTGTAGTTTGTAGTTTGTAGTTTGTAGACGTTTTCGTTCTACTCACTACTCACTAACAACTACTCACTTTTTTATTAATCTGGCACGTTTAATATTGAAGATTTATAAATTTCAGGTTTGTATGATTTTAACCTGATAATGTCTATTTTGAGCCCCATTTCTTTGATTTTTTGCTCTAATTTGTCTGTAAAGTGCGTTTGATCATATCCAAGACAAATGATTCTTGGCTGGACCTCGCCGATTACTTTATACGGATTGTCTCCCTCGTTTCCCAGCCGCGCTTCGTCTACCAGTCCCGATTCTTCAACCGCCTTTAATCTTTCATTTTCATTGAATTTCGGCGGCCTATTTTTAGTTTTTAAAATTGTCGAATCTCTGCCCACCACCACAACCAAGTAATCGCCATATTCCTTGGCTTGTTGAAAAAAATTCTTATGCCCTTCATGGAGTCCATCAAATGTGCCAAAAACTAAAACTTTGATCATGTGATTAGAAAATAGTATCTAGAAAATAGTAAATAGAATACGAACCGTTAAATTATTGTACTAAATTTCGTAAATTGTCTCAACTACTTGACAAAAGTTTATGGTATGCTATAATCAATATAACGTACCTGAATAACCCGACTTCGGCTTTGGCAAGCCGATTTCACCCCTAAAACGAAAGGAATTGCCATGTCTCTTTCTATTCGCAGTAATCATCTGTTCCACCCCGAACCCGGTCAGCTTTTCTTGAACTGTCATATTGAGCCAGCTCCGGGAAGCCAGGTTATCGAAATCATGTTTTTAGACAAAGGGAATTGGTCGGATGAATATCCTACGGTCCAAGCTATTGCCAGGATGATCAACTTCAGCGCTCATGAGAATTTCACTTGTGGCGCACTTGGCACCAAACTCGCATACGGAGCCTACGAACCAGAGAGCAGTGACAAAAAAAACTGGCCGCCCACAATGTTTTTCAATCAACTCCTGGACAAGAAAACCCTGGGAGCTTTCAAGAAGTTGTGGGAGGCCGGAGAAGAAGACTTTCGCGGATGGGCAAAGCGCGTGATAACGATGCCCATTCAAGACAGCGACAAGGGGCTCCTGGCCGAACTCTTGAACGAGTAAATTCGCGTCCGGTTCGAAGCAATTCAGAAAAATCCGCGAGATTCATTTCCCGCGGATTTTTTTATTCGTAAATTCGGATGTAATTCGTAAATTAGGATCGCTCTTTCGGTTTCATGAGAGGGAAAATTTGGGTCTCGCGGGCGGGTTTGTCCATTAAAAAGCTGAATAATCTTTCCGACAATCCAAATCCGCAGGTCGGTGGCATGCCGTATTCTAAAGCTTCCACAAAATCTTTGTCAAACATTTGGGCTTCTTCATCTCCTTTTTCTCTTAATTTTTGCTGTTCTGTAAATCTTTCAGTTTGGTCAAGTGGATCATTAAGTTCGCTGTATCCCTTGCCATTTTCAGAACCCGCTAAAATTACCTGAAACGCCTGGACTATTTTTGGATTCTTTTCATCTCTTTTTGCCAACGGCAATACATCCGTGGGTAAGTTAATTAAAAATCCCGGCCCCGATAAATTTTTGCGGCAGTATTTCCAAATATTATCAATAGCTCGGGTTCTGTTAAATCCTTTTTTGTCGTAAGTGACGCCCAATCTGATAAGTTCCTTTTCAATTTCCTGTAAAGTGGCTTCAAAAACATTTATTTTTGTATATTTATTAATAATGGTTTGATAGTCGTATTTTTCCCATTTTTTACCAAAATCCACATCAAACCCACGGATTTTAAATTTCAGCGTGCCGAAGGTTTTTTTGATAACAAATTTGTATAATCCTTCAACTAATTCCATTCCTTTTTCATAATCAGCATAAGCCCAGTAAAATTCCATTTGGGTGTAATCCTGCAAGTGTTCGGCGTCCATGCCTTCATTGCGGAATTGCCTGCCAATTTCAAAAGTTTTTTCAAAGCCGGCTACCATGAGCTTTTTCTGCCACAGCTCACCCGTTGAAATGCGCAAGTATAAATCCATGTCCAAAGCATTGTGGTGCGTCATAAAGGGTCTGGCATCAGCTCCGCCGGCGGTAACTTCCAGCACTGGGGTTTCTACTTCCAAAAACCCTTTTTCCATTAAAAATTCGCGCATACTATTCCAAAAAGTCGCGCGTTTTTGTATCATTTCTTTGACTTCCGGGTTAAATAAAATGTCTAAATACCTTTTGCGTAACTTTTCTTCAACATCCTGAAGTCCGTGCCACTTTTCAGGCAAAGGCAAAAGACTTTTTGCCAGCATGGCATAATCTGTTGCTTCAATTGTTTGCTCTCCCCTTTTAGTTTTTATCAACACGCCTTTAATTTCCACAAAGTCGCCGATGTCAAAGTGGTTAATAAAAAACTTGCAGCCCTTTTCGCCTAATTTGTCTTCTTTGATTAATCCTTGAATTTTGCCTTCTCCATCTTGGATATCTAAAAATGTGGCTCCGCCGTGTCCGCGCATGGCTAAAAGACGGCCGGCTAAAATAATTTCTTTTTTAGATTTTGAAATCTTAGAAAAATCTTTTAACGCTTGGGCAATTGAATGCGTCCTTTTTGTCTTTGCCGGGTATGCCAAAAGCCCCAACTTTTGCAGAGAGGTTAATTTTTCAATTCTTACTTTTTTTAATTCGTCGATAGTACTCATAATTTGTTTACTATAACAAAATTATAAAAATCAAACAATTATTGACATAAGCCTACTTTAATGATACTATCTTAAGCAGATGGCGATATCATTCCACCACACACCACAAGGAGTTTTCATGAAAACAGACGTTGCTAACCAGGTTCAAGTTAGAGACTTATTGAAGGCGCTTATGCGCCTCAAGAAAATTCTTCGCCCCTTCAACTTGAAAATTGGTGATTATAATGTTCTTTTATTCTTGCGTGATACTCCAAGCGGAACTTTCCCGAAGACCATCGGCAAAGAATTTTTACTTCTCCCTGCCGCTGTTACGCGGGTTCTCACGTTCCTTGAGGGAGCGAAGCTGATCACACGTAAATTCGGAGACGACCGGCGAACCTTGCCGGCCTACCTAACAGAAGAGGGGCGTTCACTGCTTGATAGGCTTGATGAGCAAACCATTGATCTTTTTGAAAAAAAATAGGCAGTTTTACTGCGCAACGCCGGCAACCATCAACCGCCGGCCTCTTTTTTTGCAAAAATTTTGATTATATGATTTAATAAAGATGGGAAAACTAGTTCTTTCATTTAAGAGAGGGTCTTGTTGATGAAATGCTCCATACTAAAACTACGTAATAACAAAACCCGAAAACGCATTACCGGTAGCTGGGATTGCAATCCTATGGATTGGGAAACCATAAAAATATCCTATAAGTATTTTGATGCTATGGTAAAACAGTACAATGAACTTTGCAAAAGCGCTCCGCAAAGCCACTTTAGATTAGTGGTTTCATTTCCAAAACAAAAGAAAGCGACGCGGGTCAGACCAAAAGGCAAAAACTCATGAGCGGAAACCCTTTTCGCTCTTTTTTATTCTATATTTCTATTTTCTCGTAAAGTAGTATTGCAATACATCATGCGCCACAGGGAGCGTGGCGGCACGCAGGCCGTTAACGCTTTCAATAGTTGCCACAAAAACTATTTCCGGATTATCATATGGCGCAAAATTTGACGACCAGGCATTAAAATACCCCGCTTTATTAGTTTCTACCGTTCCTGTTTTTCCGGCCACCGCAACCGGCAAATCATTTAACATAAAAGAAGATCCGTAGGATTTTTGGACCCCGTCTCGCATGCCTTCGCGCACAATTTGCAAGTTTTTTTGGTCAATGCCAATCTGGCTGATAATTTCAGGCTTGAATTCTTGGATAATATTTGGTTTGTTTTTTGACGAATCAATAATTTTTTGCATAATCTGGGGTTTATACAAAGTTCCGCCGTTAGCAATAGCACCATAAGCCACTGCAACCTGCAAAGGCGTCACCTGCAAATCTGATTGTCCAATGGAAAGATTATAAGTATCGCCGTCCCACCAACCTTCGTTTTTGGTTTGTTTTTTCCATTCCGGGCTTGGAACAAATCCAGAAAATTCACCCGGTAAATCAATGCCTGTTTTATTTTCCCAGCCGAATAAGTCCAAAT
>Ga0209542_10002816_pt1 | contig 38300 bp, 46 predicted proteins | sample RifCSPhighO2_01_FD_184028 | JGI IMG/M metagenome (GOLD analysis project Ga0209542, IMG submission 184028) | Soil microbial communities from Rifle, Colorado - Rifle CSP2_plank highO2_0.1 (SPAdes) (version 2) | ecosystem: Environmental > Terrestrial > Deep subsurface > Rock core/Sediment ... | reverse complement strand
ATTTTGTTTTACCTCCTTTCAGTTATTCATCAGAAAAATTAGTTTGTCCGAAGGCAACTAATTTTTCATATGATATTAAAGCCAAAGGCTTTAATCTATTTTTCTAGAATTCTCATGTCATCTTTGCCTCATTTTAATGCAAAAGTTTCTGATGTTTATATTAAATAAAGGCTGTTTTTATTTTTATAAGCTATACACAGATTTATTAACATATATTATTTCTTATGTTCATATAAAATGAATTTAAAAATTGTTTTCAAAAAACCACACATATACCAAGTTATTGGAATCTTTTTAATTTATATTCTGCTTAATATATGGTTAAGCGGTTTTTATAATACAATAAAATTAATAATCATCTATGCAAGTACTATTAACTGGTTTGAACTCATTATTTCAATTATTCTTACTCTTACAATAGGAGTTTTAGTTTCTGTAAATTCTGTTTATGCTTATATAAAGTACAAAGAAAGAAAAAAATGCTTGAATGAAGCTACAATGGCGGTAGCCGGAGGTATTGGGGGATTAATAGTTGGAGTATGCCCGTTATGTGTTACAGGGCTTTTTCCGTTGATATTCAGCTTCTTTGGCATTGGGTTTTCATTTGCTTCACTTCCGCTTAAAGGAATTGAAGTGCAAATTCTTGTTATAATTATTTTATTAATCAGTTTATTTATGTTAAATAAGACAAAAGAAAAAAGAATATAAATATAAAGGTTATCAATAAATTCTATGGGAATCTTCAATTTATTTAAGAAAGAAAAACCTATTCGGGAAGTAAGAAAGGTAAGTTTAAATGAAATAAATGAAGTTATTTTAAAAAAGAAGCAGGAAATTAAAGCTGATGAGACAGATGTAGTAAATCTAATTAAAAGCAGGGTTAATTCACTTATAATTGAATTTGAAAGTGAAATTTTGGCTATTAATCAAATAAACTTAAGTGAGAAAAAAGTTGAGGAAAAAACCAAATTAATTGTTGGGGAGAACCTTGATAGATTCCTTGTACATTTAAAAAAATTAAAAAACAACCTGGAAGATATGGGTAATGGTGGAATTCAAGACCTGATTAAAAATCTTGATTTAAATATTCATGAATTTAAAAATAAATCATATATGAATTTTGAAAAAGCAACCTTCCTCATAGGAAAAGAACTGGGAGATGTGATGAAGAGCATAAAAACGTTTTATATGGATTTAAACAATATATTTAAGGAAAATAAAGAATTAATCGAAACTTTTAATTTATTTGGGAGAGTAGAGAAATCAGTTGAGGAAATTACAAAACTTGAAGAAATGAAAAATAAAATGAGCATTCATATAGAAAGTTTTGAGATAGCTGGGAAAAAATCAAAAAATGATATTGAGAATTTAAAAAAGAAAATTGAATATACAAAAGAAAGTAAGGAATATAAGGATAAAATGGTAAAAATAATGGAGGTAAAAACCAAGAATGATGAACTGAAAAAAGAAATTGATGACCTAAGAGTTATGATTGACTTTAAAGAGCTGTCCGGCATACACCATTCTATTAAAGAACATATGAGTATAATTAATAATTATAGAAATAATTTTTATACTGCCTTTGAAAATGACAACGGAAAATCTTTATTAGAAATTATTGGTAAGAATAAGATTAATGATAGAATTAATAAAATAATTGAAGATCAGAAAGAAATTTCAAAATCCAGTATTGTAATTGAAAATGATGAAATTCTAGAAATAGAAAGAGAAATTACTGAGACTAAGAATAAAATTATTGACTTAAACAATGAAAAGTTAAAAGCAGAAAAGAAAATTGCCTACTTAGATGAAGAATTGAATAATATTAAATGTGCCTTAAATAAAGAGATTATTTCCCTTAATATCGAATTAATTTAAAGAATATAAATTATAAAGAGAGTAACGAGTAAAAATAAATTAACCTTAGTAATTAAATATAATAAATTATAGCAAGGTATTTTCAAAATCTTGAATCTTTACAATTAAAAATTTTTCATTAGAGAAAAATTTAGCATGATTTAAGTGGTTATTTAATTTGGTTTTAAATTGATAATTGGATGGGTAACTTGAAGATGCTAGAAAAATAATTCTTTTCACAAGATTTATAAACTAAAAACAGTTTTATGTTTTACGATTTTAGATTATATTTAATAAAATGGCTAAAAAAAATTCTGATAAAAAAAACCTGAAAGAAACAAAAGAAAGCAAAAAATTACAGGAATTGCTTATCCAAGTCGGTTTGAGGATTGCAAAAAGAGGAGAAGGAGCTTTATTTGTAGTTGGCAGTACAGAATATAAGCCATTAATTAAACAGCAGGTTCCTTCATTTAATGCTTTAAGAAACCCTAAATTGCTTGAATCGCTTGCTTTAATGGATGGTGCTGTGATTCTTGATAAAACAGGGTGGGTTAAAGCATACGGAGCTATGGTAAAAAGCAAAAAGACATTCAAAAACTTCGGAACAAGGCATAGCGCTGGATTAAGCGCTTCTTATAGGGGAAATTTGGCGGTTGTTATTTCAGAAGAAGATAGGAAAATAAGAATTTTAAAAGATGGAAAAATGATAATGCAGATTGATGCTTTGCAGAAAAATGTTGAGCAGTCTGTTCCTCAGGCAGTTAATGTTCTTGAGTCTTTAGGAGCTGGAACAGTCGGTGCTGTTGGAACAAGCATACTTGTGCCTAGTTTGGGAGCAGCATTCCTCCCAGGTGTTGTGTTATTTGGCTCTGCTTATTATTTAGCAAGAATTCTTGGCAATAAATTCTGGAAATAATTTTACTTTAATAAGATTTATAAATATAAAAATTTAATAATCTATTATGAAAAACTTAACAATTGTTATCTTGGCAGTTATTTTAATTGGGGTTGTAGGCGGATTTTTATATCTTAATTATGGCAATTCAACAAATATTTCTGGACAGGCTGTAAAGACAGTCACATCAAATGGAATTACTACAGCTAATTCTAATAATGCGAATAGTGTTAGAGAAATAACACTTGATGCTAAAAAATTTGAATACACTCCATCAACTATAACTATAAAGAAAGGAGAAAAAGTAAGAATAACAATTAATAATCTTGATACAACTCATGGGATAAAAATTCCGGATTTGGGAGTGAGCGGGATTGATTATGTTGAATTTACTGCAGATAAAGCAGGAACTTTTAATTTTTACTGTAATAATTATTGCGGACAGGGACATCCCGACATGAGTGGAGTTCTTGTTGTAACCGAATAAATATATAAACTATATACTATTAGGACATTCAAAATGTTAAATAATAAACTATCAGTAGCTTACTCATTAAAATTAGGCAAAGATGTTGTGTGTTTAGCTAAACTTTATTCTGAAAATACTGCAATAATTTTACATACCTTATCAGCTTGAGATAGTAGCCTTTATAACATAAAAATATTTAATATATAAAATGGACTTTCAAAAATTAAAAGAATACACTCCGGCAATTGCGAGATGGGGAGTTGGAGTTGTTTTTTTCATTTTTGGAATAAGCCAGTTATTAAACCCTCAATCTTGGATGGCTTATCTTCCTGATTTTGCCCTGACTATCGGGGTTAGTGCAACAAATTTAATTTATATGAATGGTGTTTTTGATTTAGCTATTGGAATCCTGCTTCTTTTTGGCATTTTTACAAGAGTTGTTTCTTTAATAGGTATTTTACATATAATTGGCATAATAATTTCTATTGGATATAATGATGTGGCCGTAAGAGATTTTGGATTGCTAATAGTGTTGGTTTCTGTATTCTTACATGGTGCTGATAAGTTGTGCCTTGTAAAGAGATTTTGAAAAAAAAGATTTTATTTTAAGGTTATCATTTAAATGTTTCATCACCGAAACATTTAAATACTACATATGTATTGAATTATCATATGACAGATAAAAGCATATTAGAACATGTACATAAGCACGGAATTAGCGAGGGCGATATTTATGGAGCTTATAAAATATTTTTCGGCACTATGGTTTCAGAACCAAGGCTTAAGATAATAAATTTACTAAGGCACGCTAAGAAAAATGTTTCTGAAATTGTTAATGAATTGAATATGGACCAGACTTCTGTTTCACATGACCTTGCAAGATTAAAAAGATGCGGGTTTGTTAAATGTATCAGCGAAGGAAAATATAGGTACTATATTCTAAATGAAGAAACAATAAGGCCATTAATGAGCTTAATTGACAAGCATATGAATGCTTATTGTGTGCATATATTAAGAGAGGAAAATGAACCTTTGGAAAGACAAGCAAAAAACCTATCGGTTTTAAAGGTTCCAAAAATCATAAAAAATATAAAATGAAAGATAATCAGATAATAACTTGGGTTATTGTAGCAATTGTGGTATTATTTATAGCAAGCATGCTTACATCACCAATGCTTAGTTATTCTGGATATGGCATGATGGGTGCAGGATTTGGAACAATGTGGCTATTTGGATGGTTGTTTATGATATTGATTATTGTTGCTCTTGTTTTGTTAATAATGTGGATGATAAAACAATTGCAAATTGGTAATGGTAAAAGAAAATAAATATTATACATGCAAAATATGCAAATTAAAGTATTTGAAAAAATCATGGGCAGATAAATGTTATAAATGGTGCAAGAAATATAACTCTTGCAGTATAGAAATAACTAAATATGCACTAAATAAATGAGCCTTTGAAAAAAAGGACTTACGGTCGTCCAGAACCTATGGTTCTAAAGGATCCTAAAATCATAAAAATAATAAACAAGAAACAGGAGGAAATAAAAATGAAGAAACTAAAAATAAGAATTGATGGAATGCATTGTGCCAGCTGTGCAGGTAATATTGAAAGAAGCTTAAGAAAAGTAAATGGAGTTAAAGAAGCAGTTGTAAGTGTGATTGGAAAAAAAGCATTTATTCAAGTTGAAGGTAATGTTCCTCAAGAAGAGCTTAAGAAAGCTGTTGCACGAGCAGGATATAAAACTATTGCAATAGAAGAGTAATAAAATAAATTCTAATATAATAAAATGAAACACAAACATCACAATAAAGGAAACCAATAGTTTACCCTTATCAACCCTTCCTTTAATACTAAAAATGAAACACACACATAAACATCACAAAGGTATGAAAATGAAGCATGATCATGATCATTCAGAGCCTGCAGAAGATACTGAAATATTTGAATGGAAAAGAAAGTTGATTGGAAGCTGGGTTTTTGCTGTTCCTATTGCAATTCTTATGTTTATGCAAAGAATTCTTGATATTATGCTCTTTAACAGCGAGCAAATTACTGTCATTCTTTATATTATTTTTGGATTCCCAGTTATATTTATATTTGGATTTTCAACACTTAAATCTGGCTTAAGGGGATTGTATAGATTTTATTTTAATATGGATTCCTTGATTGCTTTAGGAACTATTATTGCTTATTTTACAGGAATTTTTAGTTTATTGGGATATTTACAAGATTATTCTGGAGTGGCTACAATGATTATGGCTATTTTTGTGACAGGAAAATATATTGAGGCAAAGGCAAGAGGGAGAGCGAGCCAGGAAATTAAAAAGCTTCTTGAGTTGGGAGCTAAAAAAGCAAGAGTTCTACGTGGTAAGGAAGAAATAGAAATTCCAATTTCAGAAGTTAAGCTTAATGATATAATTATTATCAAGCCTGGAGAAAAAATTCCTACAGATGGAATTGTTATAAAAGGAGCGAGCGCTGTTGATGAGAGTATGATTTCTGGAGAGAGTATGCCTGTTGAAAAAAAAGTAAATGATTCTGTTGTTGGAGCAACAATAAATCAGGATGGTATTTTATATGTTAAGGCCACGAAAATTGGCAAGGACACTTTTTTAGCCCATATTATTGAGCTTGTTGAAGAAGCGCAAGGAACTAAAGTGCCAATTCAGAAAACAGCTGATTTTGTTACAAGTATTTTTGTCCCAGCAATTCTTGTTGTGGCTTTGCTTACATTTATTGGATGGTGGTATTTTTCAGGCGATTTAAGCAGGTCAATAGGTGTGGCAGTCACGGTTTTAGTAATTGCATGCCCGTGTGCATTAGGATTAGCAGTGCCTATTGCCTTAACTGTTGGAAGTGGAATGGGAGCTAAAAAAGGAATTTTAATCAGAAAAGGAGAAGCAATACAAACAATGAAAGAGATAAAAATTATTGTTTTTGACAAAACAGGAACAATAACAAAAGGAAAACCAGAAGTTACAGATATTAAAAGTAATGTTAAAGAAAATTATTTATTGGAAATTGCATCAAGCCTGGAAAACCTAAGTGAGCATCCTATTGCTAAAGCAATTGTTCAAAGGGCTGAAAAAGAAGGAATAAAAAAATACAAGCAAGTTAAAGCATTCAAAATTTTAAGAGGAAGAGGTGTTGAAGGGTATATTGGAAATAAAGAGATAATTATTGGAAACCAGACTTTAATGAAAGAAAGACGAGTTTCATTAAAAAATTGGGAAGAGATAATTGACAAGTATGAATCTAAAGGAAGAACAACTATGATTGTAAGTGAAGCAGGAAAGGTTCTTGGCATTGTTGCTGTTGCAGATGCTGTAAAAGAAGATTCTGTCAAGGCAATTTCTTTGTTAAATGCACAAGGTTACAAGACAATAATGATAACTGGAGACAATCAGAAAACAGCTGAGGCAATTGCGCAAGAAGTTGGAATTAAAGAAGTAATTGCAAATGTTCTACCAGAAGATAAGGCTAAAAAAGTTGAACAGTTACAAAGACGCGGAATGGTTGCATTTATAGGAGATGGAATAAATGATGCTCCGGCATTAAAGCAGAGCAATGTAGGGATTGCAATGGGAACTGGAACAGATATTGCAATTGAAGCAGGAGATATTGTTTTAACTCATGGAAATTTAATTGGAGTTGTAAGAGCAATTAACCTAAGCAAGGTTACATTTAAAAAAATAAAACAGAATTTATTCTGGGCTTTTGCATATAATGTTATTGCTATTCCTGTTGCAATTGCAGGTTTATTACATCCAATTATTGCAGAGGCTGCAATGGCTGCATCTTCTATAACAGTTGTAAGCAATGCTAATTTATTAAGACGAAAGAGGATTTAGTTATTATCTTGGCCTTATATTTTTTTAAGAAAGTTAATATTTCTTCCTTAAAATCGTCAAAATCCTGAAGCTTCTCAATATTTTCAAACACTCTTTCATTATCAACTTCCCCGTATTTATGAACAAGAACATTCCTAAAACCCTTCAGGTTTCTTAAGATATCTTTCATTTTTTCTGAAATAATATCTTTTTCTTTTAATTTTTTAAAAAGCATATCTTCATCATAAGGTATTCCTAACTTTAAATTTGAAACAATGATATTGCATACATCGATAACTACTTCTATTGACACTTGCAAAAGTCTTTCAGATGCTCTTTTTTTCTCTATTGACCCAATATACTCATTAAAATCATCTATTTTTATCTCATTTAATTCTTCTAAATAGCTATCTAATTCATCCAGCTTAGATATTATCTTTTCTTTGTCTAAAGTTCTGTTTTTCATTTTTCAATTGATTTAAGATAAGTATAATATATTTTTTTGTAATATTCAAACTCTTTTATTGTGGAAAAAGCTAATCCATATAATTTATCTTCATCTTTACAAAACAGAATTTTCCCTTCTTTTAAAACCCTTATTCTTATATACATAGGAAGCTGCTGGAATAGACTTACATCAAATTTTCTTGAAAATAAAGAAGCGTATTTTATTTTTTTCCTTGACATCTCTAAATTAGAATACTTTTTATCTAAAACAATGCATAAGTCAATGTCTCTGCTGTACTTCTTATTATGTATATATGAACCGAAAACAAACACAGTTATAATTTCATTGTCTTTTTCTATTTCTTTAATTATTTCTTTTGGCAATAATTTTTTATTTATATTATACATATTAATAACAGGCAAGTTTAGTTTATATAACTTTTTAAAGAAGTTTATCAAGAAGAAAAATAGCTCTAACTTAGCCATTAAAAATATGTCCTAAGGATGCTTTCTTTCCTTAGGATTCTTAATTGTAGGATATATGGGGTTCTAAAAATTGTGCAAAATATTAGGATAAGCTTTAAAAGTCATAAGTTTATTATTATTATTTTAGGATTATTAATAATAATCTTAATGGGCTTGTAAGCTAGCGGTAAACTGACTCGTTTACACCAAGGAAGGGGAGGTTCAACTCCTCCATGGACCATATTATTAATAATAAAATGAATGAAGAAGAGCTATACAAACTTGAAGTTGAGCTTATTAAAAAACATCATTCTATATTAGGAAAAGTTAAACCGCGATCAATTAAACTTGCATAAAAAAACAGAACCAAAGTTAATTATTGATTAGGATATAATTCTACTTTCATTTTGAGTAATTCTTCAACTGTCCTGAAATCCTTTTTTAATGTTAATTTATGTATGAGGTCATTAATCACATGTAATTTCATTTCACTATATATTTCAAAGAATCCTTTTTGTTGTTTCATTTTGTTAGTATCAACGAAGTCCCATCCCTCATGCAGTGACATTTAACCTCGCGAAATTTTAACCTCTCATGTAATAAGGCTCCAGCATCAAGAATAATATTCACGATTTTATCCAACTCAACTTTTGACGGATTTTTCTTTTCTGTTTTGATGGTTAAAATCATTTTCATAATAAAATAAAAAGATTCTTCTATAAATATGTATCCCAGAAATTAAGCTATTTCCTTTAAGAATTCCCAAATATATTTACCTTTTCTCTCTCCTTTAAGTCCAATAGTTATTGTTTTACATTTATACTCTTGAGAGAAAAACTTTAAACTGCTATTATCTGCATTTTGAAAATTATACTTCACTTCAATAGCATATAATTCTTTATTCTTTATTATAAAATCAACTTCTTGTTTGTTCGTAGTTCTCCAAAAGTTTATTTTTTTGTTTAACTTCATTAACTCTAAAAAAACAAATGTTTCAAATACATTTCCAAGTATCACCTTAGGAAATTCTTTTAGCCATAAAAGATGCATCATCCCCGTATCTAAAAAGAAAATTTTAGGATTTTTTGAAAGTTCGCTTCTTAAATTCCTATGGAAAGGTGTTATTCTCTTTATTATAAAAGTATTTTCTAACAAGTCCAGATATTCCAAAACTGTCTCTCTATTAATCTTTAGAGTATTTGATATTTCTAGGACATTGATAAGTTGACCGGATTGAGAAGCTAAAATTTCAAGAAGCTTATTAAATGAAGATATGTTTCTTATATTTCCTATATCTCTTATATCTTTTCTTACATAAGTGCTAATTATTTGTGAAAGATAAGTCTGTTTTTTTTCCTCTGAATTTTCTAGAACAATTTTTGGATAACCCCCAAATTTTATATATTCTTCTGCTAATTCAATCAATTCTGTATTTATCGCATCTGTATTTTCCTTACTTATCTTATAATTCTTTCCCCTAAATATCAGAAATTCTTCAAAGCTTAGGGAATAAACTTCAAAATTAATAGTTCTTCCTACAAGGCTTTCCTTAAACTTCTTTTTTATCTCAAATGTTGAAGAACCAGAAACTAACAGTTTTATATTGGGGTAATGGTCATGCATAATTTTTAAGAATTTTGTAGGATCTTCCATATATTGAATTTCGTCTATTAACAAGAAAATTTTTTGATTTTCTTCAGCTCCTTTTTGTATCAAATATTTAAAAACACTCTCTGCCCCTTGATTGCACAGTTCCAGAAGATTTGGCATTTCCAAATCAAAATAAAATGTATTCTTCTTCAAATAATGCTCTATCAAATATCTTAGCAAGGATGTTTTGCCAACTTGTCTTGATCCATAGATTACTATTATTTCTTTTGATTCGAGATATTTTACTATCTCTTCTATAATCTTCCTTTTGTATATCTTTTCTTCCATTTTGATTATATATTTTGTATACCATAATATACATAATATTAGGTTTATAAATCTTTCTATCTGATTGAATTTAAAGAAAGTATATCCTTTTAGATATAATCTTTTACACCGAGTATTCTTCATTTTTATTCTTAATAAGCCATTTTTAATGAACCATTGAAAAATGGTAATTGAAAAATATCTCTGAAAAATATGATTTTCTCTTCGGAAGAAAAATTATCACAGAAATATTTAAATACTTTATATTTTTAAAATAAACTATTGGCTACAATGGAAAGTAGCTATTAAAAGATGAGGTACAATAGGTTGTATGTGTGGGATATTGTATTTAGTTGAATGATATCATTGAAATCAAATAATATTTAAAAACTTAAAATGAGAGTGTTTAATGCTTATAATAAAGAGGTAGATCATAAGGTAAATTTTATGATAAAAATCTTGGCTATTACAAGGAGATGTCATAAGAAGAACCTAGGTTCTTTTTATTAAAGATGAGGTGTTTGTATTGTCAGCATCCAGAGACAAAGGTGACTGACAAACGCGAATCAGCTGAAGGCACTAGAAGAAGGCGTGAATGCTTAAAGTGTGGCAAGAGATTCACAACATATGAGAATGTTAAGGAAATTGAGAGATTTGTTGTTAAAAAAGATGGAAGAAGGGAGCCGTTTAACAGGGATAAAGTTTTCCTTGGAATAATCAAGGCCTGTGAAAAACGTGATGTAAGCCATGAAAAAATTGAGAGTATTGTAAAGGAATTTGAAGAAAAAATACAAAATCAAAAAGAGATTCCAACTAAAAAAATAGGTGAATTTGTTATGAATAAATTAAAAAAAATTGATAAAGTTGCATATATCAGGTTTGCAAGTGTTTACAAAGATTTTGAAGATGTAAGTGATTTTAAGAATATAATGAGGGAGGTGAAATAAAATGGTTTATGCTTATGTTCCAACTGAAAAAGACAGAGAAGAGTTTTATAATAATATATCAAAGCTGCCTGCTCAAGAGGTTAGAATCAGGAAAAGATTAATGGATCCTGATTTTCCAAGATTTGAATTAAATCCAAAATTTGTTGAAAAATATTCTGAAGTAACTCCTCCTTTTGGATTTAATGGTTTGGGCGAATTAACTTATATGAGAACATATTCTAGAATTAAGCCAAACGGCGAAAACGAGCAATGGCATGAAACTATAGCTCGTGTTGTTGAAGGTACTTATAATCTTCAGAAAAGGAGAATTCTTGATCTTGGAAAAGAATGGAGAGATCATCAAGGCCAGAAAAGCGCTCAAGAAATGTATGATCGAATGTTTAATATGAAATTTCTTCCTCCTGGAAGAGGTTTGTGGGCGATGGGGAGTGAAATAACTGAAAAAAAAGGTGTTTATGCAGCATTAAATAATTGCGCTTTTGTTTCCACAAAAAATCTATCTGGTGACCTTGAGAAACCATTTACATTTTTAATGGATGCTTCAATGGTCGGTGTTGGTGTTGGATTTGATACGAAAGGAGCTGGACAAATTATTATAAGATCTCCAGATAGGGAAAGACAAAAAGAAATTTACAGAATTCCCGATACAAGAGAAGGATGGGTTAAAAGCGTTGGAATACTTTTAAGAAGTTATTTTCTTGGAGAACCTGATGTAGAATTTATTTATGATGATATTAGGCCTGCCGGCAAACCAATTAAAACTTTTGGTGGAAAGGCTTCTGGACCAGAACCCTTAATGGAATTACATGAAACATTGAAAAAAACATTGGAATCCAGAATAAGCATGCCGATTTCTGAAAGAGATATTGTGGATATTCAAAATTTAATTGGAAAAGCGGTTGTAGCCGGAAATGTCAGAAGAACTGCAGAAATTGCGTTTGGTGATCCACAGTCTGAAGAATTTATGGATTTAAAAAATTATAAAGTAAATCCTGAAAGAGTAAGTTGGGGATGGGCAAGCAATAATTCTATATTTGCTGAATTAGGAATGGATTATACTCAAGTTGCAGAAAGAACAAGAATTAATGGAGAGCCCGGATATGTTTGGCTTCATAATATTAGAAATTTTGGGAGAATGAAAGATGGATTTAATCCGGATGCAGATCCTAAGGCTGATGGAACTAATCCTTGTGTAGAACAATCTTTAGAAAGTTATGAACTCTGCTGTCTTGTAGAAAATTTTCCGACAAGACATTTAACTTTAGATGATTATCTTAGAACGCAAAAATTTTCTTATTTGTATGCTAAAACAGTAACCCTGCCGCAAACTCACTGGCATGAAACAAATGATGTCATGGCAAGAAACAGGCGTATTGGTTCATCTAATTCAGGTCTTGTGATATTTAGAGAAGAAAGAGGCATTGACAAAACAATTGAGTGGCTTGATGCAGGTTTTAAAGAAATTGCTCGTTGGGATAAAATATACAGCGATTGGTTAGCGGTTCCAAAATCAATTAAGACAACTTCTGTAAAACCTTCTGGAAGTGTAAGCTTGCTTCCTGGAGTAACTCCTGGAGCTCACTGGCCTCAATCAAAAGAGTACATAAGAAGAATAAGAGTAGCAAAAAATAGTCCGCTTATTGAAAGAGTTTCTAATTCAGGATATCATGTTGAAGAAGATGTTGTAGATAAAAGCAGCATGGTTGTTGAAGTTCCGGTAAGGGTCAAGGAAAATATAAGAACTCAAGATCAAGTTTCAATGTGGGAAAAACTTGAATTCGCTGCATTATTGCAAGAACATTGGGCAGATAATCAAGTAAGTGTAACAGTTACTTTTGATCCTGAAAAAGAAGGGCATCAAATTAAATATGCTCTTGATCACTTTCAATACAATCTTAAAGGAGTTAGTTTCTTGCCGAATGTTAGCAAAGGTTCATATCCTCAAATGCCGTATGAAACTATAACTCCAGAAGAATTTGATAGAAGATCGGCTAATTTAAAGCCTCTTGATTTTAGAGGGATTAAAGGAGAGGTTGCTGATGTTGAAAAATATTGTGATGGAGAAGCATGCGCTGTTTTGCCTAATCCTGGAGGAGATAATGGAAGTAACACTGAAAAAAATGTTACTTTACCAATAGTAATTTCTCAACCTGATAAGGAACCTATCAAAGTTTATTTGCAGCCTGCTGGAGAGCCTGGTTGCGATACTGAATCTTGTAAAACGGATTAATTTTAACAATGAAACTTAAAATAAAAAAATTATATGATCAAGCAATTCTTCCTAGTTATGCTCATGAAGGAGATGCTGGAATGGATTTATTCTCTGCCCATGATTATGTATTAGCTCCTGGAGACAGAACTCTTGTTGAAACAGGCATATCTGTAGAAGTTCCTGAAGGATATGAATTGCAGATAAGGCCAAGGTCAGGACTTGCATTAAAACACGGGTTAAGTATTGTTAATTCTCCTGGGACAATTGATTCAGGTTATAGAGGGCAAGTTGGAGTAATTTTAATTAATCATGGACAAGAAGTTTATGAAGTTAGAACCGGAGATAAAATAGCCCAAGGAGTAATGAGCAAGATTGAAAGAGTTGTTATTGAAGAGGTTGAGGAATTATCTGATACCTCAAGAGGAACTGGCGGATTTGGAAGCACCGGGGAATAATTAATTTATTTATTAAAACTTATTTTAAAATTAATATGAATAAAAATGGATGATTATAAATCAATAGCTACTTTAATGAAAGATAAAAATGCTGTTGCTGGGCTTAAGAGGTATATGAAAGAAGATAGGGTTGTTATGCTTATGCATCAGTCATTGACAGATCAGCTTGGAAATCCGGCAAAAGGATATTATTGGGCTGTAAAAATTCCAATATATCATCAGGATCTTTTAAAGATTAAAATTTCGGACTGTGAAAAATTGAATGTTCCGGGATTTGAAGATTTGGAATTATATGCTTTAAATGGAAATGGAAGGAAAAATTAAGTTTTCTGTGAATCTCCTTATGGCAAGACCATAAAGCATCCAAAAATTATCTAAACTTAATATTTAATTTTATTATTTATTCGAAAACATACAATATTAAATAATAAAAGACAACCAATGTTTTTCTTTATCAAACTTTCCTTTTATTAGGAAAAATTTAGCCTTATTTACATTCATTAATATTTAATCTATAACAGAACTAATCTTGATTATTTTATATTTTTGCTTATGGATTTATCCTTAAGGCAAGATCTTAGAGTATTATGAATCATAAAATAATGTATGGACCCAGGGGGATTCGAACCCCCGACACCTGGCTTAAAAGGCCAGTGCTCTAACCAGGCTGAGCTATGGGTCCAATAGCTCAAAAAAGAATATAATGTTTTTAAAGTATTCTAAAAAATGAATATTTAAAATCTATTAATTAATAACATTCCTATTTTTCCCAACTCTTCAATAGCAGTAAGCATATTCCGATTTTCCCTTTAAAAACCGAAAGGTTTAAAAGCCATCTTTTGATAATCTTTAGTATTACGAAGTTGTAAATGTGATTGCAATAATACCCAATATTATCCGTCGTCCATTGATCCAATTAAAACAACCTAAATATTTTCATACAAGCCTAAGCTATGCATATTCTCCAGCCAAAACATTCAAAAATAAGCAAAAAAGAAGAAGATGAGCTGCTCGTCAAGCTAAATATTTCTAAAACACAATTACCGAAGATAAAATCAACAGATCCCGCTCTTCCTCAAGACATAAATATTGGGGATATAATCAAAATTGAAAGAAAATCACTTGATGGAGAGAAGATTTTCTTTTACTACAGGGTTGTTATTTAATAAATGGGCAGAGGATTAAAACTTAAGTTAAACTTTGATGATCATGTTGTTATTCAGAAATATCTTTCAGAAAATTCTTTAGTTGAATCAAACCTTACATCTTTTAATAATTTTGTGGAAAGAAGAATGCAGGAAATTGTTGATGAAATATCAGAGAACATTGAGCAAGACGAGGTTGAAATAAAACTTGGGAAGATTAATATTCAGAAGCCGAATGTTGTCGAGTCTGACGGATCAACAACTTCGATAACTCCTGCTGAAGCAAGAATAAGAAACTTGACTTACTCTGCGCCTTTATTTTTGGAAATTTCTATAAAACAGGATGGGCAGGTCGAAAATCAGGAAGTTGAAATAGGAAGAATACCAATAATGGTAAAAAGCAAACCGTGCAACCTTCTAGGCATGTCTAAGGAAGAGCTTGAAAGCAATTACATGGATCCGGAAGATCCTGGCGGTTATTTTATTGTCAATGGAAATGAAAGAATTATGATAATGACTGAAGACTTAGCTGCAAATCAGCCATTTATTGAAAATATCAAAGGCAAGCTAACTCTAAGATTATTTTCATCAAGAGGAGCTTACAGAATACCAATAACCATCACTGAATCAAATGAAGGAATAATTGAAGTTTCTTTTTCAAGATTCAAGAACATTCCTGCAATTGTTTTAATGAAAGCATTAGGAATGCTTAAAGAATCAGATATTGCAAAAAATATTGACAAAGAAACTGACAGTGTTATTGTAAACCTTTATGAATATGCAAAAGTGTCATCAAGCGAAGAAGCAATGATGATGATTGCTGAGAAAACAAGTGTTCAGGGAACAAAAAAAGAGATCCTTGACAGAATAAAACAAAGGCTAGATTCATATTTATTGCCTCATATAGGATTAAAAAAAGAAAAAAGAGTCGACAAGGCAATTACGCTATGCAAATTAATAAAGCAATTTTTAATATTTAAGGAAAATCCAAATCTTAAAGTTGACAAGGACCATTATGCAAATAAAAGAGTAAGATTGTCAGGAGACTTGCTTGCTGATTTATTCAGAGTAAATTTAAATATTCTTGTAAGAGATATAAAATACTCTCTTCAAAAAACATTAAAAAGAAAAAAATTCTATAGCATCAAGACAATCGCAAAATCCACTTTATTCTCTCACAGGATAAAATCAGCAATTGCAACAGGAAGCTGGATTGGAGAGAAAAAAGGAATAACCCAGAATATGGACAAGACTAATCATCTTTCTATTATTTCTCAATTGCAAAAAGTATCAAGCACTTTGCCAGGAGAACAGACAAATTTCATGGCAAGAACACTACATCCGACACATTTTGGAAGGTTCTGCCCTGTTGAAACCCCTGAAGGAACAGAAATTGGATTGAGAAAAAACTTATCAATTATGGCAAGAATTTCCTCCCGTTTAGTTATGGATGAAGAAAATATTGTTAAAGAGCTTGAAAAATCAGGATTAAACAAGGAAAACGGAGGACTTGATGTATTCTTTAACGGAATGTTTATTGGCGGAGTTAGTAATTATAAAAAATTTATTTCAGAAATAAGGGAAAAAAGAAGGCAACAGAGACTTCCTGAAGAATTGAGCATAAGACATAATAAAGAATTAGATATTATTGTTATCTACGGAGATACTGGAAGAGTGTTGAGGCCCCTGATAGTTGTTGATAATGGAATAGCAAGATTAACAGATGAACATATAGAAAAAATTAAAAAAGACGAGATGAAATGGGGGGATTTAATAAAACAAGGAATAGTAGAATATCTTGATGCTTCTGAAGAGGAAAATGCTTTTATTGCATTGAATAATTCAGAGTTAATAGCTGAACATACCCATATGGAAATTGACCGGGTTGCATTTTTGGGGCCTATAACCAGTTTGGTAAGTTTTGGAAATCATGACCAATCTTCCAGATTAATAAGAGGAAGCAAGACGCAAAAGCAGGGCCTTGGATTATATTCTGCAAATTATCTTGTAAGAATTGATACAGATGTAAGCCTTCTGCACTATCCACAACAGCCAATTGTAAGAAGTTTTGTTTACGATGCAATGAATGTTTATCCTTCTGGTCAAAATGTTGTTGTTGCAGTCATGACTTATGAAGGATATAATATGGAAGATGCAATTGTTGTCAATAAATCAAGCGTCGACAGAGGATTTGGAAGAAGCACTTTTTTCAGACCTTATACAAGTGTTGAATTAAATTATGCCGGAGGATTAGCTGATGAAATATTAATTCCAACAAAAGATATTGCAGGATATAGAACAGAGGATTCTTACAGATATCTTGAAGATGATGGAATTGTTTATCCTGAAGCAAATCTTAAAGCAGGAGAAGTAGTAATTGGAAAAGTTTCTCCTCCAAAATTCTTGTCTGAAGCAAAAGATATTAATATCCGAGCTAAAAAAGAAAGCAGCTCTGTTATAAGGCAGGAAGAGAAAGGAATTATTGACGGAGTTTTCATAACTCTTGATGAAGAGGGAAATAAAATTGTACAAGTAAGAACAAGAGATCCCAGAATACCAGAACTTGGGGACAAGTTTTCAACAGCTCACGGACAGAAAGGAGTTATTGGAGCTATTGTGCCTGAAGAAAATATTCCATTTACTTCAAGAGGAATAAGGCCTGATGTTATTTTCAATCCGCATGGCATTCCTGGAAGAATGACTGTAGGATATTTGCTTGAATTAATGACTGGCAAGATTGGATGTTTGAAAGGAGAAATAATGAATGGAACTTCTTTTGAGAAAATTGAGGTAAATAAGCTTGAAAACGAATTGAAAGGTTTAGGATTCAGGTATGATGGAAAAGAAACAATGTATAATGGCATAACAGGCAGGATGATGGAAGCTAAAATTTACATTGGCGATATGTATTATATGAAACTAAAATACATGGTAAGCAATAAAATGCATGCTCGCGCATCTGGAAAAGTTGCACTTCTTACAAGACAGCCTATTGAGGGAAGATCAAGAGGAGGAGCATTAAGATTGGGGGAAATGGAGCAGCAGGCATTGGTTGCTCACGGAGCTTCATTGCTATTAAAGGAAAGATACGATTCTGATAAAGTTGTAATTCATATTTGCTCAAAGTGCGGAGCTTTGGGAGTTAAGGACACATTAAGGAATAAAACTTACTGTCCTGTGTGCAATTCAACAGAGATTGAAGATGTTGAAGTTTCATATGCATTTAAATTACTTGCGGAGGAATTACTCGGATTGCATATAGCAACAGGATTTGAGCTGAAAAACAAGTATGAAGAGTAAAAGACACCAATGGTTTCTTTTACGAAGCTTCCTTTTGGGGGACGTCTCCTACAGGGAGACATCAACCCCTCCTTTTAAGAGGACATCTCCTACAAGGAAAAATAAATAAATAAAAATAAAAAATGAAACAAAGAAAAACAAGTGAAGAAGATAGATTAAAAGATGCTTTAGATATAGAAATGTTCATAAGAGGAGAAGAAATAGATGGAATTGGAGATATATCAACAAGACCTATAATTCCCGTAATTGATTCAGCATACTTAGCAACAAGAGGATGTCAAGCAGAAGTAACTTAGAAGGGAAAATATTTTGGTAAATAATAGGAAAAAAACAAAATGAAAAAATCTACTAAAGAAAATAAGTTGGAATTAAGTTTAATGGGAATTACTTTTATCTCTGCTTTAATATGTGATGTTAATTTTAATATACAATATAAATAAAAAAATAAGAAAAAAATAAAATGATAATAGTAAAAAAACAAATAAAAGCATTGAAATTTAGCCTGCTTAGCCCGGAGAAGATTAAAAAAATTTCATGCGCCAAGATAATCACTCCAGAACTTTATGATATGGACGGATATCCAGTTGATGGAGGCTTGATGGATTTAAGGCTTGGTGCCATAGATCCTGGAGTAAAATGCAGAACCTGCGGAGGAAGATTAAAAGAATGTCTAGGACATCCTGGAAGCATTGAATTTGCAAGGCCTGTTGTGCATGTAAAATATGTCCCGATAGTTTATACATTTTTAAGAAGTTTTTGCAATAACTGCGGAAGAATACTTTTAGATGAGGAAAATATAAAGAAATTAAGCCCTGCGCAAAGAATGAAAAAATCAAAAGATGCTAAGAAATGCCCTTACTGCCAGACTGTTCAGGAAAAAATCAGAATTGAAAAGCCAACATCATTCATGCTTGGAAAGAAAAGAATTTTCCCGCCGGAAATAAGGGCAATTTTAGAAAAAATAACTGATGATGACTGCAGATTAATAGGAGTAAACCCAGAAACATTTAGGCCAGAATGGGGAATTTTAACAGTTCTTTTAGTCCCTCCAGTAACTGTAAGACCAAGTATTACTTTAGAATCTGGAGAAAGAAGTGAAGATGACCTAACCCACAAGCTTGGAGATATAATAAGATCAAATCAAAGACTTTGGGAAAATTTGAATGCAGGAGCTCCAGAAGTTATTATTGATGATTTATGGGATTTGCTTCAATATCATGTTACAACATTTTTTGACAATACAATTTCAAGAATTCCTCCTGCAAGGCACAGAAGCGGACAGCCATTAAAGACAATTACTGAAAGAATCAAAGGAAAAGAAGGAAGAATAAGGCATAACCTTGCTGGAAAAAGAGTTAATTTCTCATCAAGAACTGTAATTTCTCCTGATCCGTCTTTGCAAATAAATGAGGTTGGGATTCCTTATGAGATTGCAGAAGTTCTTACAGTTAATGAAGAAGTTACTACACTTAATATGGAATATTTAAAAAAATTAATAATGGCAGATCATTATCCTGGAGCAAATTATATTATAAGGCCTGATGGAAGAAGAAAGAAAATATCTCCTGAACTTAAAAAAGAAATAATTGAAGAGTTAAAACCAGGCTACTTTGTTGAAAGACATTTGCAAGACGGAGATATTGTATTATTTAACAGGCATCCGAGCCTTCACAGAGGAAGTTTAATGGCTCATTATGTAAAAGTTCTTCCTTACAGAACATTCAGGCTTCATCCGGCTGTTGTATTTCCGTATAACGCTGATTTTGACGGAGATGAAATGAATGTCCACGTACCTCAAACTGAAGAAGCAAGGGCAGAAGCAAGAATTCTTTTAGATGTAAGCAAAAATTTAATGAGTCCGAAAAATAACACATCCCTAATAGGAACAATTACAGATGCTGTTACAGGAAATTATCTTCTGGGGTTAGCTGAAGTGACAAAGGCAGAAGCGCAGCAGCTTCTTTTTAATGCAGGAATTATCTTAAAACAGGATAAGAAAACCTTTAATGGTAAGGATGTATTTTTGGAAATTCTGCCACCAATCAGCAAGTCTCTTGCACAGGAAATTGAGAAAAAAGACCTAACACATGAATATACATTTGGAGTTGAAAATGAAAAAATTACAAAGCAGGTGGATAAAGAAATTGGAAGAGAAGAGACCATAAATGCGATTAAAAAAGCATTTACTCTTGGAACTAATTATCTTTCAAGAAGAGGATACACTATTTCTCTTGAAGATATTAATGTTAATGAGAAAACGAAAAAGATAACACAGGATATTATAAAAGATGGTGAAGATAAAACAAAAGAAGTAATTGATTCTTATAATAATGGATCTCTTGAAATTATCCCCGGCAAAACACTTGATGAATCACGGGAAATAAAAATACTTCAGACACTTAATGAAGTAAGAACAAAAATCGGTAAGGCTGTAAAAACAGAATTCCCTGAAGACAATCCTGTGAACCATATGATTATGTCGGGAGCTGGAGGAAATATCCTGAATATCACACAAATTGCCTGTTCAGTAGGGCAGAAATCTTTATGGTCTCAAAGAGTTAATTTTGGTTATAGTGAAAGGACATTATCATCATTCAAGCAGCATGATCTCTCTCCTAAAGCACATGGATTTGTTTATTCTTCTTATATGAACGGCCTTCAGCCTCAGGAATTTTTCTTTGATGCAATTTCGGGAAGAGATGGATTAATGGATACTGCTTTAAGAACTCCTAAATCCGGATATTTATACAGAAGATTGGCTAATGCCCTGCAAGACTTGAGAATTGAATATGATGGAACTGTAAGAGATGCTGTTGGGCAGATAATTCAATTTAAATACGGAGATGATGGAATTGATGTTGCAGGAGCTCATTTTAATAAACAGGTTTCTCCTGGAGAGGCAATTGGAATTGTTACTGCGCAAAGTTTTGGAGAACCATCAACACAAATGGTATTGAATGTATTTCATTTTGCAGGAGTTCAGGAAATGCAGGTTACTTTAGGACTCCCAAGGCTTATAGAAATATTTGATGCAAGAAAAATACCAACAACGCCTGCAATGGAAATTCATCTTGACAAGGATTTTAATGATGAGAAAGATGCAAAGGTTCTAGCAGAAAAAATAAAAGAAGCCAAGCTTAAAGAAATATTGTCTGAAGCAAAAATAAATTTCTCAGACAAAAAAATTGAATTTATTATTGACAATAAAGCGATAAAACACATACATATGTCAATAAACACTGTTGCTGAAAAAATTTCCGGGAAGGGCAAAATAAATGTTAAAAATGATTCTATAATCCTAAGTGTTCCAGATCTTGGATTTAAAGAAATTTACAAGCTCAAAGAAAAATTAAAGGAGAGCATAATTTCAGGAGTAAAGGGAATAAGGCAGGTTTTAATTGTAAAAAGAGAGAAAGGTTATGTAATACTTACAGCTGGATCAAATTTAGCAGAAATAATAAAAATCAAGGGAGTTAATCCTGAAAGAACAATTACAAATGATATTTATGAGATGGCAAATGTTTTTGGAATTGAATCTGCAAGGCAGGTTATTATGAATGAAATAAGGAAAGTTCTTGGATCACAGGGATTGGATATTGATGAAAGGCATTTAAAACTTGTAGCAGATGCAATGACAATTGACGGAGAAATCAGAGGCATGACGAGAATGGGAATCATTGCAAGAAAAAGCAGTATTCTAGCCAAAGCAAGTTTTGAAACTCCTATAAAACATTTTGTTAATGCTACAATTAAAGGAGGAAAGGACGAATTATTAAGTGTTATTGAAAATATCATTCTTAACCAGCCTGTTCCTGTTGGTACAGGGCTTCCTGGATTAATGGTTAAAATTACAGGCCCTTTAGTGAGGGAAAAAGGCAGGAAAACTGGGAAAAGGGAAAATAAAAACAATGAATATATAAATATACCAAACATTTAAAATAAACTTAACCAACTTTAAAAGTAAATCAATCTTAACTTAATAATGTCAAGTAGGATAAATGTAAAAATTATGGAAAAATATAGTAGTGATTCAAGAACCATTTTGAAACTACACAACACTAAATTTCTCTTTTATGAGAAATTTAACTTTATTTATTAGTTAGTTTAGTTAAGTTAAACATATAATTGATAAGCAATACTCGATAACACATAAAAATTTAAATTAATAAGATATAATAAGATAGAGTAAAAAATGATTAAGACAATAGATATGAAGGTGATGAGATACATAAACTTATTCTCGAGAATAAGCGGGATAACCCCGAAGCACTGCTTTATTTATAATTCCACTGCCATATTTACCGTGCCTGAAAATAAATTGTCAATGGCAATTGGAGATAATGGAAAAAATATAAAGCATATGAGCGAGATTATCCAGAAAAAGGTCAAGGTTGTTCTTATACCTAAAGATGTAAGTGATGCTGAAAAGTTTATTTCTACAATAATTTATCCCACTCAGATTAAAAGCGTTGAGATTAATGGAAATCAGCTTATTATTAATGCAGGACAGCAGAATAAGGCGATGTTAATCGGCAGAAACAAGTCGAGGCTTGAAGAGATAAGGAAAATAATCAAGGATTATTTTGGAAAGGAAGTCAAAATTGTTTAATAATAAAGACAACCAAGGTTTTCTTTATGAAACTTTCCTTTTAAATTTTGATTTAATTATAAAGTGGTGGGAAAATTATTTATACTCATTCATATATATTACCTAATTTTTTAAGATAAAAAAGAACAAAATAATGAACTCAAAAAAATCGCTGACAAATATTTTAACTGCTAGCGCGGTAGGAATTGGTTCTGTTTTTGGAATTTATCCAAGTGTTTCTTTTGATGACTACAGGCCAAGAATTGAATTTGACAATATGGGAAAAGCTGAAGCGGTGACTCGTTACGGAGTTGAAAAAAAAGATGCGAAATATGCAAACCCCGCATACATAGAATACAGCAAAGCGTTAACTGAGAGTAAGTATTACAAAGAATTGATAAAATTGAAAGAAAATGACACTAGAAGAGATAGAGTTTTAAGCCAATTGCTAACTAGTGTTAATAAGGCCTTGGCAGAATCTGCCGCAAAAGGCGGATATGACATCGTAGTTGACAAAGGTGATAAGGGATCAGATAAATATACAGACATAACTGCAAAAGTCATAAAGAAACTGCAGGAGAACGAGAAATAAAAATAGTTTAGATTAAAAAATAAAAATAATAGCTTGTTCTGCCGATTTTGTTCTGGAAATCAGGCATACAAGTTACTCTTGTTTGCTTCATCAACTCAGTACTCGTTGATTATGCAGTTATTTAGTAATTTGAAACTAACAAACCTGATAGTCTATAAATTAAAATCAGCTAAATTAAATAAATGTTAAACCAGGTTAAATTTTTTATTTAAGGAAGGAAAGTTTGATAAAGAAAACCTTGGTTGTCTTTATTATTGTATACTTTTCAAACTTAATTTTTGATATCATACCATATCCTTGCCTCATTTTAATGTATAAGCCACCGATATTTTGCCAATTAACAACTCAGATTCTGTAAGGTTAAAAAGTGATGGCTTTTTAAGGCTTAATCCACTTAAATATAGTCGTTTTAGAAGCTCAATTTTTATGCTAATAAATTTACTAAAAAATTAAAATTTCTATTTTTAAGGCTTAATTTACTTAAATTTAATACTTTCATCAGTTTCATCATTACAAAATATCACCCGTAGAGTTAACAGAACCACAACTCAATACTTTAATATTATATAAATTATATAAGATTTATTGTCTTTTTAGCCTTTTGAAAAATCCTTTATTTTCACTTTTTTCTTGTTTAACTGGTTGAATATTTAACTCTTCAATTAAAGGTTCTTGTATTCTTTCCTGCATTCCAACAGAATCTTGCCTATCTATATCGTGAACTTCCATGAAATACAGCAGTTCAGAAGTATTTTTCTCAATTTCTCTCGATGTTGTAGCGCTTTTAATCAAAGGAATTTTATTCAATCCGGGAATGCCTCTGTTAACGGATTTATATCGGGTGTTTGTTGATGTTCCTATAAGATAGGTTGCCCCATTTTGCAAACAAAATTCAGATGTAAGATTTGCTTCTCTAAACACAGGCACTTGTTCTTTGCCTACTAAGGCAATTGATTCGCCTGATTTTGCTTCAAGTAATTTTATTGTTGTAAAACCCTTTTCATTTGCGAAGGGAGATAATTTTAATTGCGGGCCGACTTCCCGGTATTGCGTTCCTATAACAATTGCTGCTGCAGGAGTTAAAGAGGTTTGTTGGTATGGCACGGCATTAATATTTCTAAATTCTGCAGTTGTTCCATTTGAAACAATAACATCTGTATCAGATAAGGTTTCTGTTCTTCCATGGCTGTCAAGGAATTTTATCGCGCCCTCATATGTCCACTTGTTAGGCGCTCTTCCCAAAATTGTAAAATTTCCGTTTCCATCTTTGTTGAGAAATGGATTAACAGAAATACCTGTTGTTAATGGATTGCCTTGAGGGTTGCTTGGCAACAACAAGCTAAAAGCACTCATGCCATTTTTCAAAATTTTCAAGGCCATATCTCTATCATAAGTATTATCATTAAAATATTCCACTATTTTTAGCCTTATCCTTATTTGTTTAGGTTCTATATCAAAATTATTAATTAATCTTGAAATTAAGCCAAAATTTTCCCCGAATTTAACATCCTGCCCCCGAAATAACAGCATATTTTGTGAAGGATAAGGAGTTATTTCAACATCCGGGGCTGGCGGGAGGTATTTAGCAAGAATAGCTGCAATATCTGGAGCAGCATTTCTGCAGCGATATGAAATTAAAACATCGCCCTTGCCATCGTTATTTCCGTCTAAATCAATATAATTCGCATTAATCTCTGGTATAAAAAATGCTCCATTGTTTTTTGCCTCCGGTGTTTCTCCCTGAAGATATGCCCTGTTATTTGCAATTGTATATGGATGGGAAGTTGCATGCCTTGATTCATCATTATGGAGTTTTTGAGACGCCTCATTCATCGCTGGAGGCTCTAAATTCAAGTTTTCATCATTTCTTAAAACTTCATGAACCGGATCATTTAATGCGCTGCTTAAATACTTAACTTCATCTTTTAGATTTCTAAAAGTCGCGCAACCTGCAAAAGTGTAAATCATCAAGCCAGCCAATCCTGTTGAAATACCTTTTTTAACTCGGCCTGTTATCATTTTTATTTAATGAATCTTTTATCTTTAGTGTTATCATTTTTCAGAGGCACTTGGTATTTAAACACTTATAGGCATAAAAATATGCTTTTCAGTGAGGTATATTTTGTTATTGAAAATCAATGAAAACAAAAAGTATATTGTGGGAAGTATATATTGGGAAGCATATTATCATTAATATACAACTTAAAAATATTGAAAGATAACTAAATATTATTCTAGAAAGGAGTCAGGATTGTTTAGAAAATTCTTTTAGGTAATTTATATATGGTTAGATAATTAAATTAATATATTCTGAAAATATTGCAATAATTTTACCTGACTTATTCAATGTATTATGTAAGTTTAATTAGTTAATCAATAAGTATCAGCTACTTACCCTAATAAATCAGGCAAAGGTATGGGGTGATATCAGAAATTAATTTTAAAAATATTATAATAATTTCTTTATGATATTACACTCGCAAAAACTTCAGCACAAGATTTAAAAACCATCCTCAATTGTGTAGAATTATGGGGTTAATGAATGCTAGAAAAATCATAAAGAAAAGCAATAAATTTAGATGGAGAGAGCATAAATATAAATCCAGAATGCTTAATCTTTATGCTAAAGCAGATCCTTTAGAAGGAGCTAGCCAAGCCAAAGGATTAGTAATTGAAAAAGTCCAAAAAGAAGCAAAACAACCAAATTCTGCGATGAGAAAATGTTGCAAAGTGCAGCTGACTAAAAACGCCAAGACAGTTACTGCATTTATTCCTGGCAATTTAGCGCAGAGATTTATTGATGAGCATGATGAAGTTGTAATAGAAAGAATTGGCGGAAAGCAGGGAAGAACAAAAGGAGATATTCCGGGAGTCAGATTTCAAGTTATAAAAGTAAATGACCAACCTTTAAGACTATTAGTTAAAGGGAAGATAGAAAAGGGAAGAAGATAAAAATAAAAAGAACCTACGGTTCTCTTTATGAACTCTCCCTTGAGAAAAATAAAAAAACGAAAAATAAATATTCAAATGAGACATATCAGAGAAATTACTCATGAATATGAAACAGCATTTAAAGGATATATTGAAGGCAAATCAATATTTTATATTGATAGGAAAGAAAATAAAGCAATGGAAAGGGCTTCAGAATATGAGGAGTATATGAGATCATTAAATAATAATACAAAAGACGAATATTAAAATGGAACAAACACATGAACAAACTGAAAAACAAGACAAAGAAAAAATGATGGTATTTGACCTATATGATATAAACGAAGTTTCGGTTAATGATGCTGGCTTGAAAAATATAATTAATCTTGATTTCAAGCTTGTTATCAAGTCAAGAGGAAAAATAAGAGAAAGATTTGGAAAAACAAAAGTTAATATTATTGAGAGACTTATTAATTATATTGCAGTTCCTGGCCACAGAGGAAAAAAGCATAAAGTAATTACAAGCTGGGCAAGCGGAAAATATAATTCAAATACAGATATTGTTCTTGCAGCATTTAAAATAATTAACGAGAAAACAAAACAAAATCCTATACAGGTTTTAGTTAATGCTATTGAAAAAGGATCACCAAGAGATGAAGTTACAATGATTCAGTATGGAGGAGCAAGATATCCGCAAGCTGTTGACTGCTCGCCACATAGAAGAGTATCACTTGCAATAAGAAATATTGTTCATGGCGCGCAGGACAAGGCATTTAACAAGAAAAAAAAGTTTTCTCAGACACTTGCAGAAGAGATAATTGCAACTGCAAACAGCTCGGGAGACAGCTTTGCATATTCAAAAAAGAACGATCTTGAAAAGCAGGCTGACGGGGCGAGATAAAAAATCTGAAAAAGTTTAACTTAATCGTGGGGAGTTAATCCTTATGATTAAGTATCTCGTGGGGTCCTCGAACCTTAGGTTCAAGTCTCCAAAATCTCATCGACGCTGAGATTCAGGGAGTACTTAACTTCTTATTTTTGCAGAGTTTAACATTAACTCACCAACTTCACAAAATTATCCCTAGCAGAATTAACTTTTTCATTACTTAATTCACTTATTAATAACTTCATTTTAACTAAAAAATCTTCGGTTTTTAAGATCATTTCATTGCATGATTCTTTAGTTACCTTAACTATTTGCTGAGTTTCTACATAATATTGTTTGTCTATTCTTTCTTCTTTAGCCCAAGAAATTATTTTTACTAGTCCTTTATTTTCAGATAATTTATCAAATAGAATTATTGATGCAGAATGATTCTCAGATTTAATTCCAATTTTGAATAATAAAGATAGTAATGAATTATACATACAATAATAAGCTTCAGAAGTGGAATTCTCGTAAAGTTGGCTCTGAAATAATATCTTTGCCGATTTAAGACAGTTATCTGCTTTAATCAGATAGGAAGATTTCATCTCTTCTGAAGATTCGACAAGTTCAATTACTCCTTTTCTTTTAAGCTTCTTTAAAAAATTCAACTCTTTCATAAAAATCCTCCAACCCTCTTATAATTATATGATTCTTTATAATTTCTTTAATTAATAAAGATTTAGTATCAAATTTCCCTATTTTAATACTCAATTTAGAATTTATATCTTTCACGCTATTTTTTATATTATTATCATTAGTTTCTAAATAAATATCAATATCACTTTCCTTCTTTGGAACTCCTTTAGCATAACTTCCAAATAAGATTATCATTCCTTTTGAGAAATCTTTTTTAATATCCTCTAAAATTATGGATAATTCTGGATGTTTTTTCAATAGACTATTTAATTTGTGAATTTCAGCAGAATAAATATAATTTTTAGATTTTAAATTATTTTTAATAAAAAATATTTTATTTTTACCTTCTTTCTTATAATCTAAGACATTCTCCTTTAATAATTCATTAATTTTTCTTAGGATTGTGGAGTGGGATTCATTGAGAGTTCTTGCTATCTCTCTTAGATGAGATTTATTCTTTAACAAAACCAATATTATTTCTAATTCTAAATTGTTCTTATTTTGAACCATATGTATCATTTATGAACCAACACTATATAAATCTTTCTTATTCAATTTAGGAAAACTCGTGGTGGCGTTTAACTAAATTATTTATACTTCCTCTTCTTATATTTTTAATGAAAAACTCTAAAAAACAAATGTTCCAAAAAGCAACATTTGCCGGAGGTTGCTTCTGGGGAATGGAATACCAATTTCAAAAATTAAATGGAATTGTGCAAACAAGGGTTGGATATACTGGAGGAAAAACAAAAAATCCAACTTACGAGCAGGTTTGTTCAGATAAATCCGGGCATGCTGAAGCCGTGGAGGTTACGTTTGATTCAGAAAAAATAAGTTATGAAAAACTGCTTGAAGTTTTCTGGAAAAGCCATGATCCGACAACAATGAACATGCAGTGGCCAGATATTGGCTCGCAGTATAGAAGCGCAATATTTTATCATAATATTGAACAGAAAAAAGCTGCTGAGAAATCACTTAAGGAGATTCAGAAAAAGATTACTAAAAAGATAGTTACTGAAATAACAAAGGCCAGTGAATTTTATGCTGCTGAAGAGCATCATCAGGATTATGTTAAAAATCATGGCGTTGGAAGCTGTCATATTGCCAGGAATCCTTATCTTTAATCAGTTATATAAATATTTAAATACCAATTTTAATTATAATATTTATGAGTGTTATTTTAGTTTGCCCACAAAAGGAACAAAAAGAAACTTCTTCTGATTTTATAATGAGATTAGCCCATACAGCTTACAGAGGCAAAGATCAAGAAAGAGGACTGGCTAAATTAACGCTAATGCTTATGGCTTTAGAAGAACTAGATGATCCTAATCCTTCAGATGAAAGAAATTATGTCAAGGGCGTTAAAAGAGGTTTAGCAGTTTATAATCTTTCTGAAAGTGTTTTTAGAGATTTAGAATTAAATCCTTATGGAGAATCTCCTTCATTAGTAAATCGTTTTTCAGTGATGGATTCATTTGCAGTATTTGGAAAATTAAAGCCCTCTAATTTTTATGCCGGAGCAATTCTTGATTTTTTTCAAGACAAACCATCAAAAACTACTACATTTGCACAATATACTTCAAGAAAAAGTGTTAGAGAATTAGCTTCTGAAGTATTTGGATTTAAAAATGTAAATGGAAAACCAGCTTATATTGGAAAGGGTTTTAGTAATGAAAGAATAGATTTAGAAAAATATGGGGAACCAAAAAATATTAATGCTATTGTGGCAAGAGGAGAAATCTTGTTTCGTAGAAGTAGAACACAAAATGAAGTAACAAAAGGATTAATGAATTTAGTTAGCCAGTATGATGATTTTAGCCCTGAAAGATATGCTCTAATGACCTATGATTTTGAAATTGATTTTCCTATTGATGGAAGTGAAAAATTTCATAAAGGATTTGATAAAGTTATAAAACGAGTATATTCTACATTTGAAGTAAAGAAGGCTGCTTAGTTTTATTCTGAAAATATATAGAACTGACAATTAAACTAGAGTAGCTTAAGATGTTAAAATAGGTTTAAATTTATCTAAATGAGAAATTTAGTGTTGTAGAGATTCAAAATTGTTTTGAAAACATACCATATTTCTACCTGATTTATTGGAGTAAGTTCCTAGTTTTAGTTTAATTTTAATTTTAATTTAATATCTAGAAAAATAGTTTTTATTAAACAAAACAATAAGATTTAAAAACTATTTTTCTTACAAGTTATAATATAGATGGCTTAAGTTAAGTTATAACTATTAAACTGAGATTATGTTATCTTATCATATTATAGAATAAATTATAAATAAGAGAGTAATAAAAAATGGCACAAGAAGAAAAAAAAGCACAAAAGATTGAAAGGCTGACTAATAACCAAGAAACTATCAGAAATATCTGCACATCTGCGCATATACACCATGGAAAATGCATTAGCGGAGACTCAAGAGTTATGCTATCAGATGGCAGCGCAATAACTGCCAGAGAGGTATATGAAGAAGTTGCAAAAAATGGCAAGAGATATGAGGATAATGAAGAACATACAGTATTCATACCTAGAGACAAAATAACTATATTCTCCTTAAATAAAGAAACTGGGAGCATTGAAAAGAAGCTTGTTCAGTATGTCTGGAGGCTTAAAGGTGGCAATACAATAAAAACAACTTTAAGAAATGGATTTGAAATATCAACAACGCCAGAACATAAGTATATAATTTTTGAAAGTATGAAATTCACTGAAAAACCTGCCTGTGAATTAAAAATTAATGATTTAATAGTTTGTGCAAGGAATATTGACTTCTTTTGGAAAGAAAAAAAAGCTAATAAAGAATATTATAATTATAATAAAATCGAAATTGATAATGGAAATGGTCAAAAGTTAATTCAATTATTAAAGAATCCTTATAATGATCTAGCATTTGTTGAAGTTAAAAAAATAGAAGCAGGTTTTGAAGAGGTTGTTTATGATTTTACAATTCCTGAAACACATAATTTCATTGCAGAAGGAATGGTTATATGCAATACAGCCTTCACAGACAATCTATTGGCAGCTGCAGGAATGATGGCTGCAAAATCAGCCGGAGATTTAGAAGCTGGAATGGCAACATGGCAGCATTCAGATGAGCAGGAAAGATTAATGACTGTTGATGCTGCAAATGTTTCAATGGTTCATGATTTTCACGGCAAGGAATATTTAATTAATTTAATTGACACTCCTGGACATGTTGATTTTTCTGGAAATGTAACAAGAGCTATGAGAGCTATTGATGGCACGATTGTTTTAGTCTGCGCAAGCGAAGGAATCATGCCACAAACAGAAACTGTTTTAAAACAGGCATTAAGAGAAAGAGTTAAGCCAATTTTATTTATTAACAAAGTTGACAGGCTGATTAAAGAGCTGAAAATGACTCCTGAGCAAATGCAGGAAAGATTTATCAAGATTTACAAAGATTTTAATAAATTAATTGAGAGAATTGCAGAGCCTGAATACAAGGAAAAATGGCAGGTTGATATTAATGAAGGAAGTGTTGCTTTTGGAAGCGCCAGAGATAATTGGGCATTATCACTTCCGTTTATGAAAAAAAAGGGAGTTACTTTCAAAAATATCTTTGAATTATACAGTATGGATGAAGAGCAAAGAAAAGAATGGACATGGAAAAATGCCCCTTTATTCGAAGTAATTTTAGATATGAGCATCAAGCATCTTCCAAACCCAATTGAAGCTCAGAAATACAGAATTCCAAAAATCTGGCATGGAGATTTAGAAAGTGAATTCGGAAAGAGTTTGCTTAATTGCGATCCAAAAGGAGAATTAGCATTTATAATTACAAGAATTGTTATTGATCCAAGATCTGGGAAAGAAATTTCAGCAGGAAGATTATTTTCAGGCAGTTTAGAACCGGGAATGGAAGTTTATCTTAATAATGAGAAAAAAAATCAAAGAGTTCAGCAGGTTCTTGTTTATAATGGAATAAAACCGGAGCAGGTTGAACATATTCCTGCTGGAAATGTTCTTGCAATTGCAGGAATTGTTGGAGATGTTGGAGAAACAATAACCTTGAAACCAGAAACACCTTTTGAAGAAATTAAGCATATTTTTGAGCCAGTTATTACAAAAGCTATTGAGCCGAAGAAAATGGTTGATTTGCCAAAGCTTGTAGAAGTTTTAAGAAAAGTTGTAAAAGAAGATCCAAGCCTAAAAGTTGAAATTAATGAGGAAACAGGAGAGAATCTTGTTTCAGGAATGGGAGAACTGCATTTAGAAATTATTGAAAACAGAATAACAACTGAAAAAGGGCTGGAGATTAAAACTTCTCCTCCGATTGTAGTTTACAGAGAGACGGTTGTAAGAAAATCCAAGGTTCAGGAAGGAAAATCTCCCAACAAACATAATTCTTTTTTCATAACTGTTGAGCCTTTAGAAGATGAAGTTTATGATGCAATTAAGAAAGGAGAAATTTCAGAAAGAAGATATAAGAAAAGAGATGACACAATGTTCAAAAAATTATCTGAATTGGGCATTTCAAACGATGAGATAAGAAATGTCAGAGATGTTTACAAAGGATGTGTTTTTTTAGATGACACAAGGGGAGAAGTGCATATGATTGAAGTAATTGACTTGGTTTTAGATGCTTTTGAGCAGGTTATTGATGCAGGGCCTTTAGCAAGAGAGCCGTGCATGAAAATGAAACTAAGGCTTGCGGATATAAAACTTCACGAAGATGCAATTCATAGAGGGCCTGCGCAGGTTTATCCTGCAATAAGAGATTCTATTTCAAGCGCTATGAGAGATGCTGCAATTTCGCTTTTTGAGCCACTGCAAGTTCATTTAATTGAAGCGCCTTCAGAATACATGAGCACTGTTACTAAATTAGTTTCAAGCAAGAGGGGGCAGTTAATTGATGTTCAGCAGGATGAAGTTGGAGTTAAAGTAACTGCAAAACTGCCTGTAGCTGAAATGTTAGGATGGAGCAGTGATTTAAGATCAGCAACAGAAGGACGAGGTGTTTCAAGTTTAGAAGACCAAAGCTTTGAAAAAATGCCAACTGAATTGCAATCAGAAGCTGTGAGAAAAATCAGAAACAGAAAAGGATTGGCGGAGAATCAATAATAAAAGACACCTAAGGTTTCTTTTATGAATCTTCCTCTTAAAATATCAATGGTTCTTCTTATGGCATCTCCTTTTAGAATGCCATAGTTCTCAAAAAATACAAAATCTATAGATTTAAATAGTAGCATTATTCTGAAAATAAATAAAATGGCATTAAAAGATAAATTAAAAAGAAATGCTGGAATAATTGCTGTAGTAACAGCAGGAATTACATATTCTCTTGGAACTTCTGCAATTTCTACTTATAATTCTTACTTAAAACACAATTATCCGGTAAGGTATGAGTTAAAACAGGTTGAAAGAGGAATTAACAATCTTGAGTCGCAGAAAAATTATTTTGAAAGTGAGATGGGACTTAATAATCCTCAGAATATATTAGATTATATTGCTGATGCTCCTCAAAGAATGATTAGAGGTATTAGAAAAGGAACTATAGATGTAATGAAAAGTACAATAGATATTTTAATAGAACCAGAACAAAAAAAACTTCCTAAAGTAATGGGTGAAGCTCTTTTGCTTCCGATAAAAAATGTTGCATCTGTAGTAGGGGCTGATGATAAAAATTCTGTTGAAGAGGTTATTGCCTATTCCTTAATAATAGGAGAGGCCAACAGAGAAATAGGGGAGTTAAAAGAAAAACAAAGAGAATTAGAATCAAGAGTTCGTCTTGAGAATCAATAGTTTTAAAAAGTACATTCTTTCTAAAAATTAATGAAAATACTAAACATACCTTTATCCGATATTATTAATAAGATAAGAGAAACTGAAGAGCAAGTAGAATTAACTGCTGATTTAAAAAGAACATGCCACTTGGCCATATGATTGGCAATTTAATTCAAGATTTGATGAATGAAACTTTTAGAAATTATGAATTTAATCCTAATTTAGAAGTGTTTCCTACAACTCAAGATGGCTTATTGGGTTATACTAAGATGATGAAAGTAATGTTTGAAGAAGTTGTTAATAATCAGTAAACCAACAATTATATAAACTTAAAATTTCTTTATTAGATATGAAATTAACAGTAATTATCAAGAAAGGTGAGAAGCAATATGTAGCATTATGCCCTGAATTAGATGTTGTCAGCCAGGGATATAGTGTTGAAGAAGCATTGGCTAATTTAAAAGAAGCTATAGAGCTGCATATAGATGTTATGGGTTTGCCTGAAGAAATAAGTGATGAAGATTTGATAATAACAACTATTAATATTTCTGATGCTAATGCAAAAACTTCCGAGATTGTCAGGTAAAGAGTTGATAAAAATTATTTCTAAATTAGGTTTTAAGACAATCAGACAGAGAGGAAGCCATGTTTTTATGGCTAAAGAGACTGATAAAGAAAAGATTACAACTGTTGTTCCATTACATAATGAAATAGACAGAGGAACATTATTGGAAATAATAAGGCAGATTAAATTAACAAAAGAGCAGTTTTTAGAGCTGGTGGATAATCAGTAATTCTGAAAATATTACAATATATCCTAAGTTATATTCAGTATTAATGATGAAGCCTATAAAATACTTCATTTTATTCATCAAGTTTAAGTAGCACTATTGGACTATCAAATTATAGTGATGAAAAATGGATATTTCAATTTAGTATAATAAGATTTATATATTGCAATAGATATTTTCCAATATGAAATATAACAAAATAATTGTTTCAGTTTTGTTTTTATTTTTAATTGTCTTTCTTGTGTCTAGTGTTATTGCTATTTCCATCTCTAGCTCTCCAAAGATAATAAAAACTTATCCAAGAGATAATTCAAATGATGTTATTTCTGAAAAAGAATTTAAAATAAGATTCAGAGAATCTAATCCTATTGCTGTTGAGTTGCATTATAAAAATATTTTGGATAATGAGTATATTGTTGAGGCATTTAATTTAAGCGATATTGTTGAATGCCAGCATAAAACAAATAATGAAGAGGTGTGGGAGTGTGATAAACAAGCAAATGTAAACGATGGAGAAATAGAATTTTTCTTTAAAGTAAAAAATTCTATTAATGAAATTAATTCCGAAGTATCAAGAGCGAGGTTTGATTCAATTACCCCTAATTTATCAGTTGCTTCTCCGGAAGCTGATGATGTTCTTAGTGATTTTTTTATTTTTTCGGGAAGTGTGGATGAGAAATCAAAAGTCTGGTATGAAATGGATAATGAGAAAAAGCACAGAATATGCTCAAAATGTAACTATTTTGACAAAGAAATTAGAATTCCAAGCGGAGAATCCAGGGGAATTCACAGAATAAATATATTTGCAAAAGATGAAGCTGGAAATGTTGCTAAGGAGACGAGAAGGATTTTTATAATATAATTATTAACTTAAACAGCTGATAAATCATTTTAAATTTTTTACATAAAAAAATTTAGTATTGCAATATTTTCAGAAAATATATTTTGATAATATACCATATTTTTCCCTGATTTTTTATTAATATTTGCTTATTTTAAATTATCCTTAAAAAACTTAAAAAATTAAATCGCAACATTTATAAACCCAAAATTTATTCAAGTTATACTGATTATTATGAACCTTTGAAAAAGGTTCCCAAAATCATATAAAAATTAAAATGGCAAAACAAAAACCAATTATGAATGTTGTGTTCGTCGGGCACGTTGATGCAGGAAAATCAACAACTATAGGCAGGCTTATGTATGATACAGGCAAGCTTCCTGAACAGGAACTTGTGAAATTAAAAGCAGAGGCTCAGAAACACGGAAAAGCTGGATTTGAATTTGCCTATGTTATGGATAAATTCAAGGAAGAAAGAGAAAGAGGAGTTACAATTGATCTTTCTTATCAGAAAATACTTACACAGAAATTTGAAGTTACAATTATTGATGCTCCCGGACACAAGGATTTTGTAAAAAATATGATTACTGGCGCAAGCCAGGCAGATTGCGCATTCCTTGTTGTTGCTGCAAAATCTGGAGTAGAACCACAAACAAAAGAGCATTTATGGCTGTTAAAAACAATGGGTGTTGGACAATTGCATGTAATAATCAACAAAATGGATGATGTTGGCTATAAAGAAGAAAGATTCAACCAGGTTAAAGCAGATGTTACTAATGAATTAAAATCAGTTGGATATAAAGCAGATGATGTTACTTTCCTGGCTATTTCAGCTATTAACGGAGAGAATGTTGCAAAGAAATCTGACAAAATGGCTTGGTATAAAGGGCCAACTGTTGTTGAAGACTTTGATAATTTCAAAGAGCCTGAAAAACCAACAAATCTTCCATTAAGAATGCCTATTCAAGATGTTTATGAAATTACTGGAATAGGAACAGTACCTGTTGGAAAAATTGAAACGGGAATAATGAAAGTTGGACAGAAAATCATAGTATTGCCTGGAAGAAGCGGAAAAGGAGTTCTTGGAGAGGTTAGGACTGTTGAAGCTCACCACGAGCAACTGCCGCAGGGAGAGGCAGGAGATAATGTTGGAGTTAATCTTAGAGGAATTGGAAAGAAAGATGTAGCAAGAGGAGATGTAATTTGCGACGCTGCTAAGCCTGCAACAATTGCAGAAGAATTTACAGCAAAGATTGCAGTTATTAATCACCCAACTGTTATTGCTAAAGGGTATACTCCGGTATTCCACGTTCATACAGCGCAGGTTCCTTGCCAGTTTGTTGAAATAATTGAAAAATATGATCCTAAAACAGGAGAAGTTGCTCAGAAAAATCCTGACTTTATCAAGAATGGAGATGTTGCAAAAGTAAGAATCAAGCCAATAGGAAACCTTGTTCTTGAAAAACAGGCAGACAATCCTCATATGGCAAGATTTGCAATAAGAGATGCTGGAGCGACTGTTGCAGCTGGAGTTTGCATAGAACTTACTGCAAAGAAAATTTAAATTTTCTTTATTCTATTTAAATAAAAATATTAGAATTATTATAAAATGAAAAGATATTATCAAAAAATTCATGAACATTTAGAAGCGATGCGTGAAGTAGCTGGCGAATATGTTCCTAAAGAGAGAACTCTTGTAGATACTAATGATGATTCTCTACATAATCCATTACTTGGAGAACTTCACTATAGACATAGAACACAGCAAAAATATGTGCCTATTAAGTCTGAATAGTTAGTTTTTTTATCTCTTATATTTCATTATAATAATGCTTAAGTATTTACAAAACTATTATATCTTGATTAAAATGTTAGCTGAAAATCAAAGTTTAGATATAATGGTTGATGCGCTAAACTTAGTTAAAATTATTTCAAATAAACATCCTAATAGAGTAAAATATAGGAGAGCGCTTATGGATGAAGCTGGAGAAATTGCTGAAAGGAATAAAAGAGGCACTATAATTAAGTCAGATGTAACAAGCGCTGAAGAGTATATTAAATCACAAGGTTCTTATAATGCCTAATAATTTCATATCTCTATATATTTTGGAGAATAATAATGCTTATATAAAACTTATTCTTAAATAATTATATAAAAGAGGCAGAATGAATAGTCAAAAAGAGGGTTTGATACATTTAATATTTGAATTTAAAGCTCTTGAAAGAATTAAAGGTGTGAAAGATGTGGGATATCAGGAGCTTGTTCAAAGAGAAGCTCAAGAATTTGCTGAAAGAGATGGAAGCAGGTATATACTTGAAGAGCATATTGTTAGGGCTAAAAAATATATTAAAGAAAATCATTTATATCCTTATAATAAAGAATCAAAGAATTAATTATCTTAAATAAAGTAACATACTATAATTTTGCCTGATTTATTAGATGAAAGTGACTGTTGACTATGGCTTAAATCAATTAGTTTATGAATATTCTAATTTTTCTATAAGTTATATATTATCATTTATATAAAACTCATTATAAAAATATTTATAAATAACCAATTTATTCAAGTATGATTATAAAAGAGGTAAAAATGGCGGTAACTAAAGCGCAGATTGAAGAGGATTTAAAAAATAGCGGAGATTTTGTGAAGATTGACCATTTAAACAGATTTTTAAAACAGGCAGACAGCTTAGATGTAAGAAAATTTATTCTTTTGAAACTAGCTGAAATTAATACAGGCAAGGGATTTTATCCGGATGCTGCTAGGAATATTGACTCTGCAGCCGATATTTCTTTAACATATAAAGAAAAAATGGAACTTTATATGAGGGAAGCTGAATTATATATTAAAATAGGCCAGTTTAATATTGCTGATGCTATTTTGAAGAAAGCGCTTGTTCAGGGAAATACAAAAGAGCAAGCTGAAGCTAAATCAAAATATATACAAATATATTACAAAGAAGCCCAAGAACAAGAAAAAGCATTAAGAAACAGAAAAGCTGTTGAGTATTACGAGGCGATTTATTATAATCTTTCTGGAAATGATGAAGAAAAAGCAAAGATGAAAAGCAAGTTGCTGGATTTGTACAATAAACTAGGAAGAATTAGAGATTATTCAAGGCTTTCTGGAAGATAATTTCGGGATAGCACAAGATAATTTCAAAAGAGCATTGCGTATATATTATTTAATTTTATTAAAATAAGATAATCTTGCTCTGTTATGCAAGATTATTCTTGCACTAATTTGAACAAATTTACTATGGCATCTTATTTTACTTACAATACCATAAACT
>Ga0209542_10002814_pt1 | contig 38306 bp, 41 predicted proteins | sample RifCSPhighO2_01_FD_184028 | JGI IMG/M metagenome (GOLD analysis project Ga0209542, IMG submission 184028) | Soil microbial communities from Rifle, Colorado - Rifle CSP2_plank highO2_0.1 (SPAdes) (version 2) | ecosystem: Environmental > Terrestrial > Deep subsurface > Rock core/Sediment ... | reverse complement strand
GGGGCGATTAAAAACCTTCCGGCGGCTGAAGAAGGACAGGGCTTCGGCCGCGATGCTGAGAATACCCGGTATGCCGGCGAGATAACGCGGGACGCTGCATGGCGGCCGGGATGTGCGCCGCTACTTCTTGGCTTTGGGGATAGCCTTCTTCTTCCTGGCGGCCTTGACCACAGGAGCAGCGGGAGGGATGGGCGCCAGTGGCGCAGGGGGCATCTGGGACTCGCGGACCTTCTGGATGCCCTTGTACACCGCAGCACCGAAGAGCGCGGCGCTGACCGCAGCCGAGGCGAGCTTTGCGACCTTGTACGTTCCTTTCACCACCTTCCAGGGGAGGGATACAATGCGTCGTATCATGCTGTCTATTCGGGTTTTGAGGATTTATAAACTTTGGGCAATCCCTTAAAAACCCTTAAATACGCGGCATTCTCCCCAGGGACATGGACCTCCAGCTGGCCAAGGGCACGCGCGATTTCGCGCCGGAGGAGAAAATCCTGCGCATGCACGTGGAGTCCGCGCTGCAAGCTTCCTTCGAGGAGTTCGGCTTCAACCCGCTCGAGACCCCGGTGCTGGAGCGCTGGGAGACCCTTTCCTCGAAATACGCCGGAGGCGCGGAGATCCTGAAAGAGTCCTTCCGGCTCAAGGACCAGGGCGACCGGGAGCTCGGGCTGCGCTACGACCTCACGGTTCCGTTCTCGCGCTTCGTCGGGATGAATCCCGAGCTCAAGATGCCCTTCAAGCGCTACCAGATGGGTCCCGTGTTCCGCGACGGTCCCATCAAGCTCGGCCGGTATCGCGAGTTCTGGCAGTGCGACGTCGATGTCGTCGGGGTGAAGAGCGTGCTCGCCGACGCGGAGCTGCTCGCCGTCGCCCAGACGGTGTTCCGCAAGCTGGAGCTTCCCGTGACGCTGAAAGTCAACCACCGGAAGCTGCTCAACGGCGTGCTCGCGGCGTGCGGCGTCAGGGAGAAGCTCACCGAGACAATCCTCTGCCTGGACAAGCTGGAGAAGGTCGGGCCGGCCGAGGTGAAGAAGGAGCTGGCGGCTCTGGGCGTTTCCGGCAGCGATGCCCTGCTCCCTGCGCTCTCGCGCGAGTCCTCGAACGAGAAGACCCTCGCGAAGCTCAGGGCGCTGATGCGGGACGACGAGGGCGGGCAGGGTCTCGCTGAGGTTGAGGAGCTCCTGCGGTTCTGCTCCCTGCTGGGCGTCGAGGTCCAGCTCGAGCCTTCCCTTGCCCGCGGCCTCGCGTACTACACCGGGCCTGTGTTCGAGGCATTCCTCCGTGACAGCCAGATCACCTCTTCGGTGGCCGGAGGAGGAAGATACGACGGGATGATTGGCCAGTTCCTCGGCCGAGGGGAGCATCCTGCGACCGGCATCTCCTTCGGGCTCGAGGTCATCACCGACGCGCTCCGGCTGTCCGGAAGGAAGTTCCCGAAGAGCGTCGTGCAGGTCTACGTGATTCCCATCAAGGCGCAGGACGAGGCGCTGGCCATCCTCGCGCAACTCCGCGCGAAGGGCATCCGCGCGGACATCGAGCAGCTCTCCCGCGGCATCAGCAAGAGCCTCGAATATGCAGCCGCGATGGGCATCCCCTACGTGCTGCTCATCGGCCAGAAGGAGCTGAAGGAAGGCAAGGTGCGGTTGCGCGACATGCGCTCCGGCGAGGAGAAGCTGCTCACCGCCGACGAGGCCGCGGCCGCGCTGTCTTGAGCCGCCCGAGATAGTCCGCGGGAGAAAGCACCTCGTTGAGGTCCGCGGGCGGATGTCTGAGGACCGTCTCAGCGGATATCCTGTTCGCCTGTGCCTCCGTGAAAAGCGCATAGCCGACGCTGTAGGAGTAATCATAGAGCTCCGCGTCGTCGTTCCACAGGAGGAACCGGAGCCAGAGGCGCTTCGCCGGGGAGAGCTGCGCGTCCGGCATGACCGTGCCCAGGTCATCCTGCAGGAGGTAGAGGCCCCAGCGCTCATACCGCTGGCGCTGGCTCTTGAGGATGGCGCGCTTCCTCTCCAGGAAGTCGTCCGTCTCCTGCAGGCCGTACGCTCCTGCCATGAGGTCCACCGAGACATGGTCCGCGAACCCCTCGGTCAGCACCTCCTCCAGGGTCTGCGCTCCTGCGGGCGCAGCACGGCCGTCCTCACGCAGCGCCATCTCCACAGCGTGGGCGAGCTCATGCATCGACGTGTACGCGGTCTCGCAGTCGTTGTACATGTCCTCCGGGTAGAACAGGATGGCGTTCATGTCCGGATAGTACAGTCCCGAGGACCTGCTGCGGTCCTTGTGGTGCTGCCGCAGCGCTTCCCGCGCATCCTCCCGTGCTGCGAGCTCCTCGAGGAACTCCTCCTCCTCCGGATACCGGACATCGAGAGCCACGTTGAATCTGCGCTCCAGCAGCGGGGTGAACTCCGCGGCGTAGGCGAGGCATTTCTCCCGGTCCACGAGGATGGGAATCGTTTTCTGTTTAAAAATCAACGGACGGCTTCAGCAGGAAGCCTCCATCGGCCGCATTGTCGGGTATGTTCCGTGTTGTCTCGCAGTGATGCTGGTGATTCTGAGCAGCTCGGCCGAACTCTCTCTAGGTCTGCGACAGCGCCGCAACGCGCTCGCTACGCAATCCGGAGGCGCATCCCCTCTCGCAACGGAGATTTCTCCGCTGCGCTCTCCTCGCGCACGGAGAGCTCCAGCGTTGCGGAGCTTCCGGTGATGAGGAAAAGTTCGCCATGCGGTGAGTCTCGATAGGTGGGATGCCAGGCGAGCCTGCGCTCGAACCCTTCTGCGCTCACCTGGTAGGTCTTCTTGCCCGGCAGCGGCGGGATATTGGTGATGAGATTGCCGAAGCGGTCCACGGCGACGATCTCACCCTCTCTGCCGGAGAGGTGGAACGCGAGCCGCTCCAGCGTCTTCACGCGCTTCCCCAGCGATGAGAGCTTCCGCCCTCGCTCCAGCAGGGCAGCGGCGGGCGCGAAGACGTCGCGGCCGTGGAAGGTGCTGCTCGCCCCTTCCTGGGAGAGCTCGACAGCTTCGAGCATGCCATCCGCTTCCATCGCCGGCCACATCAGGCCGTTGTCTGGCCCGAGGAAGCGGTAATCCTTCGTCCGCGCAGCGACGCATCTCCTGTTGCCCCCCACCCCCGGGTCGACGACGCAGAGGAAGATGCTCCCCTTGGGGAAGGCGCGGAAGCTGTTCAGCAGCACCCACGCTCCTTCCCGGATGTTGTGCCTCTTCACGGCGTTGAAGAGGTCCACCACGCGCGCGTCGCTGGCGCGCGAAAAGATGACACCCTTCATCACGCCGACGTACGGGCTGTGGCCGAAATCGGTGAGCAGCACAATCATGCTCCCGCATCATTCCCGTCGCTAATAAACGTTTGCTAAAGACAGAAATATCCGCCCGGCCCACCGCACGTCATGGCCGCTTTCGACCGCATCGCCTGGCTCTACCATCCCCTGATGCGTGTCTCGGGCATGCCCCGGCGCGCGGCGGAGAAGATTCTCGCCGCAGCAGGCCCGGGCAGGGAGCGCGCCCTCGATGTCGGAGGAGGCACCGGCCTCGTCGCCGAGCGTCTCCTCGCCTCTTTCCGCAACGTCGCGGTGCTCGACCCCTCCGAGGGGATGCTCGCCCACGTCCCCGAGGGAATCTCCGTGGTGAAGGGCCGAAGCCAGGGCATCCCCTTCAAGGACAGGAGCTTCGACCTGGTGTACGCGGTGGATGCGCTGCACCACTTCACGAATGGCGTTCCCGTCGCAGAGCGTCCCGCCGCCCTGGAGCAGGCAGTCAACGAGATGCTCCGCGTCGTCCGCGATGACGGCGTCATCGTGGTCATCGAGTTCGACCCGACGACCCTTCGGGGAAGGCTTCTCCGCTTCGCGGAGAACGCGCTCGGTTTCGGCAGCCTCTTCCTGGCGCCGGAAGAACTCGCGGGACTTTTCCGCTCCCGCGGCGCAGAGGCCAGCGTGGAGCAGCTGGACGGACTGTCGTACCTGTGCCGCGCCACCCGCAAGGCTCGCGTCATGGTGTTCGGCACCTTCGATATGCTGCACGAGGGCCATCGCTTCCTCTTCCGCGAGGCGAAGAAGCACGGCACGGAGCTCGTGGTCGTCGTGGCGAAGGACCGCACCGTCGAGCGGGTGAAGGGCCGGAAGCCAGATTTTCCCGAGCAGCAGCGTCTCGCTGCCGTGCTTGCTGCCCCCGGAGTGGACAGTGCCGTCCTCGGCCATGAAGACGACCAGTTCCGGGTGCTTCAGGAGTTCAGGCCGGATGTGGTGTGCATCGGCTACGACCAGTCCGCGTTCGTCGATGAGCTCCCTGCAAGGCTGGCAGCGATAGGGCTGTTGACCCGCATCGTCCGCCTCCCTGCGTACCATCCCGAGCGGTTCAAGAGCTCCCTCCTGAAGCGGCGGGGCAGATGACCACGGCCGCAGCGCGGAGAATCCCCTGGATGCCCGCGAGACAACGCGCGACTCGCGCGGCAACGCGGCCGGATTTTGAGGACTCTCCACGTCCCCGCCGATAGATTTAAATAAGCCGAAACCCCGCGGAGCAGGCATGAGCAAGAGCCCCAGGAGAGTGAACCGCATGCTCGATGACTATCTTGCAACCCTCCCGCAGAACAAGCGGAGCGTCTCCCAGTACCTGAGCGGCTTCGTCCCCGCCAGGCCATCGTTCATCGGCGCTGCGCTCTCTCTCCCGCGGAGGGCGCTCGCGCGCGCAGGAACGCTCCTCGGTCCGAAGCAGGAGGCTCCCCCCGGACTTGAGGGGTTGGAGGTGGTGGACCTCCCCGAGGAGCTTCCTGTGGAGCCCGCGGAGATTCCCGCGAAGCCCTCGCTCCTCTCCCGCGCCAAGCTCCGATTCTCCTCGCTCCTTGCTCGCGAGCAGCCCGCACCCTCCGGGGAAGAGGACGCCCGCGTGACCAAGCTGGTGCTGTACAAGGACCGTACCGAGAAGGAGCTGCGCTTCCTCCTCCGCCTCATGGACCAGCTGTACCCGAGAGTGTACAAGCGGGCCCGGGACGAGTTCGAGGGCAGCAAGGACTTCGAGGTCTACCGGAGCATCCGCAAGCGATACCTCGAGGAGTGAGATGCGCCTCGCGCCGCTGCTGCTCCTCCTGTTCGTGCCGTCCGTGGCGGCCTCCTCGGTGTATGATTCCTGGGTCCTCGTGGGAGAGGTCGTCACGGTCTCCGACCAGCTCGTGCACACCGCCATCGACGACTCCTGGAACAAGCTGCTGGTGCGCACGGACCAGGACAGTTTCATCATCGCCAATGGGTCGTGCTCCGCGGGGAAGTACTACAAGTACTGCTACCTCGGCGCGCGGTGGGACCTTGATGTCTACGGCGAGTACGACTACACCACCCTCAAGAAGATTCCCGAGGTCCATCTCACCATAGAGGACATCACTCCCCTGGTGAGCGCGACGGTCGCCGTGGAGCAGACCGTGCTCGCGGTCAACGGCCAGACGAAGGTCACCGTCACGGTGACGAACAGCGGAGCCTTCCTTGCGAGCACGCTCTCCTATCTGGAAGAGCTTCCCGACGGCGTGCTCCCGCTGAGCGGCACCCAGGGCGTCACCCTCGCGGGCCGCACGGTCCGGTGGGAGGGCGGCTCGCTCTCCGGCGGCGGAGGGGTGAAGAAGTTCAGCTACACCGTCAAGGCCGAGCGGCCTCTGGACTTCACGGTCGGCGGGAACCTCAGCTATGTGTACGACGAGAACACCTACGACCTCGCGGCTCCGAAGCAGAGCATCACCGCCAAGGAGACCCTGAGCGTCACCACATTCTCTCTTGCCCCTGGCTCGCCGTCCATCAACGAGGTCGCGACGCTCCAGGTGGCCCTGCACAACGGCGACCCGAGCTATGATGCCCGGGTGACGAGCTATCGTATCACCCTGCCCGAGCATGTCGTCCTGGCCGAGACCCCGAAGGTCCTGAGCATCGACAGGAACGTGCTGAGCTGGCAGGGCACCCTGGAGCCGAAGGAGAACCAGAGCTTCGAGGTCAAGGTGAAGCCCCTCCGCTCGGGAAGCTACTCCCTGACCGGGCTGCTGGAGGCGGAGGTGTACAGCGCGCTGACTTCCTCGTACCTCCGGGAGAACAGCTCCAACACCCAGACCCTCTCGGTGTCTCTCGCCGCGCTCGCTCCAAGGGTGCAGTTCATGCTCGACCGGGCCACGGTGAACGGCGCGGAGAAGACGAACGTCCGGGTGTATCTCAAGAACCCCGATGCCAAGGCGACCTACTACGACATCGCGTACGCCATCGACAGCGACCTCTTCGAGCATGAGGGCGAGACCATCCGCTTCCTCCCTCCGGACTATGAGAAGCTCCTGCTCTACCGCGAGCTGACTGCGCCGATTTCGAACCAGACGCGCGGCTACCCGGTGAAGTTCTCCGGCTCCTACCGCACGGTGAACAACGAGTTCTTCACCTTCACCACCGAGAGCACCCTCACCGTGAACCAGGAGATCTTCACGGAGATGATGGGCATCGAGCTTTCCCTCCCCGACTCCCTCGTGGAGAACGAGACCGTGGATGTGACGCTCACCCTGACGAACAAGCAGGACGACCGCTACGCGGGCGTCGAGGCGCGGGACACCATCACCGGCGCAGAGGTTGTGAGCGGCTCCACTTCGACACGCATCCCCGTGCTCTCCGAGGATGAGTCCCGGCTGGCCTACACCTACCGGCTCCTCGTCCCCCCTGGAGACGCGAGCAGCGTCCTGGTCAAGACGAAGGTGGACTTCCTGTTCAAAGACCAGCCCTTCACCCTCTATTCCGAGAAGGCTGCGGCCATCACCCGGCCGGAGGAGCAGGCGCCCCCTCCCGAGGAGCAGTCCGCTCCGCCAGTGGAGCAGGCGCCGCCGCAGCAGGAGCTCCCTCCTGACGAGCAGCCCAAGAAGGTGGGCATCATCAAGAGGATTGTCAAGGTCTTCACGGACTTCTTCTCGTGGCTCTTCTGAGCGATTCCGTCGCTGCGCCTGCTGGACAGCCACCCGGCCGCGATGCAGTACGAGTTCCGGGTTGACTCGCCGACATGCCGGAAATTCTCTGGCGGCCGATTTATTCTGCTCAGCTACCATAAGGCATAAATAGGCCGCGGGATTCCATCTGTCGGAAGCGAGGCTTCCGAGGGGGAACACATGGCTTTCGATGAGCAGGTTGAGCAGCTTGGCCGCACAGTAAACGACGCGAAGCCGCCCCGGCCGAACGGGACGAGGCGCGCGCTGCTCGGCATCACCGCTCTGGTCATGGGCGCCGCGAGCCTCGGTTATGCCCTCGCCTCTCGGGAGCCCGAGCACATCCCGGGCCAGCTCATCGTGGGCTTCGAGAACGAGGTCTCGCTCACCTCCGAGGCAGACGGCAATGTCCTCACCGGTCTCTCTGCCGTTGACGCCATCAACCGCTCTCTCGAAGGGGAGAGCTACGAGGCTCTCGCTCCCGCGAGCGCAGAATACGAGCTGGACAACATCTTCCTTCTGGATGTCGAGGATTCTGCGAACCTGCCCAGGCTGATGAGCAGGCTCTCCGCCGCGCCCGGCGTAGAATTCGTGACCTATGACATGGAGATGTCTCTCCTCGACGAGCCGAATGACCCCTTCTGGAGCAGCAGCGGCTCGTGGAAGGACAAGGACTTCTCGGGCTATGGGGACCTCTGGGGCCTCCAGCGCACCAACATCCAGGCCGCATGGGACATCACCAAGGGGAGCGACGACCTCATCATCGCTATCATCGACACGGGCATCGCGCCGCATCCGGACCTCGAGGGCAGGCTGATGACCGGCTACAACGCCATTGACGGGAGCGACAACACGCGCGACGGCCACGGCCACGGTACCCACGTCGCGGGGACAATCCTCGCGGTGCACAACAACGGCATCGGCATCGTGGGCGTCATGGACCGCGGCAGGCTCATGCCCATCAAGGTGCTGAGCGACAGCGGCTCCGGTTCCCTTTTCGGCGTCGCGCAGGGCATCATCTACGCGGGCAAGAACGGCGCTGACGTCGCGAACATGAGCCTGGGCGGACCGGCCGGACCGGCCCAGCGCGTGCTCGACGAGGCCATCTCGTATTCCGTCTCCAAGGGGACCATCTTCGTCGTCGCTGCGGGCAACAATGACCAGGACGCGATCCGGAACACCCCTGCGAACAACCCGCAGGTCATCACCATGGCCGCGCTCACCCCGGACCTCACGAGAACATACTTCTCCGCGTTCGGGAGCAAGGTCACTGCAGGCGCACCTGGATGGTACGTCCTGTCCACGGTTCCGGACCAGAACAAGGTACCGCGCAGGGACCCCAACGACCCCAACGCGAAGGGATACCCGTGCATCGAGAGCCAGGGCGCGCTGTACTGCGCCTTCCACGGCACCTCCATGGCATCGCCCCACGGCGCCGGTCTTGTCGGGCTCATGCTCGCCGCGAACCCCGAGCTCGGGGGAGACTTTGAGGCAGTGCGGGGCATCATCCGCGAGACCAGCAACCCCGTGAGGGAAGAGGCTGGAAAGCCAGTCAACGGCTCCATCGACTACGGGGCCGCAGTCCAGGCTGCCGCGGAGTACGGGCGCTGAACAGGCATCCCAGCACGGACGCCTGCTGAGGACCTCATCCCGCATACATTTCGGCTCAGGGCCATAAGGTTTATAACCGCAGGTTCGCCTGCACATCCGAGACGTCCGCGCTGCGGACGGAGGGGAGTGCAATGGCTGACTTTGAGGAATCGGTATCTACGCTAGAGGGCACACTCGCCACTGCTGCAGACCGCAAGGCCCCGCAGTCCAGCGGAGTGAGGAAAGTCCTGCTCGGCGCCACCGCTATTGCCACCGGCATCGCGAGTCTCGGCTACCTTGTGGGGGGAAGGAGCACGCCTGCCTACGACCCCTCGGGAGAACTCCTCGTCAAGTTCGAATCGCCGCTCACTCCCTCCGCGCAGGCTGACGGCAATGTGGTCACGGGGCTCGCGGGCGTCGATGCCCTGAACCGCTCCATCGCGGGCGAGAGCTATGAACGTCTCGCTCCGGTCAGCGGGGAATACGAGCTGGACAACTGGTTCATCGTGGACGTCCCGCAGGGCGCGGATGTCCAGCGTCTCATCGAGCAGTACCGTTCGCAGGCTGGCGTCGAATGGGCCGAGGCAAATCTCATGGTGGAGTTGCTCCCCTATGAGGTGGTGGATGCCAATATCCAGCCCGGAGACACCGACAAGCCGGCAAAGGGCGCTCCGAACGACCCGTTCTACCAGAGCAGCAATTCCTGGGGTCATGGAGCAGAAGACCTCTGGGGGCTGCGTCGCAGCAACATAGAGGGAGCCTGGAACGTCACCAGGGGAAGCGATGACATCATCATCGCCGTGGTGGACACGGGCGTCGACTGGAAGCACGAGGACATCGACTCGCGCGTCATCCACAACTCCGGAGAGATCCTGGACGGCAGGGACAACGACCGCGACGGCTACATCGATAACATCGTCGGCTATGATTTCATCAACAAGGACGGCGACGCCTACGACGACCAGGGGCACGGCTCCCATGTCGCGGGGACCATCGCTGCTGAGACCAACAACGGGGTCGGCATCGCCGGCATCACCTGGGAGGGCCGCATCCTGCCCGTGAAGGTGCTGGACGCTTCCGGAAGGGGGACCTGGGCGACAGTCGCCCAAGGAATCGTGTACGCCGCGAAGCACGACGCCGACGTGCTGAACATGAGTCTCGGCGGTCCGGCCGGAGCTGGCCAGAAAATCGTGGACGAGGCCATCAGCTACGCGGTGTCCCAGGGGACCATCATTGTGGTCGCTGCGGGAAACAGCAACTCCGACACGCGCGGCTTCTCCCCGGCGAACAACCCGAATGTCATCGCGGTCGGCGCCATGACTCCAGACGGGAAGCGGGCGAGCTTCTCCAACTGGGGGGAGAAGAACGATGTCGGCGCGCCCGGCACCCACATCCTCTCCATCCTGGCAGCGCAGCACAAGTTCGGCAACCGCGCGCCCATCGTAGGGGAGCACTATGTGGTGCTGCAAGGCACTTCCATGGCATCTCCCCACGTGACGGGAGAGGTCGCGCTGGTGCTCGCAGCGAATCCTGAGCTCGGCGGGGATGTCGAGGCGGTCCGCGCTGTCCTCCGAGAGGGAGTGGACCGCGTCGAGACGGACAAGTACATCGGCACCGGACGCATCAACTTCGGCGCCGCGGTCGAGCTTGCGACGGAACGCTAGAACCTGGACGGCGGCATTGGCCGTACTGCTCAGGATACCCGGTATGCCGGTGAGACCTGCCGGAACCCGTACGGCATCGCGGTCGGATGGGGCCTAGCGGAGCAGTTCCCTGAGCTCCGCGAGGTCCAGGTCGAGCGCTCCGTCGAGCAGCATCCGCTCCAGTTCGTTATCGAGGTAGATGCGTTCTGTCTCGGGGAGCCTGTGGTACTGGGTGAGGAAGCGCTCTCGTGAGCAGGCGAGCAGTTCGCCCGGGAAGCAGAGCGTCACCATCCGGTCCAGGGTGCTGCTCAGCTCCGCAAGATTCCGGAGACCATCTTCCGCGAGATACCTGTTCAGGTAGTTCCATGGCGCGTCGCCGGTGACGCACTCCCGCAGGAGCTGCCTGCTGCAGGACTGCTGCGCTCCCGTCAGCCCTTCGACAGAAGAGATGAATGTCCCGATGTGCGTGTCGAAGGTTTCGCCGAACTCCTCCAGGTCCTCTCTCGCGTAGAGGGCCCGCGGCACCGGGGTGTCCATGAGCTCCTGATATTGCCGCTCCACTGTACGCGCCCGGTCCAGGAAGCCTTCCCCTCCGCGGAGGGCATCGGCAAGGAAAGAGTGGCTCTTGGCCTGCTCCAGGAGGTAGGCTTTCCATTTCAGGAGGGTGTCAGCCATCGCGCAGCCATCCCTCGACGAGGGGAAGGTCGCTGGCGAGCACGGCACGCATGCTTTCTGTGGGCAGCTGCTCGAAGACGGAAGGGATGCGCTCCCCGTGAGAATGCCGTATGTACAGCTCCTTCAGCATCCGGAAATCCTCGGGGAGCCGCTCGCGGAGAGCGGTGTAGAGCAGCACCGCATCCTTCCTGCAATCTGCGAGGAACGCGGGGTCGCGTCCGCTCTCCTCCAGCGCACGGAGTCCCGCGCGGTCGGTCTCGCGGACGAGCAGCCCGCGGTCCAGGCGCGCAAGTCCCTGGCGCAGGAGGGAGGAATAGAGGCGCCGCCTGTCGTCCAGCCTCACCATGAAGGATGTCTCGCGGAGATCAGGCCCTTCATACACGACCAGCGGATACAGTCCGGGAAAGACATGGCAGCGCCTTCCTCCCGCTTTGTACTGGAACAGCTCCCGCAGGGGAATCGCAGTCCGCCCGGGAATGCTGGCGAGCTTCTCCATTTCCAGCTGGTTGTAGAAGGCGCCGAGGATGCGCAGGTCCTCTGCGCACTGCTCCAGCTCCTCCCTGCGGGTCAAGAGCTCGTCGATGCGCTCGGGAGTGACCGCCCGTCTCAGCTCCAGCGCCCGCTTGGCGCGCTCCATCGTGCGGCCAGGGGTCTCCAGCCGGACCTCAGCCCTGCTGTCCCCGCGCATGCTCCTGAGCTCGCCGTCCAGCAGGCCTTCAAGAGAGTAGCTCTCCCCCCAGGAGCCGATGACGCGCTCGAAGGTGAGCACGGCCGCCTCCCTGTCGAGTACGAGGGAGAGGAGAGGCTCAAGAGCTTTCATGGCAGCGGAGAGGATGTCATGAAAGTCCGAATATTCGCGTTCCAGGGTGGCCGATTGCGCCTGCTGGGAAGCGGCGAGCACGGCCCTGCCTTTGAGGTAGTCGGCTCCAAAAACCTCGGCCGCTTCCGGAGAGAGGCCGCTCCGGTCCACATGGATGATGTCCGGCAGGGCGCCCTGGAGCCCGAGGCTCGTGAGCGCACTCAGATAGCGCTCCCGTGCCTTCCCTTCAAGAGCCAGGAGTTCATGTGTCATCGTCCGAGGCCGTGTTCAGTCAGGAGATCCCGATAATTCGCTGTGAGCCACTGCCTCGCCTCGGCAAGCTCTGGTCCGGGCTCCAGCGCGAAGAGCATGCGGAGGGTTGCCCGCTGCTCCTCGGGTTGCATCCGCTCGAAGCTCCGCGAGAACGTTTTCGGGTAGAGGAAGAGCCCGCCCGCGGCGCTGAGTTTCTCAGCGCCGAGCTTGAGCAGCTCAGGTATCCTCTCTGCGGGTACATGGCTGTTGAGATAGCACAGCGTCTCCAGGAGAGAGGATTGGCCCGACTCCGCCTCGAACTCTATATGGTGGTCCACCGTCTCGAGCAGCGCGCGTATGCTCTGCTTCTCCGAGGCCATGGGGTAATCTTTCAGCATGAACGTGACATGAACGCCCTCCGGCCGGACGGCGGCTGACGCCGGGACCTCGGGCTGCATGGCCGCCTCGATGACTTCTTCGTACAGTGCCGCGCGCTCGGGCGTATTGACCTGGAGAGTCACCTCCTCCACCGCGCGGCGCTTGAGGTCGATGCCGGTGAGCAGCACGGTGAGGCCCTGGCTCCGGTGAGCCGTGGAGGAGCGCTTCCCTGATTCCTGGACCGCAAGGTGCCTCACCCCGCTCACCTGGCCGAGGGCGTCAATCCCGGCGTAGGCAGCGGTGAGATACGGAGCGCTCTCCTGCAGCTCCAGAAGAAAGCCCTGCAGCTCGTCCTTGGAGAGGTTCTCGATCCGCATGAAGTCCGCTCCCTGCTCCAGCATGATGCTCCGCTCGCCGTCCTTGAAGATGAGGAAGGTTCCGTCGGTGACGCGCTTCTCGAAGAGCTTCGCCTCGCTTGCTTCCGCGTTGAGCTCATAGCGCAGGGCGAGCGCGCCGGCGATGCCCAGGTACAGGCCCCAGTGCGTTGCGCCGTACACGCCGTCGCGCACCACGAGGCTTCCGGCCTGCTCAGTGATGCGCAGGGTGCTCGTCTGGGCGGTCTCTTTCTTTCCTTGCTTCGCGAGGAGCCCCAGCTCCTGCTGCAGAAGAGGGAAGGCACCCTGCGGGAGAGTCTCCACGAGGGCACGCACCGAGGACGCGGCAGAGCCTCCGAGCGCACGGTAGCATCCGCTCATGATGTCTGCCATCGCTCCGATATTCCAGCCTGTGCTGTGGAGGCTCGCCACGGTGTCCACATACTCCGGGATGAGCTCTCCCTCATCGACGAGGCGATTGAAAGTCCCCACGACCTGCTCCAGCGAGGAGAATGAGCCAGTGGAGCGGACGAGGCGCTCCAGGGGAGGATAGAGCTTCCGGAGATCGAGTGAGCTGTGCGTCCTCGCGGAGAGGATGTAGTCGGACAGATCCCGCAGCCTGCCCAGGTTGAGGTCCGGCGCGTCCGCGAGCGCCTGTAGGAACGGGGCCGGCATGTTCGTCCTGCGCACGATCTCGTTGAGGTTCCTCGCGGCGGACTTGAAGGCCTCGCGCTGGCCCTCCCGCACCTCTCCGCGCAGCATCGCCTCTATCGCAGGGAACGTGTCCCGGATCCGGCGCATCAGCCGATTGCCGGTCGCGGCGTCCTGGCTGTACCGGCCCAGGATTTCCCGGGCGAGCTCGTCCAGCACCTCCCCCTTCTTCGGGTCCTTCGAGACGTAATAGTATGCCATCCTACTTCTTTTTCTTCTTGAGCCTCTCGTTCTCTTCCCGCAGCTCGCGGACCTTCTCCTCGAGCTCCTCCACGACCTCGTCGCGGACCTGCTTGAGATACTCCTGGAGCTTGCCGTCCTCCTTGAGCTTGTCCAGCGTGCTTATCATCTCCTGCGACTCTTCCTTCGAGAAGCGCTTGTTCGCGATGATGTCCGCCTTCCGCTGGACGTACCAGCGCTCCGCGGCCGCCTTGGTGCGCTCCTCCATGTCGTACTGCGCTTCCCGCTCGTCGTCCTCGGCCGCCTTGCGGAGGGATTCCAGGAGGTCCGTGCCGCGTATCGGCTTGAACTTCTGGAGCACCGCCTGCCGGAACTTCTCCTCGTCGCTCTCCAGCAGCAGCTCGTCCCCGAGCTCGAAGATGCCCGCCCTAGTGAGCAGGGATTCGACGGCGTTGCGGATAATCCTTCCGTGGTAGCCGAACTCAACGCACAGCTTCGCGGCCTCTTTCTCCTCCTTGGGGGTGATGGTGAAGTACCCCGCGTCCAGGGCGGGCTTCGAGAGACCTTTGATGAGCCGGGTGAACTCCTCCTCGGTCTGCGCGCCAGGGCAGTACACCCGCGTCCGCGCCAGGCGCTCCTTCAGGGCCTTGTCGGTGCCGTGCGCACGGTTGGTGGTCGCCAGGATGAGCCAGTTGCCCCAGTACTGCGTGCGGACGCCCTCCAGCTTGTTGAGGATGGTCTGCAGGGCGTTGACCTCGGAGCTCCCGCCGCTCGTGTCCTCGCCGCTCCTGTTCATGAACAGCGCGTCGACGTCCTCAATGGTGATGATGCCGATGCCGTTGGGGTCCATCCCCTCGTTGAGCATCTCGTCGAGCTTCTTCTGGGATTCGCCGACATATTTGTCCTTGAAGAGCTGCGAGACTTCTACGACATGGAGCGGCTTGCCCGTGCGCTCCGCCATCTCATGGGCGTAGCGGATGGCCGCTTTCAGGGTCATGGTCTTTCCCGTTCCCGGGCCTGCATACAGGAGGACCGTGCGGGGCATCTTCCCGCCGACCTTGAGGAAGAGATTGGTGCGCGTCTTCGGGTCGTAGCGGAAGAGGTTCTCTATCGTTGATTTCAGGAGCTCCTTCGCCTCGTCGTTCCCGATGATATCCTCCCAGGTGACGTCTAGCTGGAAACCGCCCTCCTCGGGCTTCACCAGGGACTGCGGCCGGGAGAATCCCGAGAGCCTGGTGTGCGGCAGCTCCAGCGCAAGAGAAAACATCGATTCGAGGTCCTTGTATTCGTCGCTCTTCCGGACCATGTCGAGGTGGTCGAGCAGGGACTGGTAGAAGGCATGGGTGAGCGCCCCGAGATTCTTGTCCGGCGCGTTCCCGTTGAGGGTGAGGACCTTCTCCATCACCCCCTGCTTGATGACCAGCTTCTCGACATAGAGCTTCAGCACGCTGTCGCGCAGGGCCTCCTTGTCGTCCGCAAGGGTGAAGGGCTGGTTCGCGGTGCCCCAGACATGGGTGCGGTAGCCTTCGCGCATATTCTCGAAAAGGCGCTCTCCGCCGAGATGCTGCTCCAGCGTCGCCGCAGATTCCGCGCAGCCCGCGTAGAGCGCGGAGAGGGTGACGAACCGCTGCTCGCGCTCGTCCAGTCCCCTTGCGGCGCGCTGCGCGTCCCCGAGGGCGCTGAGTTCGAGCTGGTCCCGCAGGGTCATGAAGACCGCCGCGCCGCTGGTGACCGCATCCATCACCGCGGCTTCCATGAGGGAGAAGCGGTACTTGATGTTCTTCAGGCCCGAGGAGTACACATCGCCGCTGCGGTAGTTGCTGTGGATGATGTCGTGCAGCTTGAGGGCCCTGCACTTGTCCTCGGCAATCCGCATGTTGCGCTGGTATTCATCATCCTTCAGGGCAAAGCCGGCTTCAGATGCTGGCAAAGATCTCACCCCACGGCGTGTAGACGAGCGCGGATATGCCTTCTTCCTTCAGCAGCGACGGCAGGCCCTCAATATCTGGGGATGGCACCATATAATGAGTGCTGTGCGCGTCCTCAGCGCTCAGCGCAGTGGAGGCGCTGGCCGCCAGAAGGGTCCCTCCGGCGATGACATGAGAGAGCACGGATTCGGGAATCTTCTCTGCCCGACGGGAGTGCCCGCTGTAGAACGGGCCGATTGCGTAGAGCGCACTGCGTACAGGATTCCAGTGAGCGCTTGCAGCGAGGAACGCGTCCTGGCTGCTCAGCCCGAAGAGGAGGGCAAGATTCCGCCTTGCCTGGGAGGACACCGCACCGGAGTCGAGCACCTCGCGCTCCTTGCGCCTGGGCACCTTGATGTCCACCTCGTGCTTCAGGAAGAGCCTGCTCGCAGGGTCGAAGCCGGCGATGGTCAGGCGGAGTAGCGCTTGCTCCCTGCTCCAGTCCAGCCGCTTCCCGGAGGTGCGCGAAAGCGAGAGCGTTCCGCTGCCGCCCAGAGCCTCTTCGAGGCCCGCATCCACAAGGTAGCTCCCGCTCGCGAGCTCCCTGTAGAGCAGCGCGCTCTTCCTCCTTCTCGCGAGACCCTCCAGGTCAAGGGATTGCCGCTTGCCCTGCGCGGCCTCGTCAAGCTGCCTTTCCAGAGTCTTCGCGAGGTACATGGCGTTCGTTTCCGTGGCGCGTCTCGCTCGCTCGGCCAGGGTGCCTTCCGGCTCCCGCCCTCTCGGGGCAAGGAGGCCGATGCGCAACTCCTCGTTGAGGTCCTCCATGCGCCTGAGAGCCTCCCCTTTCTCTGCGAGCAGCTTCATCACCTCGAAATAGTCCGGGAATCCCGAATCGAGGCGGTAGAAGGTGACGCTGTCGTCTCCCTGTCCCACCGCTTCCAGGAATGCCCGGATTCCTTCCAGCTCTTCTCCGATAGGCATCTCCGCCCTGGAGAGCGCCGCGAGCCGCGCGTCGAGCGCCTGCAGGTATCCCCTTTTCTCTTCGCCCTCAAGGCGGAACGTGGTATCGTCGAGGAGGTCCGTCCCCTCCACGACTAGCTCTCCGGGGGAGGCGGGGTGTACGGCTCGTCTCCGCCGAGTCCCTCCACCTTGATGCCGTGCTCCTGAAGCAGCCTTCTGGCCTCCCTCAGCCTCTCGATGGTACGCGCGTTTCCCAGCACCTCTGCGCGCAGGGCCGTCTCTTTCAGGTGGTCGATGGTCTCCTGGTTCACGACGGTGCCGTCCATGGTCTTCTCGCGCGCGGTCTGCATGATGGCCCCGATGTCCGCGGTGCGCATGAGCACCGGGTTCAGGGTATCGCGCAGCACCTTGTAGCTCTCCAGGGTATTGGTGAGGACCTCTGCGATGCGGGCGCCGCTCACCACCGTTCCCATGAAGGGCCTGAGGCTGTTCGTGGTGAGGTTCAGGTCGTACAGCATCTTGTCCGCCTCTTTGGCCAGAATTTTCAGGTTCTGGCGGTAGGCACGGATGGCATCCACGAGGTTCTGCGAGAGCAGGTAGGTGTACGTGGTGTCGCGGAGCCGCTGGTCCGCGGCATCCCATGTCGCCATGAGGGTGTCGTGATCCTCCTGGAGCTGGACCTTGTCCTCGATGGAGAGCTCCTGGCTGAGCTTCGCCTCGAGAGCCTCCCGCTCGGCCTGCACCTCGGTCACTTCCTTCTCTGCCTGGCGCATCATCGGCACCGCTTCCTTGATTTGCGACCGGAGCTGCGTGACGTACTTGTCTGCGCTCTGGACCTTGTCCGCCGCCTCGTCGCGGATGCCGCTCAGCGCTCCTGCATACTTCTCGAAGTCGTAGAACAGGAAGTTGAGCTGCTCCGAGAGGGGCATGCTCTGGAATCCTTCCCTGAGGCCCACCATGGCCTTGACCTGCTGCAGCACGCGCTGCAGGGGATTCCACTCGTTGACCTTCCCGCTGATGTTCAGCTGCTCCTTCCAGGTCAGGGCTCTGGTGAGGTATTCGGAGACCATCCCCTTGATGCCGTCGAGGTCCTGGGTGATCTTCTCCAGCTCCTGGATGGAATCCTCCTCGCTGATCTTCTGCCCGAAGGCGAGCGCCTCACTCACCTGGGATGCGTGCTCCTGTCCGAAGACCTTGCTGAAGTGCTCCTCCATGCCGCCAAGCTCTTTCTCAAGTTCTTCTACCATGGTCACTCCCCCTTGTCCTTGTTGTACAGTGCTTCCTTCTTCTGGCGCCGCGAGCGGTTCTTCAGGTAGGTGTACAGGCCGAAGCCAGCTCCTGCGACGCCGCCGATTGCTGTGCCCACGAAGGGGATGACGCTGCCCGCGAGCGCCCCGATGCCCCCGCCGGCAGCCATGTGCGCGCCTGCGGTGACGTACGGACTGGCTCCTTCTCCCACGCGCTGCTCAATGGTGTCCTCGATGGACTGCTCGAACTGCTCGAGCTTGCCCGGAGCCCTGGTGCCTTCCTTCTTATCCCCGGCGCGCTGGAGCGTCCTCTCCAGATTGCCCATCTGGGACTGATATGCATCCTTCTCTTCTTCTGCCATGGTCCCCCCTCCTACTCGTACGACGGCTTGTCATCGTCCGTCTTCCGCCTGCGCTTGATCTGGTCTCGTTTCTTGTACCACACGCGCGCACCGAAGAGCGCGCCCCCTGCGGTCATGACCTTCCGCGAGACAGGCCCAATGATAGGAAGATTGCGCACGGGCAGGAGGTAGTCTCCGAGGAGGCCCATTCCCGCTCCGACGCCCATGTAGGTGGCCAGCGAGCCGCCGTCCCCGGCGAGGCCTTCGATTTCCTTGCTGACCTCCTCAAGCTTCGTGGCAAAGGCGCCTTTCTCTTTCCGCTCCGTGTCCTCTGCGTCCTCGCTCGCGCGCTGCTCAAGGTCCCGGTACACTCTCCGCTCGGCATCCCTGTCATCACTCATCGTCCTTACCCCCTATGCGGTCAGCATACAGCCTCATGGCATCGAGCGTCTTTCTCCTCAGCGTGGGGTCCGGATCCTCAAAGAAATTCTTCGTCACCGCAACCTCAAGCCGTTCAAGAACCTTGGAGGGGTCAGTCGTCGCGAGGCCGACGAATGCCGTGAGTATCTCCCTTCGCACGTCGGCGTTCTCCTCCCCGTACCCGAGGTCGAGCGGCAGGGCCTGGGTATCCTGGGACAGCCTCCGGTAGAATGACCGGACCAGGTCTGCCTGCTCCCGCGTCACCCGGGCGCCGCCGTACTCGCCTATGCGCGCGTCAATCCCGTCCACGATGAGCTCAGCGGGGAAAGGGTAGCGCTCCTCCACCAGGCTGCAGAGGACATCCTGGGCAGAGGACCTGATGCGGTCGACCTCGTCGCTGACGATGCCGGCGAGGCCTCGCTTCCTTGCCCGGGCCGCGTCCCCCTTCAGGGTGGCGATGCCCTCCTCGCTCTCCTTCTTCCACTTCTCGCCGAGGCGCTTCGCCTCGGCCTTCGGGTCATTGATGAGCTGGTTCACATCGACGCCCTGGACTTCCTCCTTGACCTTCTTCGCGACCGCGCGGATGGCCCTGCTCGCGAGGGCACCGCCGACCGTGATGATGAGGAACTTCTTCAGGTAGTCCTTCCAGCGGTCGTCAGCGGTATACGTGTCCGTCATGGTTTCCCTCGGATGTAGGCGTCGCGCACCGCGGCGATGCGGCCTCCGACCGGGCCTTCGAGCACGAGTATCTCGTTCCGCGTGAGTGTCGGGTCGGGGTCGCTGGTGAAGTCTCCCCGGCGCAGTTTCAGGTGGTAGAGAAGCTCGTCCACCTTCGTGGTGCTGTAGCCGACGAAGTCCTCGAGCAGCTTCTTCCGCGTCAGCTCGTTCCTCTTGCCGCCCTTGCCGATATTGAGGTCGAGCGGGAACGCATCGGTGTCCGACTGCAGGGCGGCGACGAAGGTGCGCACCTCCACCGCTGCGCTCTTGCGCACCTGCTCCGGAAGGTACCGGCCGATGATGTTCTCGATGCCTGACACGTACAGGTCATCCGGGGTGGCCAGCTGGCTCTCGCTCACCGAAGCGACGGTCTTTTCGAGGCCTTCTCCGGTCGATGTCACGAGTTCGCTCGCGACCCCTCCGAGACCCTTCTCCTTGAGATTGTAGCCGAGCTCCTTCGCGGAGTCGGTGACGCGCCGCTGCGCGCCAACGACGGTCTCCTTGGCTCCGGAGACGAGGTCCTTCGCGCCGTCTCCGACGCTCTGCGCGGTCTTCTTCGCCCCCCGGCGGAGCCGCTTCTTGAAGGTGGCGAACGCCGTGCGCTTCTTGTTGAGATAGTGTTCAGGGTCTGCGGTGAAGAGCGTCCATTCCCGCGCGGCGCCGAGCACGGTCCCCACAAGCTCCACGCCGATGTCCTTGGCGGCGATGGCAGTCTCGTCCGCAAAGCCGTCCAGGGGGGAGCGTCGTTTGGGCTTCGGCTCCTCTTCCTCGGCCTCCTTCGGGTCCTGTTCAGTTGCGAGCCGCTCAACAGCCTCGGAGAGCTCCTTCTCGTAGCCTCCGTTGTCTTCGTCTGTCATCGTGCGTCCCCCCCAGCGCGGATAGATGCGGCAGATGCGCCACTCCCCCCCGTGCATGGCCGACTGCGGCCGTGTGCAGGCAACCGAAGTCGCTATTTAAAGTTTTTTATTGGCAAGTGGAAAAAAATACTGTAAATACTGTGATGCGCTCCCTTTCGTCGGTAGCCTTTCCCGCACGGGGCTCCCTGGAAGCCCTCAGATTCTTCGACCGCCACGCCGTCGGGATTTCCGAGTGGCCTCGTAGGCATGCCGATGCTTCTCAGCAACGCGGCCGACGTCTCGCTTTTCCTGCAAACCGGCGTGGGAAGGCTTATATATCACTCTCCAGTCCCCTTGAACAGGGAGGGGGCGTGGCGGCGACTGGAAATCTTGAGCAAGAGTCCCTCGAGAGCAATCTTGAGAGCATTCTCGAAGCACCTGTAGAGCCACTTGGGCAGAGGCCAGGATGGGCGATGCGGCAGATGGTCGCGCTGCTCAAGCACACGCGCACCACCGACGCGCGGGATTATTCCCAGATGCCGCTGCTGGAGCGGATTGTCGAGAAGTATCTGAAGCGGCCGATGGACTTCCTGCTGAAGCCGCTGCTGGGTTTCTATGTGCGCTCATGGGTGGGTTCCACTTCCGGCGAGGTGATGAGCAGCGCCGCTTCGTATCTGGAGGCAGAGATGGGAGAGAAGGAAGACCCGCTGAGCTACACCAGGAACTCGCTCGCGTTCTCGCTTACCTACGGCCTGGGGGCGACAGCGCTCATCAGCCTTCTCGGCGTTCATGTACCGAGGCTCCTGGAATTCCCGCAGCAGCTCGCGCACACCATCGCCATCGTGAATCCCGTGCTCTACGCGGGGGACTTGGTCCGCCGTCTCTGGCTGTACTCGCAGGGCACGCCGAGCGGGACCATCTACTTCGAGACCGGCTGGTGGCTCCGCAGCCAGGTCAGGCAGCGCATCGTGGAGCCTGTCCGTGCGTTCTATCGCTCCGCCGTGCAGCCGATGGTGACCCGCGTCCAGGATGCGGTGGCAGCGGGCAGCACCGTTCCTGCGGCGCTGTACCGCGAACTCGTGAGCCCTCATGCCACGCCGGATGACCAGGACTAGATGAGTTTCTGGAAGAGGTTCTCCCTGGTGCCGTAGGGCATCTCCGATGGCGCGGCAGTGGTCGCGATGAGGAGCCAGTTCCCTCGGTAGTTGCTGGCCTTGCCCTGCTGCCACACCTTGTTGGTGAGGCACTTGAGCGCAGCCTTGTTCATCCAGTCCGGAAGCCCGCCCTGCTTCTCCTCGCGGAAACGCTGGTCGAAGTCCTCCACGATGATGATGCTGGCCTTCGAGGGGTCCATCCCCTCGGCGAGCAGCGCCTCGAGCGCCTTGTTCGACGCCGGGATGTCGTTCCCCACACGGTAGGAGCCGTCGATGCGGAGCGCACGATAGGGAATCGACGCGTCGGTCGCGCGTGCCGCGGCGTACTCCAGGAGCGTCTCCACGAGCTGCGCGTTCACCTCTGCGCTCTCGCCAGCAACGAGGACGGCGTACTGCATGCCCTCCAGCGCGGGGTTCTGCTGCGCGCCAGCGTCATATCCCAGCAGCCTCTCCACGTCGGAAACGAGCTCTGCCAGCTGCATCTGCGGGTCCTTCGGAGGGGTGACGAGGCCCTGGATGCCGCGCTTCCTCACGGTCGAGGTGAGGGACTGCAGCCGGGAACGGGCCTTCGCTCCGAGCTCTTTCGCCTTGCCCGGGATGTCCGCTGCGCCGATGGAATCGCCGACCTTCTGGCCGAGCTCCCTCGCCTTTCCGGGAAGGTCCGCATCGGCGACCTTCTGGTAGCCATCCTGGATGGCCCTGCCGATAGTCTGGGCGCCCTTTCCGATGCCGTCCTTCACTTTCTCGGCGATGTCGTCGAGAGATGATTCACTGGCCCCTTCGGTTGCCTCGTCGGTCGGCTGGTCCATGATACACCTCACAGCGCGCGCTCCTCGCGGAGGAGCTTGTAGTAGTCGATAGTGGATTCGACCTTCGGCCTGCCGATGGCGATGAGGCCGAGCTTGACCTGCTTGGGGAACGCGCCCTCCCAGATCGCCCGCAGCTCGTCTGCGCCGACGCCCTGCTGCTGTAGCTCGCCGTACACCACCGTGCGGAGGAGCCTGTCCCTGGTCCGTCCGTCGACCCGCTTGCCCGTCCTCTTCATCTCCTCGTCGAGAGTCTTCGTGGCCTCGCCCATGACCTTCGCGAGATAGGCGTGGCCCACCGCGGCGAGGCGCGCCCTCTGCAGGGTCAGCTCGTACGCGGGGTCGTGCACCGCCATGTCCTCCAGGACGCGGTCCGCGCGGAGGCTTGCCCTGCCCTCGTTCTTCGCGCCGTCGAGGTGGAAGATGGTGTGCACATATTGCCAGGCGAAGACTCCGTCGTCCTGAGGCAGCGAACGCGAGGAGAACTCGCAGGTGTCGTGCGCATTGTCCGCGCTCGCGACACGCGCTCCGAGCAGGCTGAACTCGATGTCGATGTCGCTCAGCGAGGTCTTGTGCAGGTGGTGCCTGAGGAAGCGGTTGATGTGGGTGAGCTTCTGCTCAAGGTTGTCCCTCGTGACCTGCTGCGTGGGAGAGAGCCGGTCCCGGGCCGCTTGATAGCGGCCGAGCTGCCGCTGCATGTCAGCGCGCAGCTCGTCGAGCGGGGGAAGGTCTCCCTTCACCGCGTCCCGGTAGAGCATCCGCAGCGCCTGCCATGCCATGTGCGCCTTGTACGCCGTGGTGAGCGGCAGGAAGACATACTTCCTGAGCGGACCATCCGCAGGAGGGTTGGGCAGGGCCTCGAGGACCGCGCCGACGCCTGCGACGCCGTACCGCGCGATGCGCACCGGGTCCTTCTCCTGCCTTCGGAGTTCTTTCTGCGCCTTGTTCAGCGACTTCATGCCCGAGGCGAGCGGCATCGCAGCCTTTCCCAGCGCCTTCACCACCGGCGAGGGGCTGAGCTGGCCCGCGATGCTGAGCGGTACGCTCAGCTTCTGGAGCACAGTGGCAGCGGTGTTCAGCGCGGGGGCGGAGACCAGATTGGGCGCGGGGTCGGGCCCGGAAGCCGGGTCGTAGAGGAGGAGATTCTCGACGGAGATGCGCTGGCCGCTCTCGTAGCTCTCCCTTACTGCGCGCACCAGGACCTGCTGCTCCGTTCCTGCATAGGCCTGCTCCGTGCGGTCCAGGATGGCCGGAAGATGCGGTGCGATGGCTCGCTTGGTCTCCAGAGTCCCGGATGCGGCGACCGCCTCCGCGATGTCCTCTGAGACCAGCCGTCCGTTCGCGTCAACAGTGAGCCCGCTGGCAGTGAGCTTTTCGACAATTGCAGAGAGTTCCATGTGCCCCCCTCCTGAGCTGCGGGGCTCCGGACGCTATTTAAATCTATGCTGCATGCCCTGAAACGGGCGTTCCTCGCCACGGACGGGTAGACAGGGCAGGACACGGCCGTGCTGCTGAGAATATCCGTCATGCCGACGAGACCACGCGGAACCCATGCCACCCTCCGGCCAGATTTCGATGGTTTTCCTCAATATCCTCGCGACCGATAAGTATTTATGCTTCCCGTCGTCCGGCGCGCTGTGGAACAGCTCCTGCAGCGGCTGCGCAAGGGCGCGCGTTTCGCATGGCATCTCATCTGGGAAGATGACTCCGTGCTGAGTTGGGTTATCAACATCGTCCTCGCCTTCGTGCTGATGAAGTTCGTCATCTATCCCGGCCTGGGGTTCGTGCTCACCACCTCGCATCCCGTGGTGGCGGTGGTGTCCGGGAGCATGGAGCACGACGCCTCGTTCGAGAAGTGGTTCAGTGCCCAGGAAGATTTTTATAGCTCGTACGGAATCAGCCAGGAAGCATTCCGGGAGTTTCCGCTCGCAGGGGGCATCAACACCGGAGACATCATCGTGCTGCGCGGCGTCTCGCCGGAGAGCCTTGCGATTGGCGACATCATCGTCTTCGGGGGCGCCGGGCCCGAGCCCATCATCCATCGCGTCGTGCGCAAGTGGGAGCAGAACCAGCATTACTACGTGGAGACCAAGGGCGACCATAACCAAGGGGTGGCGAGCATCGACCGGAACATCGTGGACCAGCGCATCATCGGCAAGGCAATGATGAAGATTCCCTATCTCGGCTATGTGAAGATATGGTTCAGCAGGCTCGTGGTGTGTTCCCTGAGTCCGCAGGCCGCGGGGTGCCGGTGATGTTCTGCCCCAAGTGCGGCTCTCTCCTGATGCCGAAGGACGTCAACAAGAAGCGCGTCATGGCGTGCAGCTGCGGTTACCGCTCCGGCAGCGGCGACTTCAGCATCGCCGAGACGGTGAAATCCAAGGAGAAGCGCCTCGAGGTGGTGGAGGAGCAGGAGACCCTCCCGATTACCGATGCGCAGTGCCCGAAGTGTGGACACCCCAAGGCATACTACTGGATGAAGCAGACCCGCGCCGCGGACGAGGCGGAAACGAGATTTTTCCGCTGCGAGAAGTGCAGGAACACCTGGCGGGATTATTTCTGAGGTCTCGCGGGTCTTCGAGGGAAAAATGAGAAAATGCCTGAAATGCGGCAAGTACGAGGTAAAGAAGCCCCATTATGACTGGTGCTACAAGTGCTTTCATGAGCTAGAAGAAAAAGATAAATCGACTCCGGTAGAAGAAAATTTTGAAGATAACCTCAAGTCGAACAGAATACATACAGTGTACATCATGTCTTACTCCGGCACCAAGGAAAAAATAGGTTATACCGGCAATTTGCCCTCGAGACTGATTGAAATTAAGCAAGTTTACCCTGATAACAAATTAGTCTATTTCCGAGAGTTTACATCCGAATCTCAGGCCCGCAGATTTGAGGCATGGCTGAGGGAACGTGGAAAAAGAACGCGGACGAATTTTGTCTCCACTTTCCAGGATAAGGTTCGGAAAGTCGTTGACTACTTCTGAGGGAGCCTGCTTGCGGCAATCCGCCTGATGTGCTCTGCGGAGAGGCCGGCGCGCTCTAGCGCACGCAGTTGTCCCGTGACCGTGGCGCGCATCCCGAGCGGGAAATCGGTGCCCATCACGATTTTTTCGCACAGCGCATGGCGCCGCTCGACTGCGGCGCCGATGAGCCGCGCCTTCTCGGGATGGTAGCAGGTGCTCGTCTCGTAGTACGCGTTGGGATGCGTCGCCGCGATTTCCAGCGCTCGCGTGATGCTCGTCCTCACGCTGTAGGGCCCGCGCTCCTCGGACCAGTACGCCGCCGCGGCGGTGTTCCGCTCTCCGACAAGACGGGGGTGGCAGAACGCTCCGCCGTGGCCGAGGACGAAGATGATGTCGGGATTCTCTGCGATGAGTTCTTCATAGCGGTCTGCGTCGGTGAAGTGCATGCTCTCCCTCCGGTCATCGGTGTGGAACAGGATGGCGAATCCCAATTCCCGGGCGAGTTCGGTCACCGGCCGCATGGATGTCGCATCAAGGGGGAAGAGGTCCTCTGCCGGATGAATCTTCAGGCCGTACACGCTCGGGTCGTCCGCAAGACGCTCCAGCAAGGAGCGTTCCTTCTCGCCGACGCGCACTCCCTCAGTAAGCCTCAGCCAGTACCAGCCCTTCAGCGTCACTCCGGAAATCCTCTTCTGTGCGGCCGAAAAGGACGCTTCCGATGAGAAGATGAGATAGGCTTCCTCCAGCGGTTCAGAGGCGAGATGCTGCGCGAGGCGTTCCAGGTCGTGCACTTCGTGCATCTCCCCCGCGCGCTTGCCGCGGCTCCGCGCGATGCTCGCGTTGGGCATGGCGAAGTCGTCCAGGTGGATGTGCGCATCGCACAGCTTCATACGAAGAGGAACGGCGTTACGTATATAAACCCGGACGCTCCCCGCAGGGCATGCCCCGGGACGCTGACGAGAAGGGCCTCACCGTGAAGAAAACGGAGGACATGCCGGAGTGGTACTCACAGCTCTGCATCAAGGCGGAGCTCGCGGACTACTCCCCGGTGCGGGGCTGCATGGTCATCCGGCCCCACGGGTACGCCATCTGGGAGCGCATCCAGCAGTTCTTCGACACGAGGATCAAGGCGCTGGGGGTGCAGAACGCCTATTTCCCGATGTTCATCCCGGAGAGCTTCTTCAAGCGGGAAGCGGAGCACGCCGAGGGCTTCGCGCCCGAGGTCGCGTGGGTGGAGCGTCACGCCGACGAGGAGCGCCTCGCCCTGCGGCCGACGAGCGAGACCATCATGTACGACTCCTACTCCAGATGGATACGCTCCTGGCGGGACCTGCCGCTGCGCATCAACCAGTGGAACAACGTGGTGCGCTGGGAGGTCAAGGACGTCAAGCCCTTCCTCCGCTCGCGCGAGTTCCTCTGGCAGGAAGGTCACTGCGTCTACGAGACCGAGGAACAGCGCAACAAGGAGACGTTGCTGTACCTCGACGAATACAGGCGCGTCTTCGAGGAGCTGCTTGCGGTGCCGGTCATCAAGGGAGAGAAGACCATGGCGGAACGCTTTGCCGGAGCCGACCGCTCCTACACCATCGAGGCCTTCATGCCCGACGGCAAGGCGCTCCAGTGCGGGACCTCGCACGACCTCTCCCAGGGATTCGCCAGGGCGTTCGACATCCGGTTCCTCGGCCGCGACGAGAAGAAGCACGCCCCCTGGCAGAACTCCTGGGGCATCTCAACCCGCGCCATCGGCGCGATGGTCATGCTGCATGGGGATGACAAGGGCCTCGTGCTCCCGCCGCTCGCCGCTCCCGTGCAGGTGGTCATCGTCCCCATCCTGTTCGAGGATACCAAGGCTGAGGTGCTGAGGGGTTCGGCCGCATTGCGGGATGCTTTCCGCGATGTCCGCGTGCGGCTCGACGACCGCGACGAATATTCTCCGGGATGGAAGTACCACGACTGGGAGCTGAAGGGGGTTCCGTTGCGCGTGGAGCTCGGTCCCCGCGATCTGGAGAAGAAAAGCTGTGTCATCGCGCGGCGGGACACGGGAAAGAAAGAAAGCGTCACGCTCGCCGACGCGCCGAAACGCGTCGCGTCCCTGCTCGCAGAGATGCAGCGCGACATGCTTGCCGCAGCGCGTGCGCGGATGGAGAAGAGCATGCTTCCTGTCTCCGAGGAGAAGGCGTTCCAGGCCGCCATGGCCTCGGGGAAGATGGCGCTCGCGCCCTTCTGTGGGAAGAAGACCTGTGAGGAGGCGTTGCGGGAGCGTTTCGCAGGCGTCACCGCGCGGTGCATCCCGCTCGACGGGAAGGCGCCGAAGGGGAAGTGCCTCTTCTGCGGGGAGAAGGCGTTGCACGAGACGTATTTCTCGCGGGCCTACTGAGCCATGGAGAATGCACTTACAGGATGTAATATTCTTCACATTGTGGTCTTATCTTCTGTCTCCCCTTATAGGGGCTCGTCACCGTTCAATGGAAGAGATAGTGAGGAATTAGTAACTACGCTGGAGGGATATTCACCAACATAAGTGTCCCCCACTGGGGCGCGACCTCCCTTCGCAGGCCACCAACGGCTTTCTCGGTCTAGACCTTCTCTGCCTGCCTGTCAAGAGCCTGCTTGAAATGGGCAAAGACATCGCTGCAGACGGCTGCTGCTTTCTCCGCATCGCCTCGGAATCGAGTGTCAATCTCGCGGTCTGAGAGGTCATACTCGATGAGGCGGTGCGCGACCTCATTCCGCCTCTTGTTCACCTCATATATCCGCTCCCGAAGGTTTCCGTCGATGTTGCCGAGGAGATGATGGACGAGGACGAGCTGCTCGAAGCGGATTCTCTCCGTTTCCCTGATGATGCTCCTCGCCATGGTCTCCAAGGGGAGATTCCCCGAGTACAGCAACCACTCCCTGAGGAAGGCCTCACTGTAGGTGTGGGCAAGCAGGAGGGCGACAATCCAATTGCCACGTTTCATCGCGCTGTCCAGCACCTTGGTGTGCGTTCCCGTGAGAAGAACCGGCTTATGAGGGCTGGCCATCAGTGTGCATGCTTCTTCGGTTTGTACTTGAATTTGCTCCGTGTCACTAGGGAGATTGCCCACTCTCCGACAATCACATGGACCACCCGACGCTTGATCTTCTTGTCGAGCGCGTAGATGTACTGAGGCATGAGTTCGTTGTGTCCCTGGCCGCTCTTAAGTCTTTGCACCGCGCGCTCCATCACGGTAGGGGCAACTGCACCTCTTTATAGCTCTTGCCGATGAAATTCCGGAAAGCTTCCGGCTGTCGCGCCAATCGCCGACCGCGTCGGACTATCGGGTCTTCAGGCCTACTGACGCCGGCAGACGACGAAGCCGCCGGCATCGCGCACCACCGTGAGGCCGTTCCGCGCCATGGCCTCTCGCTCCTCGTCCGATGCACGCGTCTCCATCCCGATGAGGGGCCAGACGAAGTGTCCTCCTGGCTTGAGGACGCGCGCAACCTCGGCGTAGAACGCGTCGGGGCTGGAGCGGTAGCCCATCGCGCCCATCATGATATAGACGTCGAAATCCCCACTGAACGGAACGTGTTCAAAGCTGCCCTGCGCGAAGCAGTCGCCCCGAGACCGCGCGGAGGCGAAGCGCAGCAGGGCGTCCTCGATGTCGAGCGAGTGGTACGTCGCGGAGATTCCCGCTGCGGCAAGGCGCTCCTTGACTCCCGCTGCGGTGAGCCCGGTGGCAGAGGCGCATTCCAGGATGCGCGCCGGCGCGAGCGATGCAACGACGTCGCCAATCTCCCTGCCGCGCTCGTCGAGCTTGAGCGAGAGCGCGAAGCGCTCGTAGCGCTCTGCGTCCGAGTAGTCATTGGCCGTGGCGTAGAAGCGCATCTCCCGGAGCTGGTCCTCGGTGAGCATGGCGCGGGAAGGGCATGCGCTGCTTAAGAAGGTGTTGCCTGACTTCAGTCAACTGTCGGCCGCAATGCGGAGAATGTCCGCGAGACAGCCAGGGGACCCTCGCGGGATTCCGGCCGAGGTCTGAGGATTCTCCGGCGACTTACGCCTTCCGGAACAGGAGCTGGAGGTAGCGCACGTTCTCGGTGAACAGCTGAGCGTCCGCACGCTCCACGTAGTACTGCGCGGTGTCGAGATACAGGCGCACCTGCCGGGAGAAGAGCAGCCACATCAGCGCTCGCTTGAGGGGTGACATGCCGCTCACGAATTCCTTGCCTATCGCGAGAGCAGGAACAGCGTACTCCTCGTAGAGCTTCCTGCCCAGTTGGACGCTCGGCAGGACCTCCCGGGTGATGTCCAGCGACTTCTGCGGCACGAGGCCCCGCGCTGCGGCTTTCTGCACATAGCTTCCCTCGGTCTCCCGGATGCCCGCATAGGCGCAGACATCCTTTGCCTTGAACATGCCGGAGATGAGGAGATACCCTCCTGGACGGAGGAGGCGGTCGCACTGGTCCAGCCCGATGTCCGGGTCGAAGTAGTTGTTCGACTCGCTCATGAGGATGAGGCCGAACTTCTCCGCGGTGGAGAACTCCTCGAACCGTGCGACCTGGTGCCTGACGTTCTGGAGGCCTGCGAAGAAGCGCGCGTGGCTCTTCTCCGGTGAGATGGAAGTGACATGATATCCTTTCTTCGCGAGGGCGATGGCATTGTCGCCGACGCCGCAGCCGACGTCGAGGATGTCCTTCACGCCAGAGGGGATGAGCCTGACGAGTTTCTCGGTGTAGCGGACCTGGGCCTTGCGGAGATTGTCCAGGGTCAGCTCCTCTCCCGTCCACCAGCCGTAGTGCAGGGACTGGAGTTTCAGGACCTCGACGCAGAATCGGATGTCCAGGTCGTGCTTGTCGCGGAACTCGGGCATGGCGTCGAGGACTGGAGGTTCTTTATATAGATGACCCGGCCGAGTCTTTGTGCACGGAGTCAAAGTCGGACGCACTGCAGAGAATGTCCGCCATTAACGGTAAGACAGGCGGGCTTCCGGTGGGAGATTTTCCAGGTGACCGGAAGGTATATGAATCGGCAGGACGTCGGAGGATGCGTGCCGGTGGATGCGAATGAGGCCGTGGTGTTCGTCATCGCCCTGCTCGGCCTCGCTCCGGTCATCGTCGCCTATGCGCGGTACCGCTCGACCTCGCTTTTCTTTCTCGGATACGTGGCTCTTCTCGTGGGAGCCGCGGCGACCATCGCGGAGAGCTTCGTCCTGCCGGACGTGCTGAATGTGGTGGAGCACGGGGTGGGCATAGCCCTCGCTGGCGCGCTCTTCGCCTGTGCTGCAGTGCGCAGCCATACCAGGACAGCGGCGCTGCTGCGGGAGGTGCGACATGGTCGCCGCGCTTGACTTCATCGGTACCCTGGGTTTCGCGGTCGCCGCGGTGTTCGCGCTCCGTACCTACCGCATGACGAAGCACCTGTCCTACTACTGGGTGGTCTTCGCGCTCGGGATGGGCGTCGCCGCAGTGTGGAGCGCTCTGGTCGGGCTGGAGTGGCTGGGCTGGCAGAGCGCGCTCCTCGATGAGGTCCAGCAGCCGGTGGTCGCCTCCGCGGTGACGGCCCTCGCGATGTGCGCTCTCCTCACCCGCGAGGACTTCATCAAGCCCCTGTGACATGGAACTTGCAGAGAAACTCGTGCCGTCAATCGTGCTGCTCATCCTTCCCCCGGAAAGGTATGCCGAGACCAACCTGGACATCGTGCGCCACCTCGTACGGTCACACGAGTGCGTGTATGTGAGCGTGAACCGGCCCGCGCACAGCCTCCTCGAGGACTTCGCCCACCATGACATCGCACGGGAGCGGGTCTTCTTCATCGACCTCGTGACGAGGCAGGTGTCCGACGCCTCTCTCGACAACTGTGTGTTCCTGCAGTCGGCCTCGTCGCTCACCGAGCTCTCGATTGCCCTGAGCGAGGCTCTCCGGCAGCGGAGTTCGGCCTGCGTCCATGTGGACTCGCTCTCCACGCTCGTCACGTACAACGCGGCCAACCTGGTGGTGCGGTTCACGCACCACCTCATCGGCAAGCTCCGCGTCCTTGGAGCCAAGGGTGTCTTCATCTCGCTCAAGAAGGGGGTGGACGATGAGCTCATCGCCCAGCTCGCGCCCTTCTGCGATGCGGTGGCGGAGCTCTAGAGTCCGCTGAACGGCTTTCCCCGCACGAGCGCCCGCACCGTCTCCGCGAGCCTCGCGACGGGGACGCGCTTCTGCTCGGTGCTGTCCCGGTCGCGGATGGTCACGTCGTCGTTCTGCAGGGAGTCGAAATCCACGGTGACGCACAACGGAGTGCCTTGCTCGTCCTGCCGCGCGTATCTTCGCCCGATGCTTCCTGCACGGTCGAACACGGACGAGAACTCCTCGCGGAGCAGCAAATGGACCGTGCGGGCTTTCTCCACCAGCTCGGGCCTGTTGCTCAGGAGCGGGAACACCGCGCACTGCACCGGCGCGAGCCGCGGATGGAGGTGCAGCACCACGTTCCCGCGTTTCTTGTCGTCGTCGTACGCGTCGTAGAGGAAGACGAGGAAGCTGCGGTCGACCCCCAGGGACGGCTCCGCGACCACGTGGGGGATGACGCGTTCCTTGCTCGCCTCGTCGAAGAGGGAGAGGTCCTTCCCGCTGAACTCCATGTGCTGCTTCAGGTCGTAGTCCCCACGGTTCGCGATGCCCTGGAGCTCCTTCCAGCCGAAGGGGAATGCGTACTCGAGGTCCCAGGTATCCAGGGCGTAATGCGACAGCTCCTCGGGGAGATGCTGCCGGATGCGGAATTTCGCGGCATTCGCGCCGAGCGCAGTGAACCACTCGAAGGTCTTGCCCAGCCAGTAGGCGTGCCAGGGCGTCTTGATGGTGCCCTGCGTGACAGCATCTCCAAGAGACATCTCGCTGGCGTCGCGCTGGGACTTCTGCATCTCCGCAGAGTAGACGAGCATCCGGAGCTTCTCGACCTCTCCGACATACGGGCATTCCATGAGCTGCTTGGGATGGATGAAATACTCGATCTCCATCTGCTCGAACTCCCGGCAGCGGAAGAGGAAATTCCTCGGCGCTATCTCGTTGCGGAAGGCCTTGCCCATCTGGGCGATGCCGAAGGGCAGCTTGAGCCGCGCGTTCTCCGCGACCAGGCGGAAGTCGGCGAACATGAGCTGGGCGGTCTCCGGCCGGAGGTATGCCACGCTGGCGTCGTCCCGCACCGGGCCCACGTGCGTCGCGAACATCATGTTGAACGCTCCCAGCTCTTTCCAGGGCGAAGAGCAGCGGGGACAGCGCAGCTCCTTCGCCATGGCCGCGAGTTCTTTCCTGCTCAGGCCGTCGGCGGACTTTCCGGTGGCGGTCTCGATGAAGTGGTCCGCGCGCTGCTTCTCCCCGCACTTCGGGCACTCGAGCATGGGGTCCGTGAAGTTCTGGACGTGGCCGGAAGCGACCCAGACCTTGGGATGGGCAAGGATGGCGCCGTCGATGCCAGCGATGTCCTCGCGCTGCTGGACGAAGAACCGCCACCACTCCCGCATGAGGTTCCGCTTCAACTCAGCGCCAAGCGGGCCGTAATCGAACACTCCCGCAAGGCCTCCGTAGAGCTCGGAGTTGGGATAGACGAGGCCCTTCCGCTTGCAGAAGGTCGCCATCTCGTCGATGGTGAGGGTCATTGCCTCTCAGGTTCTTTGCGATTATATAAAGCTTGGCGGCGTCACAGTCGCTGAGGGGGGGAGGTAGCCCAAAATAATAACTATTATCAAGAGATAAATTTATAAGGAGATTGAGATTCGTCCGTCCGGGTGATTCCATGGGAGAGCAGCAGTTGCATAAGTCACTTGACGACCTCATGAAGGATGACATGCAGGACGATGCTCCTCAGGAAAGGCGAGCGGGGCGGCTGGGCAGTTCCTTCAGGTCAGGGCTGGAGGCGTTTCCCGGCATGGTTGTCGGAACGGTCCTCTCTTATGTTCTCGAGTTGCAGAGCTGCGCGGTGAATCTCCAGCGATACATGCCCGAGGATGGCCTGAATCTCGGGTTTCACATCGCTGGCGGCTCCGGTCTCTATGGCGGCTGGACAGGCATCCGGAACCGGAAGTTCGCGACCTTCGCCGCTCTCGCTGCATCCATGATTCCCGAGGCCATGCTCGCGGCGAACGGCGACGCGGAGCGTGCGGGCCAGATGGTAGGCGTGAAGGCGCTCGGCTATGGCGTCGGCTACCTCGTCGGTGCACTCTTCAGCGGCAACTGGGGACTCGGGAAGTAGCGACATGTTGATATAGGTCTGGCTTCACTCCTGACGCAGATGGCAATCCAGTTCAAGATCAAGTGCATGCGCTGCAAGAAGAACTACGTCATCGTCACCCACCGCATGCACGGTTTCGTGCAGTGCTACGACTGCGAGAAAGGCCAGTTGGAAGGCGAGATAAAGGACAAGGCCATGCGGGCCTTCTTCGACCTTCCCGAGGAGTTCTACCGCGACAACCGCTTCCTGCGCAGCGTGAAGATACAGTACATGCGCTTCGGGAGCATCACCGAGAAGCAGCGGGAGTTCTTCGTCAAGGCCGCGGAGCAGATGCGGAAACGTTCCACCGAGGCGCCGCAAGACATTTAATGCAGCTGCGGCTCCTGTATCTTCATGGGGAGTCTTGAGGAGCGAATCAATGCGGCGTCTGATTTCACCGTCAAAGAACGTCTGGACCTCCCTGGTCCTTCGTACGACCTCTACCTCGGGGAGGAGAAAGTCGCCTCGGCTGACCGCAAGATGCGGATGTGGGGCATCGGTTTCAGCCTCGGGCTGCAGTCCGGCGCGTCGTGGGGGCGGGTGCGCCAGGTGGTCAGCGCTCTCGGGTTCTCTGCTGTCGTGTACGACGGCGAGTTCGAGCAGGTGGCGAGCATCAAGCAGAACGTCGTGAAAGAGGCCCTGCGGAACCCGCTGAAACCCAAGAGCCATCTCGAGATACAGCTGGACAGTCGTACGCTCACGGCGGATCTGCACTCCCAGGGGCCGCTGCACCTTGACATCTACGAAGGAAGCCGCCTGGTGGGGGCGATTGACCAGCGCGACCGCCTGGGGTTCCATACCTATGCGGTGCACAACGCCGGAAGCGACGCGCGCACTCTCTTTTCCCTGACGGCGATGCTTGACCTGCTGTACCATCACTGGGAAGAGGGAAGGAGCCGCTGGTAACAGCGGACAATCCCTGATTTCGGCCGCAATGCCTCATGGTATCCGGATTGTCTCTTCGGAATCACGGATATGCTGAGCAACGCGGCCGATTTCGCTCACCTGTATTCGTCGGCAGGGAAGATTTATATACGCAGCTCCCCCCCTCGCCACGGGGAGATGAGTCCTGCTCTTGAGGAACGCCTAGAGCGCGTGCTCGCCGAGGACAAAGGGGAGCACCGCGCGTGCGACATGCATGTGCACAGCAGCTCTTCGTATGACGTTCCTACCCTCGCGCGCTACCATCCCATGCAGAAGATGGTCCAGGCGTTCGAGCACGGGATGTACTATTTCACGCTCACTGACCACAACACTATCGATGGCATCCGCCTGCTGCGGGACAGCCTCGCGGCGAAGGGCGAGCTGGGCGAGAAGGCCCTGTCGCGCGTCTTTCCGGGGGTGGAGATTGACTGCTACGTCGAGTCGCTCGGGCGCTCCATCCACACCAATGTCTGGGGGCTGACGGAGCGCAACTGGAAGGAGCTCTCGCTGCTCTACGACCGCTCAGGTGAGAAGCCGGAGATGCGTGACTTTCCTGGCCTCATGTCCTACCTGCGCGAGGAGAAGCTGCTGTACAGCTTCAACCACCCCTTCTGGAGCGAGGTGGACGACCAGCCCCTCCAGGGCATCCTGAAGCGCGCATTGCCGCTCCCGAGATTCCAGAACAGTTTCTCCTTGGATATCATGAGCACCGCTGCGCTTTTCCCGGAATTCCCGTTGGTGGAGAAGAACGGCTCCCGCATCGAGCCCCTGAACGACCTCGCGGAGTACTTCGCGAAGCTCAACGGCATCCCACTCGTCGCGGGGAGCGACGACCATGTCGGCGTCGAGCTCTGCAGGTCCTATACCCTCGCGCCTGGCGAAACGCCGCGGGAGTTCCTCGGCAACATACCCTCGCACGGCAGGGTGGTGCACCGCTCGCTTGACGCCGACGAGGCGGAGGCCAAGGCGCGCGAAGTCGTTCGGATTTACTTCGGCGACGCCACCGCAGACAAGGAATTCTTCTCCGCCCTCACCAATGTGCAGCTCGGCCGCATCATGAAGAGGCTCACCGCGCTCTGGAAGCCGAAGTACCTCACCCCTGCGGTGGAGACTGCCTTCGCGAAGATAGGGGCGCGCATCTACCTGGAGACGCAGCGGACCTGTCTTCCCCCGGAGCTGCTCGCGGACGGCAAGACCCCCATGCGCGTGGCGCTCGAAAGGCTCACCCTCGACCATAAGGAAGAGGAGGAGTAAGTCCGCGAGATGCTCTCGACAGCGGTCACCCTTGCGGGCGGACTTGCCATTTTCCTATTGGGCATGCTGCTCTTCTCCCGGGCGATGGAGAAGTTCGCCGGGGCGGGGCTGCAGCGGGCGGTGGAGCGGCTCACCAGGGGCAAGCTGCGCTCCTTCCTCACCGGCTTCGGTGCCGCGGCGGTGATGCAGAGCAGCGGGCTGGTGATGGTCACCCTCATCTCCCTGATGCGCACCTCGTTCATTTCCCTGCCCCAGACTGTCGCGGTCATCCTGGGCTTCGAGGTCGGAAGCACCATCACCGCGCAGCTCATCTCGTTCGAGATAGGCATCGCCTCCCTCGCGCTCATCGCGCTCGGCTTCTTCGCGCACATGCTGTCGAGGAGGCTCACGGCGCGGTACCTCGGTCAGGCCGTGCTGGGCATGGGGCTCCTGTTCCTGGGCATGTCCCTGATGAAGGAGGCGATGCTCCCGCTGGAGAGCAGCGCTGCTGCGCTGGAGCTGTTCGCCCTCCTCGGCGGCGTCCCGGTCCTCGGGGTGCTGCTGGGCGCCCTCGCGAGCGCCCTCATCCACAGCAGCGCCGCCGTGGTGGGGCTGCTCATCGCCATGGGAGCGGTGAACGCGATTACCCTTCCTGGGGCCATCGCGGTGGCGATGGGGGCGAACATTGGGACGTGCATCACGGGTTATCTGGCGTCGCTTGGAAACGGTCGCGCGGCGAAACAGGCCGTGCTCGCCCAGGTGCTCATCGCGACCCTGGCCGCTGCTGCGTTCCTCCCTTTCATCTCGCCCTTTTCCTCTCTTGTCAGCCTCACCGCGACGACGCTATCGAGGCAGATAGCAAACGCGCACACCCTGCACAATCTCATCTCGAGTCTCCTGCTGCTGCCCTTCGCGGGGCTCATCGCTGCTGCGGTGCATCTGCTCATGCCTTCGAGTCCCGCGCTGATGGAGAAGCCGCTCCCGGACGTTGCGTCGCTGCAGCAGGTCCGGCAGGAGGTGGTGGAGCTCGGCCGCAAGGCAGGACGCATGCTGGAGCTCGGGGGGGAGATGCTGCTCTCGCAGGAGATGGTGAAGCGGGTCCCGGAGCTCCTAGAGATGGAGGAGGAAGTGGACAGGCTCCGCTACGCCATCGAGCGGAAGCTCACCTCCGAGGCGGGAGCTGCGCGGGAGCGCATCGTGCTGCTGCACCATGCGGTGGACATCGAGAGAGTTGCAGACCATGCGGTGAATCTCTCCGAGCATGCGCGTGAGCTGAAGGACGGCCTGAAGGAGGACGAGGAGCGCGTGCTGCGGCAGATGCTCCAGCTCGTGCAGCGGAGCTATCACACCGCGCTCGATGGGATGGAGAAGCGGAGCGCTGCGCTGATGCGCGAGGTCCGCGCGCTAGAGCAGAGCATCGACCGGCTCAACCGGCGCTCGCACGACACCTATCTGCGGGCGCTGGACCAGGGCATCAACCGGGGGAGGAGCGCCGCGGTCTTCCTCGACGCGATGCGGGACCTGGAACGCATAGGGGACCATGCGAACAACATCGCCAAGGAGCTGGTCACCTACGAGGATGGCGAGGTCCATCTTTGACGCTGTCTTCGCTGCTCGCTGAGCTGCGCGGGATGGGCATCACCGATGCCCGCGTGCTCGACGCGCTCGCCGCGGTGAAACGCGAGGATTTCGTCCGCCAGAAAAAGGAGGCGTACGAGAACTATCCCCTGCCCATCGGGTGGGAGCAGACCATCTCTCAGCCGTATACCGTCGCGTTCATGCTGGAGGCGCTGGAGCTCTCTTCTGGACTGAGGGTGCTGGAGGTCGGCGCGGGAAGTGGGTGGAACGCGGCGCTGCTCGGCAAACTCGTCGCTCCGGGCGAGGTCATCTCGACGGAGATTATCAGCGAGCTTGCGCTCAGTGCGGAGCAGAACGTCCGGCGCGCTGGCATCTCGAACGTGCGCGTGGTGTGCGCGGACGGCTCGCTCGGTTTTTCCGGTGCGTTCGACCGTATCATCGTCACCGCTGCGTGTCCGGCCGTTCCGCCACCGCTCGTGGAGCAGCTGGCCGATGATGGTGTATTACTCGCTCCGGTAGGCGAGGGCATGTTCGGGCAGGACCTCGTGAAGCTCCGGAAGCGTGGCGGCCGCATTGAGCGGCAGTCCCTCGGCTCCTTCGTCTTCGTACCCCTCCGCGGCAGGCACGGGGTATAGGCGTTTGCCGGCCGCTCACCGGCCGAGCAATGCGGGCAAGTCCGCCTGCATCGCGAACATCTGTGCGATGAGTCTCCTCCCCCGCGCCAGCTGCATCCGCCTGCCGTAGTAGTTGATGCCGTTCCTCACCCGCCTGAACTCATGGAAACTGCTGAGGTCGAACCCATCGACCAGCCCCGTGACATCTCGCGCACTGCCGGGGAGCTCGGTCGGGGACAGGCTTATAAGCGCGCGATGCCAGACAAGAGGCGTGATGCCGGATTATGCCAGGGGGAGCATCGTCAACCTCATGGGGAGCATCTGCCAGCGCTTCTCCGTCCCGGCCGCGCACCCACCGCTGCGCCTGCGCCTCAAAGACAAGGTGGTGCTCATGGTCCTCGACGGCCTGGGGTACCGCTGGCTCACACGGTATGGAAAGAACAGCTTTCTCGCGGAACACCTCCAGGGCAGCATGACCTCGGTCTTCCCCCCCACGACCGCTGCGGCCATCCCGAGCTTCATTACCGGCCTCACGCCGCTGGAACACGGCCTCACCGGCTGGTTCGTCCATCTCAAGGAGCTCGGCTGCGTCACCGCGGTGCTGCCCTTCCGGGCGCGCGCGGGAGGACCGCCGTTCGATGCTGTCGGCGTGCCAGGCAAGCGCATCTTCACCGCTCCCTCCCTGCTCCCCGCGCTGAAGGGCGCGATGGTCATCCCCGCCGACCTCGCCCAGGGCGCCGCGACGGAGGCGTTCTCGGGCGGCTGCCCGCTGTACACCTATGGCGACCTTCCGGGCTACTTCTCCGCGACGAAAGCGGCAGCGGAGAAGTACCGTTTTGTCTATT
>Ga0209542_10002812_pt1 | contig 38350 bp, 29 predicted proteins | sample RifCSPhighO2_01_FD_184028 | JGI IMG/M metagenome (GOLD analysis project Ga0209542, IMG submission 184028) | Soil microbial communities from Rifle, Colorado - Rifle CSP2_plank highO2_0.1 (SPAdes) (version 2) | ecosystem: Environmental > Terrestrial > Deep subsurface > Rock core/Sediment ... | reverse complement strand
TCTTTAACCCCTCTTTCCCGCACTCAATACTTTCTAAGTACAGGATGGGGGGATAAAAGAATTAAAAAATTTAAAAAATTTCTCGACCTTTAATTTTGCCTTTTTAAATTTAAAAAGCAAAAACCGCAAACCAGAAGACTTCCGGACTGCGGTTTTTGTTTTTATTATTCGATAAACATTGATTTTTAAAATTTTCTTTTGACATAAATCAGATCCCCCAACTTTTATCATCTTTTCACTTGATAATGTTGCATATTCTTGGTTCCCGGCAAGAATCTCGATTTATCTCTTTAATGCCATATCTTATTTCTAACTTCCATAGATGTCAAATGACCAACTGTGAATAAACTGTGCATAAAAGAAGAGCAAAAAAGAGATATAATATAGGGGTAAATAAAAAAGCCCAGTGAAGGACACTAAATAAGGGAACTGCTCAATAAATTAATAGAGAGCAATTATTTAGTGTCCGTCACCGGGCTTTTCGAGAACTTTCTGTAGATTAGCACAAACTAGACATATTGTCAATATTATGTGATAATTAATTTTATACTTTCTTTTTTATTTAGTGCTATACTCAGCTAAATACGAGTTCTTCTGGGGGGCAAATGAAATCGAAAGAAGAAATGGTGTGTCCGTTGTGTGACATACGAATCTCCAACTGGAGTTTCGCAGTTGGTCGGGCAGGGTTTATTGGTGGCATTGCATGCCACACGACAGGGTGCCCGACTCAACGAAACATCATTCTCAATTTTAGAAAAAAGGAGGAGGAAGTTGGACAGCAGATCGCTTGTCTCGCAGTCTCGGCATAGAGGCAAAAAGAACACCTAGGCTCTGGCGTATGTCCAGACCCTAGGTGTTTTAATTAGAATTTAGTAAAACGCAGTTTTTTTTATTTCATGCTATGATTAATTAAACACGAGTTCTCCGAAATCCCAGAATGTGAGGTGCATCATGAAAATGAAAGAAAAAGTGGTGTGCCCACTTTGCAGACGGGAAGTTTCTCCCATGGAAAGGGCTCTGGGATTGAATCTCTTCGGCAAGATTTGTCATAGGCCCTGTCCTGGTTCGTTGACCCTAGGCGAGATCGCCAAGAAAGTGGGGCTCAGATGAGAATCTACTTTAGAAGCGACCTGGCGTATGTGGTTGTCGCTGACGGGAGTTTCTTGTGCATCGGTACTAAGAAAGATGCAGAAGAAGCTAACGCGGAAGAACTGGCCTTCATGTTCGTAGAGGCCAGAGTGTACGATTCCGTGGTGTTTTTATTGCCCCGGAAGACACTTCATTAGCCCAACATCGGAGCGAACACCTAGTGCAGCGTATGTCTGCACTAGGTGTTTAAAAATTAAGCATAAAAATATGTATATACGTCAAATAGATATTAAGCTGATTCATTTCTTCCGTCGAGTGTCAATGCCGGTCGCGCGTTTTGGTTTGTTTGTAATTTTTTTCTATTTTGGACTTCTGAAAGTCATTGGTTTATCTCCTGCAAGTGAATTAGTGCAACAACTTTTTGAACAAACGATTTCCTGGATGCCCTTTGCAACTTTTATTATTCTTTTCGGCTTGTTTGAATGTTTAATCGGAATCCTTTTTATCATTCGTGGTTTTGAACGTATCGTAATACCACTTTTATTCTTGCATATGGTTACAACTTTTATGCCATTGTTCGTTTTACCTCAAGAAACTTGGAGTGGTTTTTTAGTGCCAACTTTACAAGGGCAATATATTATAAAAAATCTTGTTGTTATCGCCACCGCCATCGGCATTGCCGCGCATTTACAGCCATTCTTTAAAAAATAAAATCATAACTTTCCATGGTATGATAATTTGAAATGGCAAAAGCAGATATCTTTAACCAAGAGTATAAAAAGCTTAATCCAACTCAAAAGGAAGCAGTGGACACAATTGACGGACCAGTAATGGTTGTCGCAGGGCCAGGGACAGGCAAGACGCAGATTTTAGCCTTGCGGATAGGGAATATTCTAAAAAAAACTGATTCCGGATCCAGTAGTATTTTATGTCTTACTTTTACCAATTCGGCAGTTCACGCGATGCGGGAGAGACTCCAAAAATATATAGGAGTCGAATCTTCGCGCGTCGAGGTATTTACTTTTCATCGTTTCGCCGGAGAGATAATAGAGGAATTTCATTCCGTGCTTGATTTTGATTCAGCGCCAAAAATTCTAGAAGACGCGGAAAGCGTTTCTATTTGCGACAGCATTTTAAGAGAAAATGATTGGAAATATCTGAGTCCGAGAGGAGATATTGGAAGGCATTTCAAAGAATTAAAATCTCTTATTTCTCTCTTAAAACGTGACAGGATGTCGCCGGAAGAATTTATGGAGGAAATTGAAAAAGAGATAGTAAAAATAAAAAAAGATCCAGATAGTATTTCCACCCGTGGCGAAAATAAGGGAAAAATCAAAAAAGAATTTATTACTAAACTTGAAAGCCTGGAGCGAACGAAAGAAATTGTTAAATTCTATGAATTTTATGAAGAAAAGAAAAAAGAAAAAAACTTGATGGATTATGATGATACCATTAAATACGCTTTGGAAATTATGGAAAATTCAGAATCAGCTTGCGCGGATATTCGTGAAAAATATCTGTATGTTTTGGTTGACGAGCATCAGGATTCGAGTGGAGCGCAAAATGCTCTTCTTCAAGCAATTTGGCAAAAAGAAGAAAAGCCCAATATTTTTGTGGTTGGAGATGATCGTCAACTTATTTATGCTTTCGGCGGGGCAAATATTTCACATTTTGAAAAATTTAAAACAATGTTCGGTAAAGCCAAAGTGATATTTTTAACCGACAATTATCGCTCAACGGAGAAAATTTTAAACGCCGCTGATTCTTTATTATCCAGTTCTTTTTCAAAAGAAAAATTAGTAGCCACTTTAAAAGAAGATCACGATTTAAGACTGATTGAATGTGATTATCCTCGCGATGAAATAATAGCCTGTGGTTTAGACATAAAAGAAAAGTTAAAAAATAAAAAAATAAAGTTAGATATAAATAACTGCGCGATCTTGGTTCCCAAAAATAAACAAGTTGTTTCAGCCATACGAATTTTAAAAGACGTGGGAATAAAAGTTGCTTCAATGCAGAATTTATCTCTTTTTGAGATGTCTGAATTTCAAACTATTTTTCGAACTCTTAAAATCTGCAAGAATAGCAATGATTCGGTTTCCCTTTCCCTATCTCTACTTGATCCAATAATAGAAATTCCAATTCTTTCGGCACATAAATATTTATACGAAAAACATGGAAAAGAAATAAATTTACCGAGCATGCTTTCCGAACAGAAGGACCTTTTTAACAATGGCGGGAGAATAAAATTCTGGGCTGAAACATTAAAAGATTTTATTCAAGATTCAACTAAGACTGATATTTACGGACTTATCCAAATAATCGGCGACAAGGTGTTAATCAAAAATGCGAAAAATCATGACGAATTAATGCGAAGGATTGAAGTAATTCGCACCTTGCTTCATTTAGCTCTGACTTTTTCCGAAAGAGGAAAAAACTCCCTCGCGGATTTTATCGCTTTTTTGGAGAGACTGGAAGAATATGGCGAAGATATCACCTTGGCCGTATTTCAAGGCGATGAAGGCGTGAAAGTTATGACTTTACATGGTTCAAAAGGGCTTGAATTTGACTATGTCTGGATAGCTCATATGAACGAAAAGTCTTTAATGAAAGGAAAACGAAGGAATTTTACTTTACCGGAGTCAGTGGCGATAAAAATTGAAGAAAAAGATGAAATGGCGGCCAAGCGCGAACTTTATGTCGCTGTTACTCGAGCTAAAAGATTTTGCACATTATCCTATTCCAGATTTTCATACGGAGGTCAGACTCAGGAAAGGGCGAAAATAATTTCGGATTTACCGGATAAAACTTTTATTAAATCCTCTTTTGCCGAAACGGAAAATAAAATTCTTTCCCATAATCCCAAAACTTATGTAATTATGGAGAAACAAGAAATTTTTTCCACAACTTTAAAACAAATGATTGAAACAGTAAAAAAAGAATATTTAAACACGAATGTCTCGGTCTCCCTCCTGAATAACTTTCTGGAATGTCCACGCAAATGGTATTTCAGAAACTTGCTCAAACTGCCGGAGCCCAAAGATGAGCGTTTAGAATTCGGGAATGCCGTGCATTCGGCAATTGATAAAATTTTAAAACAAAAAAAAGCTCCCAATCGAAAAGAGTTAAATGAAATATCCGCTGGCAATAATGAAATCTTTAACATTATTTCAAAATGGGCAACAAACAGACTGCCGAAGATAGAAAAAAAGAGAGAAAATGAAAAAAGTATTTCTCTTCACGCCGAAGAATTTTCACATTTGAATATTTACGGGAGATTAGATTTGATTGAATTCATGCCTACTCACGCAGGCGGAAAATCGAAAAATATTCGCGTAACGGATTTTAAAACAGGTGGAGTGAGGAAAAAATTTGAAATAGAAAAAATAGACAAAGAAGGCAGAATGAGCAATTATATGCGACAATTGGCGATGTATTCATTTTTGATTGAGAGAAATCCAAAATGGAAAATGAACGTTCGCGAATCGCGTTTGGAATTCTTGGAAGCAGAAAATGAAAATATCTATGATACGGTAATTCAAAAAGAGCAGATTGATTTACTTATTCAAGATATCAAAGATTATGACGAATCCATTAAAAAAGGGGATTGGATATTACGTCCATGTCATTATAATGCCTACGGCAAAAACAGCGAATGCGAATACTGCAAAATGGCAGAGATTTATACCGGTCCGTTATCTAGCCAGCCTAGATAAAAACCAATTACAGCTAAAATAACTATAACAATAATTAGTAAGGTATAGATTTTTTTTGTTTTTTCATCCATTTTTTAATTGTAGCAAATTTATGCAATTTTGATATAATCTACTTATTATAAATTTAATTAATTATTTATGGATATACATCATATACATAACGAAAAAATTGGTATTCACGGTGGAGCTAAAGGTGTTGAACATTGGTTAGAACATGGGTTAACTAGGGATGGATTAAAAAAACTTCAAGATAGGGCAGAAAAAGGAGAGGAGGTTCATTTTAGTGATGGTGATGGTAGAAAATTTAAAATGCAACATGATGAAGAAAATGGTTTTAGTATAGATGTAAAGCATTATTAATGAGTAAAGAAGTAAAAACAGGGACAATGCATCCGCTTTCACTGCTTGCCAATCAGGCTTACGAAGCTTTTATTGAGATGGGTTTTGAAATTGCCACTGGACCGGAGTTGGAAAGCGAGTGGTATAATTTTGATGTTTTGAATGTTCCGAAAGATCACCCGGCGCGGGATATGCAAGATACGTTTTGGATTAAGCTCTCTGCTCCGACAGAAAATTTCGGTGTCTTCGCCCTCGGAGATGAAAAGACAGGGGACCCACGACATTTAGAATTTTCTTCGGAGCAGGGGGTACGTCAAGTTTTACGAACTCATACGACTTCGGTAACTGCTCGCGCGATTGAACAAGCCGGCGAAGAAGGAATATTGTCTTGCGCATTTATTTCCATCGGAAAAGTTTTTAGAAACGAAGCGACGGATATAACTCATGAAATGCAATTTTTTCAGATAGACGGAGCAATGGTGGGAGAAAATATTTCTATTGCTGATTTAAAAGGAGTGCTCACTCATTTCTATAAAAAAATGTTGGGAGATGAAGTGGAGATAGAATTCCGGCCCAGTTTTTTTCCTTTTACTGAGCCGTCTATAGAAGTTTTCGCTAAGTTTAAAGGAAAATGGTTAGAAATGATGGGGGCTGGAATGTTGCACCCAAATGTTTTGCATAATGTCGGGCTTGATCCGAAAAAGGTTCAAGGTTTTGCTTTTGGCGGGGGATTAGACCGTATTGCGATGATCAAATGGGGAATTCCCGACGTGCGGCTTTTTTACCAGGGAGATTTACGACTTAATCAATTCTAATATGAAAGTTTCTTATAATTGGCTTAAATGGTATGTGCCTGAGGTTCCTTCTGTAGATAAACTTGTTGATATTTTTAACTATCATCTTTGCGAAGTTGAATCCCTCCAAAAACTCGGGACCTCCGAAGTAGATGAAGATTTTATTTTTGATTTAAAAATTTTACCGAATCGCGCGCATGATTTGCTTTCTCATCAAGGAGTAGCGCGCGAGCTTGCTTCGCTTTTAAATATTAAATTTGTTGATCCTACGCCGAAATATAAAATTCCAAAATCGCATCCGACGAAATTAGTAAAAAAAATTAAAACCCCAAAGTGTCGCAGATATATGGGTAGAATTGTGAGAAATGTGAAAATTGCTCCATCGCCAGAATGGGTAATAAAACATTTGGAATCCATTGGACAACGATCTATAAATAATATTGTGGACGCCACAAATATTGTCACATTTGATTGTGGTCAGCCCGCGCACGTTTTTGATTTAAGTAAAGTAAAAGATTTGAAATTACAAGTTCGAAATGCAAACAATGATGAGAAGATGACCATGCTTGGTGGCGGAGAAAAGACATTAAATGAAAGCATGATGATTATTGCTGATGATTACGGGAATGGACTTGATATTGCCGGTATTAAAGGCGGGAAATATGCTGAACTCAATAACGACACGACCGACATTATTCTTGAGTGCGCAAATTTTGACCCGATTAGTGTGCGTAAAACAGCTCAAGCATTAAACATCGTGACTGATGCAAAAAAGCGTTTTGAAAATGATTTATCTCCTGAATTGGCATCGTATGGAATGTTGGAACTTTCCGCTCTCATTTATGAAATGTGCCCAGAGGCTATTTTTGAGGACATTGTAGATGTTTATCCAAAAAAACAAGAAATAAAAAAGTTGTCTTTTTCTGTTAATAAAATTTCGAAAATTTTGGGCTTAGAAGTTTCTATTGATGGAATCGAAGATATCTTAAAAAGATATAATTTCCAGTACGAAGAAAACAAGGGAATTTTTAAAATAACTGTTCCAGCTATGCGTTTGGATTTAGTTATAGAAGAAGATATAGCTGAGGAAATCGGCAGAATTTTGGGATATGATAAAGTGAAACCAATAATTCCTAAAATAAATTTTAAACCAAAAGTTAATGAAACTTATGCCAAAATTTCTTGGGCAAGAAATAAATTATTAATTGATGGCTATAATGAAGTAATGACTTATGTATTTTGTGACAAAGGGGAAGTTGGGGTCATGCAAAATGCTTCTGATAAAAAATTTCTACGAACGAATTTGAGTGATGGGTTAAAAGAGAGTATAAAACTGAATCAAGTGAATATGCCGTTATTAGGGCTTGATCAGATTAAAGTTTTTGAAATCGGAACTGTTTTTACGAAAGATAATGAAGAGATGCATGTTGCGTATGGGGATAAAAAAGAGGTCAAAGAAATGACACTTGATAAATTTACGGATTTGGTGAAGAATTTTTCCGTCTTCGCCCTCGGAGACATAGGACAGGGAACCCACGGCTCCTTAAATTCTTCATCCAATCCTTTACATTTTAAAATGTGGTCATTGTTTCCTTTCATTGCACGTGATATAGCGGTATGGGTGCCGGAAAAAGTTTCAAGTTCCGAAGTAGAGAAGATTATAAAAAACAATACAAATGAGCTTATTATCAAAGGCCCAGAACTTTTCGATGAATTTAAAAAAGATGGGAAAATTTCTTATGCTTTTAGGTTAGTTTTTCAATCTTATAATAAAACTCTTACAGATCTAGAAGTAAATGAAATTATGAATAAAATAACCGATAAGATTAAAGAAAATAATGGCTGGCAGGTGCGGTAAATATTTATCCACACATAATATTTACATATATTCGAGTGGAGTTTCCTTCATCAGCCTAGACTGACTAGGCGAATCTTTTGGGGCTGTTCGCAGACTATCGCGACCAGCCCCACTCTTCTTTATTTTTTTTCTTGCATTTATGTAATCTTTCTGATAATATGATTTTTATGAATTTTAATTTGATAAATATTATTATAGGCATTATTAGCTCCAATTCAGGTGGAGGTCTTGCCCGTTCCTAAATTAGTTTTATAAAATAAAAACAAATTTAGACACAAGCTAGCTCTTCACCCGAAGGAGCTAGTTTTGTTTTTGGCGGATGCCAAGCCAAAAATAAACTTGGTCGGGAGATGGAGCTCTTTGACATCATGAATAAAAATCAAAGCATTGAGATCTACGACACGACGTTGCGCGACGGTTCGCAAGGCGAAGGTATCAATTTCTCCGCGGTGGACAAACTCCGCATTGCTGAGAAGCTTGATTCCTTCGGGGTTCATTACATCGAAGGTGGTTGGCCCGGTAGCAATCCGAAGGACATGGAGTTCTTCAAGAAAGCTGCCAAGCGCAAGTGGAAAAACGCAAAGATTTCCGCTTTCAGCATGACCAGGCGCAAAGGTGTTGCGGTCGAAAGCGACGAGTTGATGCACAACATCCTCGAAGCCGAGACACCGGTGGTGACCATCGTCGGCAAGACGTGGTTGTTGCACGTTACGGAAGTTCTCCGCGCCAAACCGAACGAGAACCTGGCGATGATCGGCGATACGGTCCGTTACTTGAAGGACCACGGGAAAATCGTCATCTACGACGCTGAACATGCGTTTGATGGTTTTGCCGACGAGTCCGATTACGCCCTTGCCACCTGGCAGGCGGCGGAAAAGGCCGGCGCGGATTGCATTGTCTTGTGCGACACGAACGGCGGACGGTTGCCGCGAGAGATTGCCACAACCACCAAGTTCGCAGTGTCGAAGTTGAATTGCCGTGTTGGCATTCACACGCACGACGACTGTGGCTTCGGTGTGGCGAATGCAATCGCAGGAATCGACGCGGGAGCGATGCAAGTGCAGGGGACGATCAACGGCATCGGCGAACGCACGGGCAACTGCAACCTCATCAGCGTCATACCGACATTGCAACTCAAGATGGGATTGCGCGGGGTGCCGGAAAGGTCTCTACCGAAATTGAAGGAACTTTCCGAATACGTAAACGAGGTGGCGAACATCCGTCACGATCCGCGTGCGCCGTGGGTTGGACAGACCGCATTCGCGCACAAGGGCGGGATGCACGTCCATGCCATCGAGCGTGTCTCGCGCAGTTACGAGCATGTGAATCCCGAGTCAGTGGGAAATCACCGCCGTGTGCTGGTGAGCGACATGTCCGGACGCACGAATATTATGCTCAAGGCGGTCGAGCTTGGTTTCAGGCTCGCGTCTGATGCGCCGGAGACACGTGAGATCACGGCCAAAGTGAAGGAGTTAGAATCACAGGGGTATGAGTACGAAGCGGCCGACGGATCGCTCGCGCTTCTCATCGGTCGCACACTGTCGCACCGTGAGTCGAGGTTCAAGGTCGATATGTATCACGTTTCCATGCGGGGTGGTACGAGGGAGTCTGTGTGTGAAGCGACTGTCAAGGTGCGTGTCCGTAATAAGATCGCGCACACTGTGGCGGAAGGCGACGGGCCCGTGAACGCGCTCGACGGCGCGTTGCGGCGGGCGTTGGTGAAGTTTTTCCCGAAGCTCAGGGCTGTTGAACTTACGGACTACAAAGTCCGTATTATCAATGGCGTGACCGGTACGGCGGCTAAGACACGCGTGCTCATCACTTCCACTGACGGCAAGCGCGAATGGGGTACGGTGGGCGTGAGTGAGAATATCATCGAAGCCAGCCTCCAGGCGCTGGTGGACTCGATGGAATATGCACTCAGGTAACTTTAGCGCGCTCGGCGTTATCCGAGCAAGGCATGAGGGAGCCCAATTATAAATCTCTCACAAATAGCAACGTCCGAAAGGAGGAAACGTTGCTATTTTTTTTGATTCTTTTCTTAACTTTTTATTAAAATTTATCACTGGCAAATGTAATGAAATTTTGCTATAATATACAGAACGGAAATTACTTATTTCTGTATTATTTTTTTAATCAAAATGGCAAAAGGAAAAATAGAGGAAAAAAAGAGCGGAAATGGACATCATTATGATGCTTCCGATATTTCGGTTTTAGAGGGTCTGGAGCCTGTCAGACGACGTCCAGGCATGTATATTGGTACAACAGGCCCGGAAGGGCTTCATCATTTAGTATGGGAGATTTTTGACAATTCAAGAGATGAAGCAATGGGAGGTTTTTGTGATGACATTGAAGTAGTACTTTTACCGGACAATAAAATACGTGTAGCGGACAATGGCCGAGGAGTACCGATAGACATTCATAAAAAAACAAAAGTTTCAGCTCTGGAAACGGTTATGACTACACTTCACGCCGGAGGAAAATTCGGCGGAGAAAATAGTGGATATAAAGTTTCCGGAGGATTACACGGAGTTGGCGCATCCGTGGTGAATGCGCTTTCTATTTATTGCAAAGCAGAGGTTCACAGAGATGGCGGTCAATACATACAAGAATATTCTCAAGGAAAAAAGAAATCAAATGTTAAAAAAGTAGCGTCGTCAAAATTACACGGTACGATAATTACTTTTGAACCAGATAAAGAAATTTTTAAAGATATTAAATTTGACTGGAACACAATAATTAATCATATCCGCCAACAAGCTTATTTAGTAAAAGGATTAAAAATTTTAATTATTGATGCACGCGAATGGGATAATAAAAAGGGACTTAACGACTCAGATGTTTTTTATTTTAGGGATCTTGCACTGGAATTGCCTTCTACCTCTTTTTATTTTGAGGGTGGACTTATTTCGCTCATAAAATTTTATAATAAATTCCAAAAGCCGATTCAGAACCATATTTTTTACGTAAACAAAGAGCTAGATGGTGTCGGCGTAGAAATCGCACTCCAATATGTGGATGATATTGTGGATCGCACTGTTCCATTTGCCAACAACATTCATACACCAGAAGGCGGTACACATGTGACTGGTTTTAAGACTGCGTTAACGAGAACTTTAAATATTTACTGCAAGAAAAATGAAATGATGAAAGAATCCGAAGGCGGATTTACTGGAGATGATGTGTTAGAAGGGCTTACTTGCGCTATTTCTGTGAAGCTTCGCGAAATTCAATTTGAAGGGCAAACGAAAGCAAAACTGGGAAGCATGGAGGCTCAGGGCGCGGTCGCGACTGTCTTCGGTGAGGCGTTCAATAATTTTTTAGAAGAAAATCCCGATGAAGCAAAAGCCATAATAAATAAATCTATTTTAGCTTTGAAAGCTCGTAAAGCCGCTAAGGCTGCCAAGGATTCGATTTTGCGAAAAGGCGCATTGGAAGGAATGACTCTTCCGGGTAAATTGGCGGATTGTCAAAGCAAAGATGCTTCGGAGTCTGAATTGTTCTTAGTAGAGGGAGACTCCGCTGGAGGTAGTGCTAAACAAGGTCGCGACCGTCGTACGCAAGCTATTTTGCCATTGCGTGGAAAAATTTTAAATGTCGAGAGAGCGCGCATAGATAAAATGCTAGCTTCCAAAGAAGTAAAGTCTCTGGTTATCGCGATGGGTACTTCTATTGGAGACACTTTTGATTTAGGGAAAATGCGTTATCATAAAATAATTATTGCAACAGATGCCGATGTGGATGGATCGCATATTCGCACACTTCTTCTTACGCTTTTTTATCGATACTTCAGACAAGTGATTGATGCTGGGTATATTTATATTGCTCAACCACCACTTTATAAAATTAAGAAAGGCAAAGAAATTTCTTATGCCTACACGGATGATGAAAAATTAAAAATTGTCGGTAAGGGCGCGGAAATCAGCGACATACAGGAAGTTGAGGCTTTGGAGGAAGCCGAACTCCTGAGCGAAGTCGAGGGAAAGGAAGAGGAGACGGCAAAGAAATCAAATAAAATTCATATACAAAGATTTAAAGGTCTCGGAGAAATGAATCCAGAGGAACTTTGGGAGACGACGATGGACCCGAAAAATCGTGTATTGAAGAGAGTAGACATTAGCGACGCCGAAGAAGCCAATGAGATTTTTGATATCCTTATGGGCTCCGAAGTCCCTCCGCGCAAATCTTTCATCCAATCCAATGCCAAACTGGCTGAGATTGATATCTAGAATGAAACCGAAACTTTTTATTGTCACGGGCAGTGATTTTAAATTTAAAGATTTATCCGCCGAACTAAATGAATTTTTTGATTGCGAGCAAAGAGAATGGAATGAGCCAGAAATTCAGGGCGACCCAGATGAAATAATAAAGCACAAGCTTAAAACTGCTTATGAAATTTTTAAATGCCCTGTTTTAGTAGATGATGTTTCAGTGCATTTGGAAGAATTAAACGGTTTCCCCGGTCCTTATATGAAAGACATGTGGAAACATTTTACCCCTCAAGAATTAGGAATTAAATTTGCTGGTTCACGGATAAGTGCCATTTGTCGACTTGGATTGTGTCGAGGAGAAGGAAATATTGTGATAGCCGAAGGTAGATTTGATGGTGATGTCATTGCGCCTAAAAACAATGAACACAAAGGCAGGTTTTTTGAATTGTGCGTGCAGATAGATGGTACAGATAAATCAATGTTTGAATATTCTCCAGAAGAAAAGAATGAATTTTCTCATCGTGGGAAAGCGATTAAAAAACTTATTGAGATTCTCAAAAAAGAAAAAAAGTAAACCGTCATTCAATTTCACCTGTTTCTTTTTCCAATATATTTTTAATATATCATATATGATAGTCTAAATAATTTATGTTTTTCATAAATTAAATTATTTATATAAGAATTTCCATCTGCCTCGCCCGGCAATCGGAGGCAGTCCTGCTCTTAAAATTTTTTCCAAAATTCCCCAAAGATCTTCGTTCTCACTTTTGATTGTTTTTAAAAGGGAAGAATACTTGCCAATATTGTACTTGAGCGACATCCTGAAAATGGTTGCTGGACTCATGCAAAGAGATTCTGCAATATAGGAGGTCGGAATATCTTTTGATAAAAGATAAATAACTGCAAATCTTTTGGCCAGCATTATTTTTTCTGTGCGTGTTAAAAAATCATTTAAAAAAAATTTGGTCCAAGATTTCTTTCCAGATTTTTCAAGAGCATTACCAAACTCACTATAAAGTTTGTTCAGATATTCCTTTTTAAGTTTTTTTGATGATATATGTGGCATATAAATTATTTATTAATATATCATATATGATAGATTAAGGATATGCAATACAAAAATAAAAAGTGTTTTATTTCTTATTCTTAATTTCTCCCAAAAGTTTTTTAAGTAAATCTTCTTTTGAAATTTGTCCAAGTTGACCATTATCGCGGGATTCTAGGGTTACTTTTTTAGCTTCTATTTCTTTGTCGCCGATTACAATCCAATAAGGCATTTTATTATTTTTTGCATCGCGGACTTTTGTGCCGAGATTCAAGTCCGCATCATCTAACTTTGCGCGGATGTTATTTTCTTTTAATAATTCAAAAACTTCTTTTGCGTATTCATTGTGATTTGTGCGCACTGGAATGACTTTGACTTGTACTGGTGAAAGCCAAAGAGGGAAGGCGCCAGCCGTGTGTTCAATTAAAATACCAATAAATCTTTCCAGAGAACCATAAATTACGCGATGTATTACTACGGGTGTTTTTTTCTTTCCATCTTTGTCTGTGTATTCTAATTCAAAACGCCGTGGTTGCTGAAAATCTAATTGAATGGTACCCATTTGCCAATCACGGCCAATTGCATCTTTCATGATTATATCTATTTTAGGTCCATAGAATGCTCCGTCACCATCTGCCACGGAATATTCTTTGCCGGATTTTTCTAATACAACATGAAGTGCTTTTTCTGCTTTATCCCAAGTTTCAACATCACCCATATATTCTTTTGGTCTAGTGCCAAGTCTGAATTTATATTCTAAATTAAAAATTCCATAAAATTCTTTGCATATTTCCATAATTTCTCTGTATTCTTCTTCGATCATTTCTTCAGTTACGTAGTTATGCGAATCGTCCTGTTGAAATGATCGGCATCTAAAAAGTCCATTTAAAGTTCCCGATCTTTCATAACGATGAAGTCTATCTGTGTCAGAAAGACGAAGAGGTAAATCTTTATAACTCACTTGCATTGATTTAAAAACAATCATTGCATTGGGACAGTTCATTGGTTTAATACCATAAACCTCATTTTCTCCCATATCCGCGATGAACATATCATCTTTGTAATGATCCCAGTGCCCAGAAATTTTCCAAAGTTCCATTTTGTTTACCAAAGGACTAGCAATTTCTAAATACCCTAATTCTGCGTGTCTTTTTCGCCAATAATTTTCAAGTTCTTTATATAAAATCAAACCTTTTGGCAACCAATATGGCATTCCAGGAGCAGTTTCATGAAACATCAATAATCCTAATTCACGTCCCAATTTTTTATGGTCTCTTTTTTCCGCTTCCTCTCTTTGTTTTATATAAGCGTTTAATTCTTCTTTTGTTTCAAAGGCGAGTCCGTAAATACGTGTAAGCATTTTATTTTTCTCATCTCCGCGCCAATAAGCTCCAGCCACGCGGTCGAGTTTAAAGCAGTTAGGTGATAGTTCTTTGTTTGGATTTTCTAAATGTCCACCTTTGCATAAATCAATAAAACCACCTGATGTATAAAATGTGAGATTTTTTCCTTCTTTAGCGAATTCTTCTATAAGTTCTGTTTTATATTCGTTCCAAGAAAATTCCTTTTTGGCTTCTTCTATAGTTACCTCTTTTCGTTCAAAAACACTCCATTTTTTTAAAAGTTCATGCATTTTTTTTTCTATCTTAGGCAAATCTTCTATAGAAATTGGATTTGGTAAATCAAAATCTTGATAAAAACCATCATCCACAGACGGACCAATGGCATTTTTCGCGCCAGGATAGAGTTCTCTCACTGAGGCTGCTAATAGGTGCGCTAGCGTATGTCTTATATTATGTAATTTTTCAGATTTTTCCATAATTTTAATAATATCACATTTTTTATTTTTCAAATAATTTTTATTTTGCTTTTCATCGTGAATGTGTTAAGGTGTATACATTATGGTAGTACGAATGAGACATACAAAATCGCATACAAAAAACAGACGTTCTCATCATGCCTTGGCGAGTACTAGTTTTAGTAAGTGCGAAAATTGCAAAGCTTTAAAAAGACGTCACACGATATGTTCATCTTGCGGTTTTTACCGCGGGAAAAAGGTTTTGGATTTAATCAAAAAGACAGAAAAGAAGCAAAAGAAAGCAAAAGCTAAACAAGCAGCGAATTAGTTATGGCGCCCCTCACGTGTACTCGCGTTTCGGGATGCTCATAAATTATATTCACTTCGTTCATTAATTTATGGCAAATAGGCACCTTTCAAGATCAATAGTACTCCAGACGCTTTTCGAATGGGATTTCTTGCCTGCTGATAAAAAAAGTGTTGGTCCTAATATCGATAAAGAAATAAAAAAGATATTAGATCGAAATCTTAAAGAATTTGCTCCTGGGCTTGAAGATGGTAATTTTGTATTTTCACTAATAGATGAAGTATTAAAAAAGTGCGTTGTGATTGATGAAATTATAGAAAAAGCAGCGCCGGACTGGCCGATAGATAAAATATCTGTTGTTGATAGAAATATTTTAAGAATTGGATTGACAGAGCTTCTTTTTGGTGACCGATCGCAAGTACCTCCGAAAGTAGCAATTAATGAAGCTATCGAATTAGCAAAAACTTTTGGTGGAGAAAATTCCGGTAAATTTGTAAATGGCGTACTGGGTGCTGTTTACAAAGAAATGGGCGAGCCTGGCAAAGAACAGACGAGTAAAAAAAGACATTCTACCGAACTCAAAGAACCAATGGATGTCACAAAATTACCAGTGGAAAAAAAGGGTGGAGCGCTTGTTTATACGAAGAGAGATAATAAAATTTTATTTGCATTAGTACATGATGTTTTTGGATATTGGACTATCTCTAAAGGCAGTATTGAAGATGGAGAAAGTGAAGAAGATGCAACAGTCAGAGAAATTAAAGAAGAAATCGGGCTTGATATTAAGATAGAAGAAAAACTTGGAGAAAATGAATATGTGGCAACGCATCCAGAAAAAGGAAAAAGTTTGAAGAAGGTTGAATATTTTTTAGCATATAGCGAATATCGAGAACTTGTCCTTGAAAATTCCGGCGGACTTGATGGGTCTCGATGGTTTGAACTTTCTGAGATACCAGAGCTTCGTATTTATAATGATATTATACCCCTTATTGCAAAAGCGGTTGAAATTATTAATAAAAAAATAAATAGTGTCGCATCTTAGGACAATTATGTGACATGGTTTGATTAAAATAATGATAAATTTTTCAGATTTTGAGAAAAAAACAAAAGTAATTTTTAAAAATAAGGAAATCCTTAAACAGGCTTTTATACACCGTTCTTATATAAATGAAAATCCAAGTGCCGGACTTTCACATAATGAACGTTTGGAATTCTTAGGCGATGCTGTACTGGAACTTATTGTTACTGATTTTCTTTATAAAAAATATCCTAATTATACAGAAGGAGAATTAACAGCTTTGCGCTCCGCTTTGGTCAATGCTGTTATTATTTCTGAAATTGCTTTGAAAATAGGCATGAATGATTACTTGCTTCTATCCAAAGGCGAAGCAAAAGATAATGGTAAGGCTCGGCAGTATATTTTAGCAAATACTTATGAAGCATATATTGGAGCTATGTATTTAGATCAAGGAATAGAGGTGGTGAATTCATTTGTCAATAAAACTCTCTTGCCTCAAACGGATGAAATAGTAAATAAAAAACTTTGGCGCGACGCAAAATCTCTTGTGCAAGAGAAATGTCAGGAATTTGTCAATGTTACACCCGCTTATAAAGTTTTAAATGAATCAGGGCCAGATCATGACAAGCATTTTACGGTTGGTATTTTTTTTGGTTCTAATTTAATTGCCGAAGGTAAAGGTAAATCAAAACAGGAAGCGGAGCAAAAAGCAGCCGAAGCCGCGTTAAAAGTAAAAAATTGGCTTGATTGATATTTATTATGCGACTCAAAACTCTTGAAATAAATGGCTTTAAATCTTTTTCCCAAAAAACAATTTTAGAATTTGATAATCCTGTTGTTTGTATAGTGGGTCCAAATGGTTCTGGAAAATCCAATGTGGTAGAGGCTTTTCGCTACGTTTTAGGTGAGCAATCAATGAAATCGATGCGTGGCAAATCTGGGCTTGATCTCATTTTTAAAGGGTCAAAAAACTTACCCAAAAGTAATCATGCAATAGTGACAATCTATTTCAATAATTCTGATAAAATTTTTAAATTAGCGAATGATGGAGGAGAGAATATAAACTTAAATTATGACACTATTAGCATTTCTCGCGAAGTTTTTTCTGATGGGTTGAATAAATATATTTTAAACGGCACGGAAGTTAGATTAAAAGATATTCATAATCTCTTAGCGTCGGTTAATATCGGCTCAAGTGGACACCACATTATTTCACAAGGCGAGGCAGATAGGATTTTAAATGCAAATCTGAAAGATCGAAAAGAAATGGTAGAAGACGCATTGGGACTTAAAATTTACCAATACAAAATAAAAGAGTCCGAAAGAAAACTAGAACGAACAGAAAGTAATATGAGAGAAGTAACTATACTTCGTCGAGAAAATGCTCCGCACCTTAACTTCTTGAAGAAGCAAGTGGAAAAATTTGAAAAAGCTAAAGAAATGCAGATGGAATTACTGACACTTTATAGAGAGTACTTAAAAAAAGAAAGTGTTTATCTAGAAAAAGAGAAATCTAATTTATTAAAAGAAAAAAATAAAATTGAAGTTGAGCTTGAGAGTGTTGCTAAGAAAATTTCTAGCACTACGGAAGAGAGTTCCTCTAAAGGCAATAAAAAAATAGAAGAACTTCGGGTTGTAGAGAAAAAAATCAATGAAATTCGTGCGCAGAATAACGAAATGGAGCGTAGGCTGGGGCGTATTGAGGGAATACTAGAAGCTAAGGAAAACAAAGTTAAACTCTCTGGCAGGTGTCCCTTATGTGGAAACGAAATTAAAGAAATGCATCCAGAACAGTTACAGAAGCGAGAAAATGATGAAAAAGAATTAGCTGAATTAAAGAATTCTCAGACGAATATTATTGCTGAAATAAAAAAGACAGAAAAAGAAGAAAACGAAAGTGTTCAATTAGCTGAAACACTCAAACAAGATATCAATAAAGAAATGGAAGCCTTGCGCGACATGGAACGGGAAAAATTTACCTACAAAGTCAGGCATCAGGAGCTTTCTTCCGCTTTGGAGTTGGTAAATATTAAAGAAGGGAATTTGAGAAATAGGGCGGAATATTTTGATAATGAAATAAAAGAAGGTGTGGCGTTTGTGGGAGAAGAAGTTTTTTCCTACAAAAATTATAAAGTAGGAGAAGAGATAGATATTCATACACAAGAAGAACAAAAGAAAAAAATTGAACGTATAAAAATAAAATTGGAAGACGTAGGTGTTGGTGGGGGATCTGAAGTTATGAAAGAATTTAAAGAAATCTCAGAACGAGATAGTTTCTTGGCAAAAGAAATGGAAGATTTAACTAAAAGTATACTGGCATTACAGAAACTCATCACAGATTTAAAAGAGAAGATCGATGTAGAATTCAAAGAAGGTGTTAAGAAAATAAATGTGGAATTTCAGGAATTCTTTTCCTTGATGTTTGATGGTGGGCATGGCTCTCTTTCTATTATTGTTGAAAATAAAAAGAAAAGAAGAAGTGAGGACATGGATGAACCCACCGACGCTGAAAGCTATGACGAGGCAATGGAAGAAACAGTGCCGGAGCAAGGGATAGAAATTAATGTTTCACTACCGCATAAAAAAGTCAAAGAACTTCACGCGCTCTCGGGTGGGGAGCGATCGCTTACTTCTATCGCTCTTCTTTTCGCTATGTCACAAGTCAATCCGCCACCTTTTCTAGTATTAGATGAAACTGATGCCGCACTAGATGAATCAAATTCTCGCAAATACGGAGATATGCTGGAAAAACTTTCCAAACATTCCCAACTTATCGTTGTCACCCATAATCGCGAAACGATGTCTCGCGCCGGCGTGCTTTATGGTGTGACCATAGGCGCTAACGGCGCTTCCAAGCTTTTGTCTGTAAAATTTGAAGAAGCTACTCAAATTGCAAAATAATTGCTAAAGTAACTATTTTGTCCTCAGTATTTCCGAAGAGCGAAATAAAATTTATAACTCCTGAAATTTCACTTTTTCTTCTTTACCTTTAATTATTTTATCTGGTTGAAAAGCTCTACTTAGTTTTATCGTGTCTTTTTTAGCGGTCATGCTTCCGTCTTTGCTTAATTTTATGCTAAGAAGCATTCCTTGCATTGTTGGTTCACTCCAAGATTGATCAAAAATAAAATTACCAAGCGAATAAGCGATATAACTTTCTTTATAAATTTCTATGTCTTCCATAACATGTGGGTGTGATCCAATTACGATTTTCGCTCCATCGTCGACGGCCTTATGCGCTAAATATTCTTGTCTTGCATTATGTTTAGCTTGATATTCTTCGCCAAAGTGAAAAGAAACTACTAAATAATCAACTTGTTTTGATGCATTCTTTATTATTTCATCAAAACGTGGATTATTTGCGAGAAGCAAGCCGGCTTTTTCTGTTCCTGCTTCCATGGGGTTTGGTCCTTTATCAGAAAAACCAAGAAATCCTATTTTCATTCCATATTTTTCAATAATAGTTGGCTGTTCGGCTTCAATACTATTATTTCCTCCTCCCGTATATAGTATTTCATTTTCTTTTAAGCGCGACAATGTGTCAATATATGCAACACGTCCCCAATCTCCAATATGATTATTGGCCACGGATAAAATACTAATACCTGCGCCTTTTAATGCTGGAATGACAGCTGGATCCATATGAAAAGAGTATAAATTTTTCTGATCGATGCCTTTGTCTGATGCTGTGCCTTCTAGATTCGCGAAAACGATGTCATATTCTTTTAATATTTCTAATTTTTCAAAAAGCGCTGAATAATCATTGTTGAAATTTTTTATTACTGAATTTTTTACTCCACGATCGAGCATTGTATCCCCCACGAAAGCAAAACTTACAAAATCTGGATCTTTAATATCTGGCGCTCCTACTTTTTCTTGGACCCAATTAGTATTTGCATCGGCTTCTCCGCCATAATATATATTTTTCTTCAAGTATTTTAAAATATTTTCTACATCCTTGCGACGATCTTGGCTTTGAAGCAGGGTAATAGCAATAGGACGACTTCCTTTTTCTCCAAGAGGAAGAGAAAAAACTGAAACGACAGTTTGTTTTGCCTCATCCGTGTATCCGCTTTTTCCTCCGATGTAGCCATTTTTATGCAGAAACTGGCTGATATTTGACCAGCTGTGTTTTTTGTTAGAGAAAGATCGCTTAGTTGTAATTTGCAGTAAATCTTGTTTTTGTTGGTTTAAATATCCTGTTAGTTTGAATATATCGGAAACAGTTGATTGATTTTTCTCTGAGAGTCCACTTGGATCTTCGTATGAAGTGGAAGACATCTTCAATTTTTCCGCTTCCTGGTTCATTTTTTTTATAAAAGTATCTCGCCCGAAATGTTCTGCAATTATTTCCGCTGCATCATTACTTGATTCTAAAAGTAGGGGATATATCAGATCCATAATTTTTATTTTTTCTCCTATTTTCAAGCCCCCATTCTTGCCCTCAGTATTTAAAGCTTTTTTACTTACTTGCGTGCTATCATTCGAGTTTGTTATTTCTTTTGTTACTAGCGCAGTCATGAGTTTAGACACTGAAGCAATTGGAAATTTCTGATCTTGATTTTTTGATAAAATAACTTCACCTGTATTCAAGTCGCCTATCAAATATGCCAAAGCGGAAACTTTCGGTTGCCCATTTGAGTCTTTATTTAAATAAAAATATTTTGGTTTTTCTTTTGCTCTTATTTCTTCTCTTGTCGGAGATTGCGCTATTGCTGCTCCATTTATTTGCGCTGATAGATTATTTTTCGGTTGAAATATTTTTTCATAATTAATGTTTTTAAAAACCAGCCATACAAGTGATGCCAAAAAAATACCTAGAATTATAGAGAACACAACCCAAGACACTAATTTAATCCTTGGTTTAATTTTGGAAATTAGATCGCGACTCATATTAAAGTATAATCTATGGTTTTTCTTTCTAAATCAACCCCTTTTACTTTTATTTTGACACGATTACCCAAACGATACTTATTTTTCTTTTTTTGCCCGATTAATTCTAGTTTTTTTTCATTAAAAATATAAAAATCATCATTCATATCTCTTACTCGAACCAAACCTTCACATTTTGTTTCAATTTCTTCCACATAAATACCCCACTCTGTTATTCCACTTATAATTCCTTCAAACTTGTCTACCTGATGTTTTGACATGTATTCAACTTGTTTATATTTAATAGAAGATCTTTCAGCATCGGAGGCACGCTTTTCTTGTTCAGAAGAAATCCTTGCAATTTTTTCATATTCAACTAATTTTTTTGCAAGATTTTCTCTTTTGGTTTTTTTACCAGATAAATAATCAGCAAGAAGTCTGTGAACTATTATATCCGGATATCGTCTAATTGGAGAAGTGAAGTGCGTGTAATGTTCAAACGCCAAGCCATAATGCCCTATGTTTTTAGTGGAATAAATTGCTTTAGCCATTGAACGAATAACTGCTCGATGCACCGTATCTGCTTCATTTTTACCTGCCAAACTTTCTAAGAGATTATTTATTTCAAATGTTGGAATAATTCCATCTCGCAGAGACACTTTATATCCCAAGCTTCGCAGAAAAAATGCAAGATCGGCCATTTTTTCTTTACTGGGTAAATCATGTATGCGATAGATAGACACATTTTCATCTTTAACGCTTTTGGTGTTTTTGGGAGATAATACTTTTGCCACCTTTTTGTTTGCTAAAAGCATGAATTCTTCGATCAATCTATTTGAATCACCACGTTCTTTTTTTATTACTTTTATTGGAGTTCCTTTATTGTCGAGCACAAATTTTACTTCTTCCTGATCGAGCGAAATAGCGCCTTGCGCAAATCTTTCCTTGGTTAATTTTTTTGCTAAATTATTTAAAATAAACAGTTCTCTATGAAATGGTGCATTAGTTTTTTTTATTGATCTTTCGGCCTCCTCATAAGTAAATCTTTTTTGAGAATGTATTACAGTTCTTCCAAACCATTCGGTTTTTACCTCAGCGTTTTTGTTCATAATAAAGACTGCACTCATGGTGAGTCGGTCTTTATGAGGGACTAAACTACATAAATCATTTGAAAGAATTTCTGGGAGCATGGGAATTGTTCTATCCACTAAATACACGGAAGTTCCTCGCTCACTTGCTTCAGTATCCAAGGCGCTACCGATTTTCACATAATGCGAAACGTCCGCGATGTGTATTCCGACTTCATATTCACTCTCATTTACTTCTCTGAATGATATTGCATCATCAAAATCTTTTGCGTCCTCCGGATCAATGGTAAAAGTTAGAGTTTTTCTAAAATCACGACGTTCAAGATAATCATTCTCTCGTATTCCATTCTGTTTTATTTCTCTTGCTTCGTTATAAACTTTTTTAGGGAGCTCTGAATCAAAACCTTTTTCCATCGCGATTGCATTCATTTCTGTGTCATTGTTTCCAGGTTGGCCTAAAATTTTAATTACTTTTCCTTCAGGGGCTTTACGAGGATCTTTCCATGAAATTATTTCCACAAAAACTTTTTGTTCAGCCTTAGCGCCGTGCAATAATTTCTCAGGAATTAAAATGTCCGTATACATTTTTGTATCGTCTGGTTTTAAAAAAAATACCGATTTTTCTTTTTCCAAAACTCCCGCGTAGCCAATTTTTGCGCGCGAAATTATTTTAGACACTTCCGCAGTTTGTCGTTTATGTCCTTTCGGATGGAGTATTATTTCCACTCTGTCCCCATGGAGCGCTGTATTTAGATGCTTAAAATCAATTTCCGGATCTTCTTCTTTGTTTTTATCTTCTCCGATTGCCACATATCCGGTGCCTTTAGATGAAATAGATATAATGCCCTGTATTCTATTAGTTTGTGTTTTCACCTCATAAATATAGCATAAAATTGGGATTGACAATAGGGTAAAAATGTGCTATACTTATATAGAATGTACGGAGGAGTTACTTCTCCCTTGAAAGGAAAAGAAAATGTCGAAAAATACGAAGTGGGCGTTGGGCGTTGGTATCGTGGCAGCGATCGTCGGATTGTTGCTCGGATGTGCGACGTCCGCGTCGGCGCAGACACCATCGGCGCCGGGGGTGGAATTGGCGAAGGTCGCCACACCGTCGCCGGTTATGGTGGACGATGCCGCCGTCTGCTTGACGGCGGCGGCAAAGGTCTTCGAGAAGGCGAAAGACGCGGCGAAATATTGTCTCGATGCTCGTCGTCTCGAGGCGGATCGAAGCAAGAAAGTGGCCAACGAGGCCGCCGATGCGACGAAGAACAACTGGCCGAAGCCGCCTGTCGTTAGCCCTTACGGCAACGCTGGTTACTACGTCTCGTATGACCAGCAGCTATATCATCGTGGGACTCCGGGGAGCGCGACTTGGTATCGCCCCCGCCCTCGCTAATCGTCAAGGCCACCACACATGGTGGCCAGCACTGGGCTCAGAATATCGAGCTCGGGATCATCACAAGAAAACGTCGTTGCAGGCTCACCTGCACGACGTTTTTCTCATTTTGTTTGCCTTTTTTATTATTTATGTTAAACTCCTTCTATGTTAAAAATAAGACTACAGAGAATAGGCAGGAAAAATGATCCATCTTTTCGGGTTGTTTTGACTGATTCAAAAAATAGTACCAAGAGCGGAAAATTTTTAGAGATACTAGGTACTTATAATCCAAAAGCAAGCGAGAAGAATTTAGAAAACGATAGGATAAAATACTGGATGTCCAAGGGCGCGAAATGTTCTGATACAATGCATAACTTTTTAGTACACGATAAGATTATCGAAGGCAAGAAAGTAAATGTATTACCAAAGAAAAAACCAACTTTAAAGAGAAAAGAGTTGAAAGCTAAGAAATAATTCTGTACAATAAGTGAAGCAGTATCGGGTCGTAACACTGCCAAATTAAATTAAAATATAAAATTCTGAAACACATATGGAAGACGCAGATAAGGTATTTTTGGAATATGTAGTCAAAGCTCTTGTTGACAATCCGAACGACATAAAGATTGATCGTACTGTGGATGAAATGGGGGTACTCATTAGTCTTACAGTAAATCCTGCTGATATGGGTAAGATTATCGGAAGAATGGGAAACACTGCTAAAGCAATTCGTACTCTTCTAAGAATTATCGGGATGAAGAATAATGCTCGCGTAAATTTGAAGATCAACGAACCGGAAGGAAGTACAAGACCAGAGGGTGTGCGTGCGAGTGCTCCAAGTTCGCTGAAAACTGTTGATCAAGCGATGGAAGATCTGAAAGGAATCTAGTTTTTTACAAAAAGAGCGAATACAAAAATTTTCTGGCACGCAAAAAGAACCCAGCACGTGCAAATGAAAACTTTTGTATTCGCTCTTTTTTATGTATTATGCTTATATGCGTTTTCATATAATTACAATTTTTCCAGAGATGTTTGATTCTTATTTGAAAGAGTCTATTATCGGCCGAGCGATAAAGGATAAGAAAATTTCAATAAAGTTTTACAATCCCATGGATTTCTGCGAGCCCAAAAGGCGAGTGGATGATAGGCCTTATGGCGGGGGTCCCGGGATGGTTTTACGGCCGGAACTTTTTCTTGAGGCGTATGCTGCGGCTGTGAAAAATTTTTCTCGGGTCCTCGGAAGGGGGTCAGCCAAATCAGCTCGAAAAACTTCTCACAACCTTCGCAATGTAAAAATAATTTTATTTTCTCCATCAGGTAAAAAGTTCGACACCGCTTATGCGAAAAAGTCTGCGCGAAAATATACGGACATTATTTTAATTTCGGGTCGATATGAAGGCATCGACATGCGAGTGCAAAAAATTCTGCGCGCCGAAGAAATTTCAATAGGGGATTACGTATTAACTGGTGGTGAACTCCCAGCAATGGTTTTAATAGATTCCATTTCTCGTCAAATTCCAGGAGTCTTAGGCAAATATGAATCTCTCGAAGAAGAAAGAGTTTCAAGCAGTGAAGTCTACACTCGTCCAGAGGTTTTAAAATATAAAAATAAAAATTATCGAGTTCCAAAAGTTCTACTTTCTGGAAACCATAAAAAAATAGAAGAGTGGAAGAAAAGATAATAGTTAAAAATTTTACTGAAAATAAAAACCGCCCCCGACGATTTTTATTCGTCAGTGAGCGGTGGTGGCCGATAGACAGAGGTCACATATGGTAGGCGGGCGGGGGGCGCTCGGGTCGAGTGCGCTAGCGTCGTCGCTCGAATTGTGCTTTGAGCTCTGCAACTATTTCGTTGTAGATTCGGTGACGGACTTGAGTCACGTCGCGACCGCCGAACATCACGAACAGGCAACATTCCAAGTAGATCCCGTCGTTGTTCTTGATGGCGACGTGGAAGATTGTTTCATAGCACACAAATCCGGGAGCCTTCTCGCCGTTGGTGGTATTCCACCAGTTGTGGATACTCACCAACATCTGCTTCAAACAACACTTCGTTTTGGTGTACGGGCACCGGATCTTCACACAATCCCGACTCCCAAAAGCGGAGTCGAAGATCGCGTTAAAGCTCGCCTGTGGGATGACGACTTTCACACTCTGACTCATTGTTTGCCTCCTTAGTTTTCCGACAAATCGAAGATGAAGTCGCCCTGGGAGCCCGTTTCGCATTCCTGGAGCCGTTTCATGAGATCAATTTCACGCTCGCGAAGTTCGCTTCTCATCGCGAGGAACTTCATTTCCCGATGCTCCACGATGGTCTTGATTGCCCAGGCCTCGCCTGCAACGGCGAGCGAGATTGCAAACGACACCATCCCCATAAGCGCGATTTCTGCTAACGCGGGGAGGTGTACTTGTTGTCCGGTGACGGCGTCGATTCCCGTTTCGGGGAAGTGTAGCCACACGCCGAGGACAAAGGTGGTCAGCCCGAGTGTCCAGAGCGACGCTTCCGTCGCCGTACACATCAGGCAACCGAGCATCTCTTGGACGAATCCGAAAAATCGATTGTGCTCGGCGCGGAAGTTGATCGACTGACGCATGGGCTCAAAGATCGAGCCCCGCATCAGGATGACCGCCACCATGTAGTAGGCCCAACCGAGGACGACGAACACGACGAGAAACCAACTAGGTGTCATATTAGACCTCTTTTGTTGTCGGGTACTTTTCTTTGGGCATATGCCCGAATCCAGGTATACGGTAGCACACAACAAATGCTTTGTCAAGAATATCCTTGACACATCAACACATATATGATAAGATAGAAAAAAAGCACTTTGAATTTAGGTTTTTGTTTGGTCGTTTTTGTGGTTCATCGTCGCCCCGCGGACAGAAGTCGGCACGGTACGATGGATCGCAAAATGGTGACCCATGCCGCACACCGCAAGGCGGTTAATGCTTGCGATTTCGCCCTTTGGAGGGGTGAAAATGAAAACGCTCTGCCTGCAGTCTACGGAACTTGGAGCGGTTGAGGCGCTCAACGCCATAACCAAAATCATGTCCAAGTTCGCGACCTTCTACCCCACGGCACAGACGGCCGCGGATATGATGGAGTGTCTCATCGTGTTTGCGAAGGGGCCCGCGGCAGCGATTGTCGTGAGTCGCACGAGCCACACGAAGATCGCGCTCGTGCACGAAGGCTGCCTCAAGTTCCGTCTTTTCGTGGATTTCGGACCCAAGGGCTCGACGGTCCGTGCCAAAAGCGTGCGACAGGCATTCGAGGCGATGGGGGCGGAACCCCCGATTGAATGCGTCGCGTGCGAAGAGGGGTACATCAACCAAACCGCGTGATGCGGTTTGGAAGGGGGACGGGTTGCTCGCGCAGCCCGTCTCTTTTTACGTTTTAACTGGAAAATTGCGTATTCCCCAGTTCGCATTTGACAAAAAACTATAAATAGAGTAGGCTATCTTTGATTCATTGATTGAGTATCGGATGCAATCCTGTGTATATGTCTTTTATTACTAGGGTTTTAACTTAATCATTCTAAATAAATTTTAAAGAAGCTAGAGAAAAGACATTTTCCTATACTTTTTCTTTTGTTTTTTTATCGCCTTATTTGGATCTAATCAATATGCAAAGTCAAACCAAGCGTCCGAAGAAATATTTTTCAAGATATAAAAAACCCTTGGTAGAATTTCCCAATTTGATTGAAGCTCAAGTAAAGAGTTTTAAATGGTTGGTGGAGCAGGGCATCGGAGAAGTTTTTAAAGAATTTTCTCCCATCATAGATTACTCTGGGAAAAAGTTTCAACTCGAATTCACTTCTTTCTCACTTTCTGAATCTAAAACGGATGAAAATAATTCTAAAATAAACAAGCTTTCATATCAAGGACTCTTAAAGGCTCGAGTAAAATTAACGAATAAAATTCTAGGTACAGTGAAGGAGCAAGAGATTTTTATGTCGGAGCTTCCTTTAATGACTCCACACGGGACTTTTATTATAAATGGCGTAGAGCGCGTTATTGTGCCACAACTTGCACGTAGTTTCGGAGTTTTTTTTACAGAGTCTGAAAGTAAGGGTAATAGATATTTTGGAGCTAAAATTATTCCAGCTCGTGGGGTTTGGATTGAAATAGAATCCGAGGCTGATGGAGCAATCTATGTCAGAATAGATAAAAAGAGAAAATTTCCAGCTACAGCTCTCTTGCGTGCGATGGGTTACGAAACCAATGAAGCTATATTAAAAGCTTTTTCTAAAGATTCTATTTTTGAGGAAGCAATAAAAAGTTGTTTGGCAAAAGACGGAGTTAAGAGTCTGAGCGATTCTTATATTGAAATCTACAAGCGTTTAAGAGATGGTGATATGGCGACTGCTGATAATGCTAAAGAATTCATTGATTCATTATTTACCCCTGAAAGGTATGATCTTTCTCCAGTCGGTCGTTTTAGGTTTAATCAACGATTTGAAAAACCTATGGATGAAGCAGCACTGGCTCGCCGAACTATTTCCAAAGAAGATTTAGTGACGGTAATTATGAATATTGTTGTTTTAAATAATACTCCGGGATCTAAGTCCGATGATATAGATCATTTAGGTCAGAGACGTGTACGATTTGTCGGTGAGATACTTCAACAAAAAGTGCGCACTGGTATGATGCAAATCAAAAGAAATATTCAAGACCGAATGTCTATTATTGATGTTGATACTGCAATGCCCATTCAGATTATCAACCAACGTCCTCTTCAAGCTCGGATAAAAGAGTTTTTTACCACTAATCAACTTTCACAATTTATGGCGCAAGAGAATGTGCTTTGCGAGTTAGAATATTCACGTACTCTCTCAGCTTTAGGACCCGGAGGTCTTACACGCGAACGTGCGGGATTGGAAGTTCGCGACGTGCATCCTTCCCACTATGGAAGAGTTTGTCCGATTCATACTCCAGAAGGTCCGAACATTGGACTCATTTTACATCTTTCTACTTATGCAAAAATAAATGAATTTGGAATTATTGAGACTCCTTATATAAAAGTTAAAAATGGAAAAATTACTGGCGAAGTAGTTTATTTAAATGCCTTAGAGGAGGAAAAATACAACATTGCACATTCTGGAGTTCCTTATGATGAAAATGGAAAAATAACAGAGGAAAAAGTGGAAGCTAGAATTAAAACAGAGCCAGGTACGATTTCTCGAAGTGAAGTTGATTTTATCGATGTTGCCGCAAACCAAGGTTTTTCTATTGCAACCTCAATGATTCCTTTTCTTGAACACAATGACGCCAATAGAGCTTTGATGGGATCTAACATGCAAAAGCAGGCTGTCCCCTGCGTGCTCCCTGAAGCGCCATTAGTTGCAACCGGCATTGAAGAATTAGCATCACGAGATTCCGGGAGATTGATTGTCGCTCAAGAAGATGGCGTTGTTTCCTATCTGGATGCAAAAAAAATAATTGTTACAGAAAAAAAACAAAAAGATTCGGAAAGAACTTACCATCTCATAAATTTTATGAGAAATAATAACTTTTCCGTATTTCATCAACGTCCAGCGGTAAATGTCGGTCAAAAAATAAAGAAAGGTGATGTGTTGGCAGATACTAGTAGTACTGTAGATGGACAAATTTCAATAGGCCAGAATATTTTTGTGGCTTTTTTGTCTTGGTCTGGATCAAACTATGAGGATGCGATAATCATTTCTGAGCGTCTTGTGAAGAAGAGTAAATTTACCAGTGTTTATGTTGAGGAATTTACTTGTGTAGTTCGTGATACCAAACTCGGACCTGAAATTACTACTCGTGATATACCAAATGTGGGTGAGTTAAAACTAAAAGATCTCGATGAAGATGGAGTTGTCCGTATTGGAGCAGAAGTCAGAGAGAATGATATTTTAGTTGGTAAAATTACTCCAAAGGGTGAGACCGAATTAACTCCGGAAGAGCGTTTATTGCGTTCGATTTTTGCCGAAAAAGCTCGGGATGTTAAAGATACATCACTAAGAATGGAACATGGTAAGCGCGGGCGTATTATTGGGGTGAAAATTTTCTCTCGAGATTTAGGGCATACGCTTGAAGCGGGAATTATTAAAAAAATTGTGATTGAAGTTGCGCAGATTAGAAATATTTCGGTTGGAGATAAACTTTCCGGACGACACGGAAATAAGGGAGTTATTTCAACAATTTTACCGGAAGAAGATATGCCTTACACTGTCGATGGCACACCAGTTGATATTATTTTATCTCCTTTAGGTGTTCCTTCTCGTATGAATTTAGGACAAATTTTAGAAATGCATCTTGGGATGGCTGCCAACAGTCTTGGTTATCAAGCTATTGTTCCGCCATTTTTGGGAGCAAAACATGAAGAAATAAAAGAAGAGTTAGAAAAAGCTTCGCTTCCGGAAAATGGAAAATTAAAGCTTTTTGATGGTCGTACTGGTGAAGCCTTTGAACAGGATATCGCTGTCGGTTATATGTATATGTTGAAGCTTCACCATATGGTAGAAGACAAGATACACATGCGTTCAATTGGACCTTACTCGCTTATTACTCAGCAACCTCTTGGCGGAAAAGCTCAAGGTGGAGGTCAGAGATTTGGAGAAATGGAAGTCTGGGCGTTGGAAGGATATGGTGCCGCTTATACATTGCGCGAGATGCTTACTATTAAGTCTGATGACATACTTGGTCGATCTGCTACTTTTGATTCCATCATTAAAAATGAAACAATTAGACCACCTAATTCTCCAGCGTCGTTCAACGTACTTTTGAATTATTTGCGAGGACTTGCGCTTGATGTGAATTTAAAAAAATATTCAATTAAGGATATAGAAAAATAGTATTAAAAAAATTCTAAAATATATGACCCTTCTAATAAATTATCAGGGTCATAGTGAAATAAAATAGAACTATGAAAACTTTAAACACAACTGAATTTGATCACATTGCGCTTAGGCTCGCTTCACCGGAACAAATCAAAGAATGGTCTTTTGGAGAAGTTACCAAACCTGAAACGATAAATTATCGTACGGGTAGATCTGAACGCGGAGGGCTCTTTGATGAAAAAATATTCGGGCCGGAAAAAGATTACGAATGTTATTGCGGAAAATACCGCCGAATTCGTTATAAGGATATTATTTGTGAAAAATGTGGAGTTGAAGTTACTCGTTCTATAGTTAGACGTGAGCGAATGGGACATATAGAACTTTCTACTCCCGTATCACACATTTGGTTTTTACGCGGAGTGCCTTCACGAATGAGTATATTACTTAATATATCTGTTTCGGATCTTGAAAAGGTTATATATTTTGCTGGATATATAATTACAAAAGTCCATGAAGATGAGAAAGAGAAACTTGTTGCTAATTTAGATAAAGAATATAAGGCTAAATTAAAAAATTCAGCTGATGACAACATTCGAGAGAAACTGAAAGATTTACTTTCTATTACTAAAAAAGAAATTGGAGAAATTTATGAGGGAAAGGTTTTAAATGAAATCTCTTTTCACCATTATTCTTTGAAATACGGGACTTGTTTTGAAGCAAATATAGGCGCTGAAGCGATCTATTCTATTTTTAAAAATCTAGATTTAAATAAGCTAAAAAATCTCACTGAAAAAATGATTGAAAAGACAAGCGTGGCTGAAAAAGAGAAATTACAGAAAAGACTTTCTCTTATTCGAGCTATGACTTATGCTGGAATTCGTCCTGAATGGATGTTTTTAACCGTTATTCCAGTTATTCCACCAGTGCTTCGTCCAATGGTTGCTCTCGATGGGGGCAGGCATGCAACAAGCGACTTAAATGATCTTTATCGTCGAGTTATAAATAGAAATAACCGTTTAAAGAAGTTGAAAGAAATTAATGCTCCAGATGTAATTTTACGAAATGAGAAAAGAATTATTCAGGAAGCAGTTGATGCGTTGATTGATAATTCGATTGCAAAACAAAATGATAGTGCCGCAATGAGTCAATCTCAGAAACGTCCACTTAAATCACTTTCTGATAATTTGAAATCTAAACAAGGTCTTTTCCGCCAAAATTTACTTGGAAAAAGAGTCGATTATTCAGGACGTTCGGTTATCGTTGTTGGTCCTGAATTAAAGCTTAATCAATGTGGATTACCAAAACACATGGCACTTGAACTTTTTCGACCATTCGTAATTTCCAAAATTTTACAGGCAGAATTAGCATTCAATATTCGCGGAGCAAATAAACTTATCGAAGAACGTACGGGAGAAGTCTGGGCGATGTTGGAAGAAGTTATTGCCGGGAAATATGTACTTTTGAACCGCGCCCCCACTCTTCATCGCTTAGGTATCCAAGCTTTTAATCCGATTCTTATTGAGGGAAATGCTATTCAAGTTCACCCTCTTGTATGTCAGGCTTTCAATGCTGACTTTGATGGAGACCAGATGGCCGTTTATGTTCCTCTTTTGGAAGAAGCACAATGGGAAGCGAAAGAATTAATGGCCTCGAATAAAAATTTGCTTAAACCGCAAAACGGAGATCCGATAGTGCATCCTAGTAAGGATATGGTGCTTGGATCTTATTGGATGACTAAATTAGTTGATGGGGAAAAAGGTGAAGATAAGTATTTTTCTAATCCCAATACCGCTATTCTTGCCTATGAATACGGGGTTGTATCTCTTCGCGCTAAAATAAAAGTTTTAGCAACAGATTCGCATAAATATAAAAAATTTGATGGAGGAATTTTTGAAACTTCTGTTGGGAAACTTCTCTTCAATAGTATTCTGCCCAATGATTTCTCTTACGTGAATGATGAAATGACTCAGAAAAGACTGTCTTCACTTTTAGATGAACTTATCATGCACTATGGTGTGGATAATACTCCTCCCATCTTAGATAAAATCAAGTCATTTGGTTTTAAATACTCAACAGTTTCTGGTACTACCTGGGGATTGGATAACGTAAAAGTACCCACAGAAAAACCAAAAATTATAGAACAAGGCAGGAAACTGGAAGAAGAGATTGTTGCTCAATGGAGCGAAGGTCTTTTATCTGAGGAAGAAAAATATCAAAAAATTATTGAAATCTGGACGCATGCAAAGAAGGATTTGGAAAAAGTTTTACCTGGTACGCTTGATAAGAACAGTTCTACTTATGATTTGTTCACTTCTGGAGCTAGAGGCACAATGACCTCCTTGGTTCAGATGATTGGGATGAAAGGACTTATACAAAATAACCAAGGTAAAACCCTGGAATTCCCCATTATTCCTTCTTATCAAGAAGGGCTTTCTCCAATTGAATATTTCGTTACCACTCATGGTGCTCGTAAAGGTGCATCAGATACCGCTTTAAACACTGCTAAAGCTGGATATTTAACTCGAAGATTAGTTGATGTTGCGCAAGATGTGGTTATTACACAAGAAGATTGTGGCACGAAAGAAGGGAAAATAGTTACTAGAGAAAATATTTCTGGAATTGAAATTCCACTTTCTAAAAATATTCGTGGACGTGTACTTGCAGGAGATCTTAAAGATAAAAATGATAAAGTAGTTTATAAGAAAGGATTTTTAGTTACAAAAGAAGAAGCATATAATATTGAGGGAGAGAGTTTTACCGAAGTATTTGTTCGTTCTCCTCTAACATGTCGTACTGTTCATGGCCTTTGCCAAATGTGTTATGGTCTTGATCTAGGACGCAACCATTTAGTGGATTTAGGCGAGGCAGTGGGTATTATTGCGGCTCAAGCGATCGGAGAACCTGGTACTCAGCTTACGCTTCGTACATTTCATGCTGGAGGAGTGGCTGGTACCGACATTACCACAGGTCTTCCACGTGTTGAAGAAATATTTGAAAGAAGGATTCCAAAAAATCCAGCAATTATTTCTGAAACTGATGGGGAAGTGATCGAGATTAAAACCAAAGACAGTAAAGAAAAAATAATTAAAGTACTCTCTGATACTAAAGTTGATGGCAAGACCCCATCTGCTTCCGACAAGGCAGGCAGGCAGGCAGGGAATGAAATAGAATATGTTGTAGCCTTTCGCAGAATACCATTGGTCAAAACGGGTGACAAAGTTAAGAAAGGGGATCTTTTAACTGACGGATCGGCTGATATTGCCGAAATCTTTAAGTTTGGAGGCAAAGAATTGGTTGAAGAATATATAATTCGTGAAATTAATAAAGTTTACGAACTTCAGAGCGCCTCAATTTCAAGAAAACATACAGAAATTATTATTCGTCAGATGTTTTCACGTCGAAAAATAAAAGAAGCAGGAGAAACTAATTTTTCAATCGGTGATATTGTTGAGAATACTGCATTTATAGAAGAAAATGTCAGAGTTGCCGATATTAATGGAAAAGAATCCAAAGCAGAGACAGTAGTGCTTGGTATTACTGAGGTATCACTTCGCACAAAAAGTTGGCTCTCAGCAGCGTCGTTCCAGAACACTAATCGTGTCCTTATTGAAAACGCGATTAAAGGTGGTGTTGATTCTTTGAGAGGATTAAAAGAAAATGTTATAATCGGACGATTAATCCCAGCTGGGACCGGATTTAAAAATAAGCTTGCTCCCGTAATAGAGAAGTAATTTTTAATTTATGAACTCTCCCGTTCAAAAAATTAAGGAGAGGCTTTCAATCGAAGAAGTAGTCTCTTCTTACATAAAACTAGATAGGGCAGGCACAAACCTAAGGGCCAAGTGTCCATTTCACAATGAAAAGACACCATCGTTTTTTGTTTCGCCTAATCGCGGTAGTTATTATTGTTTCGGATGTGGAGCCAGTGGCGATATCTTTACTTTCGTGGAGGAATTTGAAGGGCTTGATTTTAAAGGAGCACTTAAACTTTTAGCAAATAAGGCCGGAGTTCCACTTGAAGCTTACAGTAAAGAAATGAAAGAGGCTGAAAATGAAAAAGAAAAACTTTATCGTGTAATGGAAGAAGCTACAAAGTTTTTTGAAAATAATTTAAGAGATAATAAACAAATTCAAGAATACTTAAAATCTCGCGGATTAACTGATAAGAGCATACAAGATTTCAGAGTCGGTTTTGCGATTTTAGATTGGCGCAAATTATATGATTACTTAAGATCTAAGGATTTTACCGATAACGAAATAGAGCGTGCTGGACTTGCTAAAAAGCCAGAGGATACAAATAAAGCGATGTATGACAGATTTCGCGGACGAACAATGTTTCCAATTTCTGATTCCAGCGGGCGTATTGTTGCTTTTTCCGGAAGAATATTTGAAGATGATGGTAAATCCGCAAAATATTTGAATAGTCCCGACACACCTATTTTCCAAAAATCTTCCATACTTTATGGACTAGATAAGGCGAAGCAATCTATCCGAAAAAATGATTTTTCAATTGTGGTGGAGGGACAATTTGATTTAATTTTATCGCATCAAGCAGGTTTTAGAAATACGGTGGCTACATCCGGAACGGCCTTGGTGGCTAGTGATAAGTTGGAAAATCACACAATCAACAATCTAGGCATCATCAGTCGGTTATCTCAAAATATTATATTTATTTTTGATTCTGATAAAGCCGGCCTTGCCGCTTCTATGCGCGCTACACCCATCGCGCTTGCTTTATTTTCTGACATGAACGTCAAGGCTACTCACATACCAGAGGGGATGGATCCAGCCGACTTAATTTCCAAAAAAGGGCCGGATGCATGGCGTGAAGTCATCAGGAACTCTAAACATATTATCGAATTTCTTTTAGATAATATTTTAATTAACAAAAACAATGATATACTTAAAATTAAATTAGAGATAAATGATAAAATAATTCCACTGCTAGCCTTTATAAGCAATTCGGTCAAAAAATCTCACTTTATATCTTTGGTATCAAATAAGTCGGGCATCAGCGAAAATGATATCAGAGAAAAACTCAAGAAAGTTGAACAGGATTTAAAAAATGAAAAAAAAGAAATAGAAGTGGCATTGGAAACTGTGGGAAATGCACATCGCAAAGACAACATTTTACGAAAATTATTAGGCATTATTTTATGGCAGAGGACTCTAAAAGAGCAATCAATTGAAATTGAAAAGATCTCAAAAAAGCTTGCAGAAATTTTGCACACAACACAAGATGAAATTTTAGAAAAAGTGTCTAACAATAAAGAAGATTTGATTTTTGAGGCAGAAGTTTTTTATAGAGATGATGTTGATTTACCAAAAGATGTGGAGGAGATGTTGCTTTCCGTTGAAGAGGAATATCTAAACGAAGAACTTTTTAAGAAGATGATGGAATTGAAAAATGATAAAAAAGGAGAGGTAGAAATTTTTAAAAAGATAAATGAAATAAATAAAAGAAAAGAAGAAATTAAAAATAATCGTCAATTAAAAAAATATGAAAAAGAAAAATAAAAAATTAAAGAAAAAAAAAGTAAGTAAAAAAGTTCAAAAGCTTAGAGTTAAAAAAGTAAAGAAAGTTAAGAAAAAAAAGATTTTTAAGAAAAAAGTTGTTAAAAAAGCTAAAAAACTATCTTCAACTGAAAAAAAAGCAGAAAATTTAGCTCGTATTTCGAATGAACTTATAGAAAAAGGACGTAAAAGAGGATTTATTACTTATGATGAAATATTAAAAACTTTTCCTGATATTGAAAACAATATTCTATTTTTAGATGAGCTTTATGAAAAATTTGCCATTGCTGGGATTGACGTACTAGAGGGTGGAAATTTACTCAATCTTGATATTGATTTAACTGATAAAGATTTGAACAAATCTAGCATGCATGATTCTATTCAAATGTACCTCAAGGAAATAGGTCAGTATCCGCTTATTCATGCAAGCGATGAAAAAGATCTTGCTAAACGTATTGAACATGGTGACTTAGAAGCGAAAAATTTACTGGCTCGCGCCAATCTACGTCTGGTGGTTTCAATTGCAAAAAAATATGTAGGGAGATCGGCAAATTTAACTCTGCTTGATTTAATTCAAGAAGGTAATTTAGGTTTATTCAAAGCAGTTGAAAAATTTGATTGGACTAAGGGGTATAAATTTTCTACTTATGCCACTTGGTGGATCCGTCAGTCTATTACTCGCGCACTAGCTGATCAAAGTAGGACTATTCGCATACCAGTGCATATGGTGGAGACAATTTCTAAATATAAACAAACATATCGAAGATTAAGTCAGGATTTAGGCCGAGAACCATTAGCGGAAGAAATTGCCACCGAAATGGGTATTCCAGTGGAAAAAATACATGTAATTGAAAATATCAGTCAGGAAACGGTTTCTCTTGAACAACCAGTGGGGGACGATGATGATAAATCAACATTGGAGAACTTTATTCCGGATGATAAAATATTGCGTCCAGACCAAGAATCTTCTCGTCGTATTCTTTCTGACCAGATTCGCGAAGTTTTAGATGAACTTAATCCAAAGGAACGCAAAATACTTGAAATGCGTTACGGACTTCTGGATGGGATTCAGCATACCTTAGAACGAGTAGGAGAAGAATTTAGTGTTACTCGTGAGCGTATTCGTCAAATTGAAGCTAAGGTTCACGAAAAACTTCGCCAACACGAAAAAATCTCTAGATTGAAAAACTATTTTGACTAGCGAGGAGCATATATAAATTTATTTATATCATGTCCGAGTGACGTCAAAACATTGTACCCAGTTATATTTTGACTAATTTATTTTATCGTACTTAATCTCTGCATTACTGATTCATATGGCTGAGCGCCAGGGATAGCATCAATGAGTTTACCGTTTACTAAAATGAAAGAAGATGGGGTTCCATTTACACCAGCTTTAACTCCATCATCAATGTCAGCCTGAACTTTATTTTTGAATTTTCCACTAGCTAGACAATCATTAAAAGATGCAACATTAAGTCCAATAGATTGAGCAATCTTTGGAAGTTCTGCTACATCAAGACCATTATTAGAAGGAGTGATTTCAAAAACTCTATCTGTATATTTCCAAAAAGCATCGTTTCCACCCTGTTCCCACGCGCATTCTGTGGCTTCTGCTTCTTTGAAAGCTTTGGAATGAAGTTGAGGAATAGGATAATGTCTAAAAACCCATGCAACATTTTTATTATTTTCTATTACCCCGTGCATAGTGTTATGGAATCCTTTACAATATGGGCATTCAAGGTCTGAATATTCCACTACAATTATTTTAGCATTTGTATTTCCTATAATATGATCGTTTGATGAAGTGGGTCTATCTTGGGGAGTTGTATTTTTAGGATTATTTGCAATTGGCGCATTCAATGGGGACGTGTTGTCAGTTGATGGTTTACTGTCTTTTAATAAGATTGCTCCGGCGATAAGAACTCCCACTATAAGTATTGCTCCAGCTATTTGTTTCTGATTATTATTTTGCATTATTGTATATTTTATTAATAATGGTTTCATTGTAGCATATTTAAGGGATAATGCTATACTTAATATATTATTAATATTAAAAGAATAAATATATGTGTCATTCAAAATGTGGTGGAGGTGGGTGTAGTGTTTCTATGGTTGTTAAGGTTTTAGTAATCATAGGAGGAGTAAATTGGGGTTTAGTAGGATTAGGAATGTTCTTGGATAGTGATTTTAATGTTGTTCATAGAGTCTTGGTCTCTCTACCTGTTCTTGAGGCTGTTGTTTATCTATTAGTAGGTGTTGCAGCAGTTGTTAAGATTTTTGGTTGTCGATGTAAGAAATGTATGACTTCGTGTGCTAATTGTGGCACTGATGGCAAGATGGAAGGTAGCATGTAGTGTTATTAATAAGTGGTATGATTTTAATTCCAAATGCAATATTTTATGTATTAATCTTTTTGTCTGTTTATGTGCAGGTGTTTTTTTTCCTTACTTTTCTTGAAAATAGGAAAAAAATTGTCATTCGAAATGGTAAAATAAAACTTTCTAAATATCCAGCAGTAAC
>Ga0209542_10002810_pt1 | contig 38392 bp, 46 predicted proteins | sample RifCSPhighO2_01_FD_184028 | JGI IMG/M metagenome (GOLD analysis project Ga0209542, IMG submission 184028) | Soil microbial communities from Rifle, Colorado - Rifle CSP2_plank highO2_0.1 (SPAdes) (version 2) | ecosystem: Environmental > Terrestrial > Deep subsurface > Rock core/Sediment ... | reverse complement strand
TGGCTTTTACCCGCGACGGTACTCGCCGTCGTCGTGGCGGAGTTCGCGCCGCGCGCATCGCGTCTTATCACCGGACGCACGTTTCATCTTGCCTCGTTCGTGACGGGACTCTACGCGGGCACCTTCGGTGCGGGGATCGGCATACTTCTTGTGGCGCTCCTGCGTCTCAAGCATCCGGCGGATGCCGATATTGCCCACGTGAAAGTACAGGCGCGCTTCGTCGAGCTCATCCTCACGGTGAGCGCGGTCGCAACGCATTGGTGGGCGGGGAATCTCATCGCCGCCATCTGGCTACCGTGGGCCGCGGGTTCGATCGTCGGGGGCATTGTGGGCGGGGTACTCTTGAAGCGTATGATGCATCTTTCGGGAGTGGCGCAGAAGATCGTGCTCCGCATCGCATACGCGGTCGCCATCTTGACCGCGGCGGTGAGATTTTGAGAAATGCCATGAGGTTTCGCGTTTTTTTAGATGCGCTATACTGTCGCCAATGAAGAAAATAGACGTCGCAAAGAAGGCTCTGGCACTGCATAAAAAGCTGGGCGGCAAGATTCGCATCGTGCCCGCCGCGCCTATTCGGAATCGCGCCGACCTCTCGCTTGTCTACACACCGGGTGTGGCGGCGGTATCAAGCTATGTCGCGAAAAATCCCAAAGAGGCGCGGGCGTATACGATGAAGGGGAGAAGCGTCGCGGTCATCTCCGACGGCTCCGCCGTCCTCGGGCTTGGCAACATCGGTGCGCTCGGAGCGCTTCCGGTCATGGAAGGGAAGTGCGCGATATTCAAAACGTTTGCGGACGTGGATGCCGTGCCGCTCGTCTTGGATACGCAGGATACCGAGAAGATCATCGAAGCGGTTCTCGCTGTTGCCCCCGCATTCGGTGGTATCAATCTGGAAGACATCGCGGCACCGAAGTGTTTTGAAATCGAGCGCCGCGTGAGCGAAGCCCTCGACATCCCTGTGATGCACGACGACCAGCACGGTACCGCCATCGTCGTCTTGGCCGGCATGATAAATGCGCTGAAGGTCGTCGGTAAGAAACTGGACACCGCACGGTTCGTGATCCTTGGCGCGGGCGCGGCGGGCACGGCGACCGCAAAGCTCCTGCATGTGGCGGGGGCGAAAAATATCATCGTGCTTGATAGTAAAGGAATAGTGAACCGCGGGCGGCCCGAAGCACACAAGCGCCTGCTTGCGACCTACAATACGAAAGGCGTGACGGGCGGCCTCAGGGAGGCGCTCAAAGGTGCGGACGTGCTTCTCGGTGTATCGGGCCCAAATCTCGTGAAGGCGGACGACATCCGCCTCATGGCGAAAAAGGCCATCGTCTTCGCGATGGCGAATCCGACACCCGAAATAATGCCCGACGAAGCGAAGAGGGGCGGAGCGATGGTCGTCGGCACCGGTCGCTCCGACTATCCAAACCAGATAAATAATTCGCTCGCGTTCCCCGGCGTGTTCCGCGGTGCGCTCGATCATCGCGTGACGAAAATAACCGACGCGATGAAATTGAAGGCGGCGCGCGCGATAGCAGCGCTCGTCGCGAGACCGACCGCAGATCGCGTCATCCCCGACATGTTCGACAAGCGCGCTCCGCTCGCGGTCGCCAAAGCGATACGCTAAGCGAACCCGTGGAGCTCAACGGTTAGTCGTACAAAAAAGCGGAAGTCACTCCATCAATAAATCAATGCTACCGCATCAATTATTTGATGTTGATTAGGAAGGTAAGCCGAAGCGAGTGCGGATGACCGCATCGTTCTCGATGCTTTCGACGACTGCATAGAGCACGTACTTACCGACATGCAGGTCCGTTTTAAGGAGCTGGACAAAATCCTCACAGTCGTAGGGGAACACCCACATGCTGTCCTGTAAACGGAAAAACCCGACCTCGCGCATTGTCATGCGCAGTTGGTTGCGGGCGTTCTTTAATCGCTCCGGAATATCGAACGCGATCATGCGCCACCGCTTGTCCCAGCGCTTACGACCTCTTAATTTCTCGCCATTCCGATATGTTTCCAATAGGAGCGCCTTCCGCCCCGCCTCTGTCAATTCCGCATATTTCTTTCCGCCGTTTTCGCCAAATCTGATATACCCGCAGCGGGCGAGGCGAGTGAGCGCCGATTTCACCTGATAATTAAATTGATAACGCTTTCTCGAAAAGCCGCCGAGGAGTTGCAGCGCATTCGGGGCAGCCGCCGCCACCAAAAGGATTCCCGCAACAGCTATTGTTCCCAGCACGGCATGCTGGATCGTGCCCAGCCGACGCCTTTTTCGCGCGATAGTTTCTACCGTTCCCATATCATCAATAATTATAAACTATAGCATAGAACATTTGATGTTAGGATATTGGAGTTGAGCGCTCTCAAGCGTATAATCGTGAGGCGCTAATCGTGAGAGAGGCATACTGCGCCCATAGCTCAATGGTAGAGCGGCCGGCTTATACCCGACTGACCCAGGTCCGATTCCTGGTGGGCGTACAAAGATGAAGAAGGTGGGGATTCGCGTGTTGCGGCATTTTGCACGCATGCCACAATGTACCCATGGTATACACACGCTCCCTTGCCCGCTTCGCGATTGTCGCTCTCGTCGCACTGCCTCTGTTTGCCAATGCCGCGACGGTCGATGAGCTTCGGGCGCAAGCGGCGGAGCTTTTGGCCCGCATCGCGGCGCTTCAACAGCAACTCGGCGGCAAAGCTGCGGTCACGACGACCTCAAGCGTGTCCGCGTGTCCGCAACTCGGCAAATCACTGAAGCGCGGCTCGACGGGTGAAGACGTGCGGCGTCTGCAGCAATTTTTGGCCACTGATCCGAATATCTATCCTGAAGCGCAGATTACCGGCTATTACGGCGCATTGACGGAAGCCGCCGTGCAGCGCTGGCAGGTCAAATTTAATATCGTTTCCTCCGGCACGCCGGAGACGACCGGATACGGCGTCGTCGGTCCCCGCACGGCGGCGATACTTGCGCTCCAGTGCGCAGGGGCGACCTCGCCCGCGGTGACTCCGGGTACGCCGACCGTCGGCGGGTTTATACAGGTGACGCCAATCGCGGGCAACGCGCCGCTTTCCGTCGCGGTCCAGGCGACGGTCAACACCGTGAATTCCTGCAACGGAGCCGCATACACCCTCGACTACGGCGACGGGACCGTTCCTTCGCAGATCGTCGTTCCCGCAGGGAATTGCCAACAGATGACGCAGACGCTCGGGCACAGCTACCCGTATGGTGGCACGTATCAGATCACGCTCGCCGCCGGTGCACACCGCACGTCGGCGACGGTCACTGTCTACGGAGCGCCCGCAGTCGTTCCAACTCCAACTCCAACTCCAACTCCGACCCCGACCCCGACCCCGACTCCGGAGCCGAAAGGTTCGATCTCTGCCTTTGTCACTTCGGGCGTTGCCCCGCTCAACACCACCTTCTATGTTTCGTGCGTCGGCGGCGCCGCATTCAACATCGTTTTCGGTGACGGGCAGGATCTGGGAAGTGCAAACGTCGCAAAGACCTCATGCGGAGGCCTGCAGGCCGTCTCGCACACCTACACTGCGGCCGGCACCTATCAGGCACAACTCATCATTTTCGTCCAGCAAACGGACGGGACGATTACGCCGAAAAGTCTCGGCAGTGTTTCCATTACGGTCACGAGTGCCGCCGGATCAGGCGGGGGCGGGGGCGGGGGCGCGCAGGGGCCGATGACGATAACCCCGGGCATCGGCGGCGATCCGTTTGCGGTCTCGGCGCAGTTCGACGCTGTTTCCTGCACCTCGTATTCGCTCAATTGGGGAGACGGTACGGCTGCCACGACGGGGAATTGCTCTTCCGCTTCAACGGGCCTCACCCGAACACACACCTACGCACTATCGGGTACATACACGATTACCCTGACGCGCGGAGCGCAGACTGACACCGCCTCGATCTCGATCTCCAACTAGAGCATATCTAAAAACTCCGTCTGCTTCGTTGCGGAGCCGTCATTCTCCGTGTAGCTCTGCTCCCGCACTGACCACTCTTTGCGCGAGCGCAGGATGCTTTGACAGCATCGGATCTTTTTCGATGATGCCTTGCGCCTCGACGCGTGCCGCTTGAATTAATTTTACATTTTTGAGCGCCTCCATACCGAGGTCGCTCACGCCCCACTGCCTGCGGCCGAAGAGATCGCCGGCGCCGCGATTTTCAAGGTCCGCTTCGGCGAGTTTGAAGCCGTCGGAACTTTGCTCGAGCGCCTTCAGGCGTTTTGTCGACATCTCTCCCTTCGTCTCCGGCAGGAGGAAACAGTGCGGCGGGTGTGACGACCGCTGTATGCGACCGCGCAGTTGGTGCAATTGCGCCAATCCGAACCGCTCGGCGCCCTCTATCATCATCACGGTCGCGTTCGGCACATTGATGCCGACCTCGACGACCGATGTGGCGACGAGGATGTCGATCTCATGCGTCGCGAATTGCCGCATTACCTCGTCTTTCTCATTCGGCTTCACGCTTCCGTGCAGAAGCCCGATGCGGTATTCGGGGAAGACATCTTTCTGCAGACGTTTCGCCTCCGCTTTGGCGCTCTTCGCCTGCAGCGCGTTTATTTTCGCGGGGTCGGGCTCTTCGATACGCGGGCAGATGACGAACGCCTGCCGCCCCTTCTTTAGTTCCGCGCGGATTTTTTCGTATGCGGAAGCGCGTTCGTTCGGCTGTACGATAACGGTCGTCACCTTGGCGCGCCCGGGCGGCAATTCATCGAGGACGGATATGTCGAGGTCGCCGTAAATCGTGAGCGCAAGGGTTCTCGGTATCGGCGTCGCCGTCATCGAGAGGAAGTGAGGCGAGGCCTCCCCCTTATTCGCAAGAGCCTTGCGTTGCCGCGTACCGAAACGGTGCTGTTCGTCGACAACGGCGAGCGCCAAATGCTGGAACTTCACGGACTTTTGGATGAGCGCGTGCGTGCCGACGAGCATCGCTATCTCGCCCCCCGCCACCCACTTCAAGAGTTGCGTGCGTGAGATGTCGGTTGCGGCTCCGCGCTTCACTTTGGAGGGGAATTTTTTGCAGCCGCTACCGGTCATAAGCGCGATATTGATGGGTAAATGTGAGAAGTATTCTATGAACGATTGAAAATGCTGTTGTGCGAGGATCTCGGTCGGTGCCATGTACGCGACTTGTAATGTGCCGCTGGTGCGCTCCGGCGGCCGCGAATTAACGACTGCGTAGGCGGTCGCGGCGGCGACCAATGTTTTTCCCGCCCCCACATCACCCTCCAAGAGCCGGGCCATCGGGTGGGGTTTTTCGAAGTCGGTGAGGATATCCGCGATAGCCTTATGTTGTGCGTCCGTCGGGGGAAAGGGGATGGTCGAAAGGAATTTTTGCGCGAGCGCCGCACCTCCGCGGATGGGGAATGCGGCGAGCGAATCGTTTTCCTGCCGCTCGCGGGTGCGCGCGACCTGTATCGCAAATATCTCCTCGAACGCAAATCGTTTGCGCGCCGCCTCGGCATGCCTCAGTTCGTCCGGCTTGTGAATATAGAGAAGCGCCTTCTTGATATCGGGCAGATTGTAGCGCTGTACGATCTCCGCGGGAATAGGATCCTCCACCGTGTCCAACACATCCGCCGCGTAGAGTTTCTCAAACGCATGGCGGAACCACAGGGATGTCACGCCGCGCGATTCGGGGTAGACCGCGAAATAGGTTTCAGGTTTGAGGTGTGCGGTTTCCGCTCCTCTGAAAAGGCCCGCTTCCGTCGGGTCGGCGGGTTCGACGTGCGGATTCGCGAGGTACGGTTTTCCCGTTTTGCCGGTGACGGTGCCGACCGCCTTCACGAACATCCCCTCGGCGAATTTCTTCGCAAGATACGGTTGGTGGAACCACATCACCTTGACGGAACCGGAGGCGTCGGTGATGACCGCTTCGCCCACGGGAATTTTTCTCTTCCATGATCTTCTTGTCTCAAGCTTGCCGATGGTGCCAAAAATAGTTACCGGCTCTCCCGCCACGAGCCCGGTTATCGCCGACTCACTGCCGCCCCGGTCGTAGCGGCCGGGGAAGTGGTAGAGAAGGTCACGCACGGTATGAAGCCCCAGCTTGTTGAGGGCCCGCAATTGCGGCGGCGTGAGGCGGAAATGCTTTGAGAGCGGGTCGGGAGGTGCCATGGCGGGATTGTATCCCAAGACTTATACACAGTCGCGCGCGAAGTATCTTGCATCGGTCCGCGCAATAAGTAAGATAGTCGTGTTCAGGCGTATCGCTCTCTTGATTATAAGTTAGTAATGCAAGGGGTATGGCGTATCGTGACGATGACAAGGAAAAAGACGAGGGAATCTTGACCGAGGGGGCTCTCAGCGAGGTGCTTGATAAAGATGAGGACGAAGAGGAGATTCCCGACGTCCCGCTTCCGGAAGAAGAGGAGCGCGGGTGGGAATAAAACAAGTCCATACGGACTTGTTTTATTCCGAAGGCGACCCCGCCCGAAGGCGACACCGCCGCGAGGCGCCCGCAGGGGCCGAGTGTTTGCCGAAGGCAGATACGAGGAGTGTCACGCACGAACGAGTACGTTCGGGCGTCGTAATTTAAGCATGAGCACATGCGGGCCATGGTTGACAAGGAGAAGGTTCACGTCGGAACGAGCACGTTCCGACGACTCACGAACGAGCACGTTCGGGCGTCGTAATTTAAGCACGAGCACATACGGGCCAATAAGTGCTATTATTCAGATATGCACACCGTATTGAAATATCTCGGAACGGTCGCGGCGGTCTATCTGACCGTCAGCATCATTCCCGGCATCTCGGTCGCGGGCGGATGGGTGACGATACTGCTCGTCGCTCTCGTGTGGTCGGTGATCACGATGGTCGTACGACCCGTGCTCGCCATTCTGACGCTCCCCATCACCCTCATTACGTTCGGATTGTTTTCATTCGTGCTCAACGCACTCTTGTTCTGGGGAATGACGTTCATTGTTCCCGGATTCGTCGTGGCGGGATTTGTTCCGGCACTCCTCGGCGCGATCGTGCTGTCAATTTTAAGTTGGTTGATCCACAAAATACTCTAGGTACTCTCGACAACGACCCGACGCAGGTGCGCGGGAATGTGCACGAGTATCTCGTAGGCGATGGTGTCGCAGAGTTTCGCGATATGCTCCACCGAGTTTGCGTCCGCCGCATTCGAGCTGATGACGACAGCTTCATCGCCGATGTGCACGTCGGCGACATTTGAGGCATCAATTGACGTGATATTCATGCTCACGCGACCGACGACGGGGCACGAAGCACCGCGGACGACGATGGAGCCTTTACTTGAGAGCCTTCTATCGACGCCTTCGGCATATCCGGCGGGTATCGTTGCTATCCGCATATCCCGCGGCGCTTTGAAGGCCGCATTGTATCCGACCGACTCTCCCGCGCGGAGTGTATGGATAGAGGTGATGCGCGTGCGCATCTCGAGTGCGGCGCGGAGGTCGAGTTTCTCAAGGCTCACGTTGATGCCGTACAGACCGATACCAAGCCGCATGACATTCGCGTCGATCTTTTGTGCATAGAAACTGCCTGTCGTTGCGGCAAGGTGGAAGAATCGCACGCTTGGCGCTTTCGCGCGGACGCGCGGGACAGTTTTGTTCCACTCGGCTATTTGCGCCGCCGCATGCGCGGAATTCGGTGTGTCCGCATCCGCCAAGTGCGAGTAAACACCTTCAAGCACTATGTGCTTATTCGCGCGAATAAGCATACAAGCATCTTCTATTTCGCTTGGCGCGATGCCGTGCCGGTGCATGCCGGTGTCCACTTTGAGATGGATGGCAACGGGGGCGCGGGCGAGAGACGCAAGACTTCGCAGGTCTTGCACGCCGATGATGCCGAACGCCACATCCGCGAGGCGGCTTTTGAGGATCGTCCCGGCGGGTGTATACCCGATAATAAGGATGGGGGTCCGTATGCCTTCGTTGCGAAGTATGAGCGCTTCAAAATAAGAATCCACGCAAAAGAAAGGAAGGTCTTCACCATCGAGAATTCGCGCGACCTCGACGAGCCCGTGCCCGTATGCGTTACTTTTCAATACGGGCGCGACTGCGACACCCTTCTTTTGCTCTTGGAACACCTTTAGGTTGTGGAGGAGCGCACCCTTCCCGATGCGTATCTCGATGAGCGGCGTATAGGCAAAACGTTTCTTCCGCAGGAGACGCAGAAGTTTGCGCGCGAAGCCGAGCATATGGTCCAGTTTACCTCATGTAGTAAAGGGCGTGTTAAAAAACCCTCAAATGCGAGGCGCGGAGAGGCGGGCGAGGAGACGTATGACTATACGGCGACGAGCACGCAGAGGCTCCGCAACGAAGCAGATGAGGTTTTTAAACATGCCCTAGGACTAGCTCTTCTTGATGCCGAGATAGCCGCGTAGCACAGGCTCTTTCATGATGAAGAGCAGATAGATGATCTCAAGAATACCGGCGGTGTTTATGACAAGAAAGAAAATAAACCATCCCTTGTCGTTTCTTTTTGCCGAATGCCAGAGTGCAAGACCTTTCCACACGAAGCTCCACAGAAGCAGGGCAACGAGCGCAATACCCGCCACCGGCAGAAGCCCCGGCACGTTCCACCCCATGCCACCCATCCCATATCCCGCGCCGAAGTTCATATGCCTACAGTATACACCATGTTTGCTGCGGAGAGGCTCGGCCATGAACCAAACCCTTCCAAGCAGTGTAAGGGTTCTTTGGAGACTTTGCGACTAGGTAAAGTGAGGAGGAGCGGTCGAGCGTCGAATAAATTATTCTAACTAGGTATCGTTAGATGAAGAGCTAGGAAGATTCTTTGAAATTTCCCTGTGTTCACTTATGCCCCTTGGCATATAGTTGCTCATCCTAAGAACATGTCCCACGGCTGATATAAAATCATATTTCTTGGCGTATTTTATAAATTTCTTATTCTCCTCAACCATGTTCTGAGCCTCGATTAATTGTTTGAATTGGTCTATATTTTTGGCAAGACTTTGGGGACTAATTGACTTTTCAATCACTTCAGACATTTTTTTAAGTAGTTGTTCCTGAAGCGGCAGTGTTTTTTCTATTTCTACAGCATGTGCTAGTAATCTCTTCCTCTCTTCTTTGGAAAATAAGTATATTAAAATAGCAATTGGTGCCGCGCCCCCAACTACAGTGAAAAACGAAGAAACAAAAGAGACTACAATCTCGTCCAAGATAAATCGAACGACCAAATCGAGTATTGTTTCCATAAAATCGAGTAACATTTTCTATGATATCAAGCGACCTCCGTTTCTTAATCGCCTCGGCTGAAGCGGTCTCGAATGGGCGCTCAATCTTGCGGAGAGGGAGGGATTCGAACCCTCGATACGGTTTTACCCGTATAGCGAGTTAGCAACCCGCCGCACTAGGCCACTATGCGACCTCTCCTCGCGTGCTAAAAATACCACATTGATGCGAGCGTGTCGCGCACGAAGAAACCGCCTCATTCTGCGCACATGTGCGAGAGGGGTACAATGTCTCCATGGCACGATACGGCAAAAAAGCGGGCGAGAAGGTCGGGCGGGCACTCCGCGAGATGAAGGAAGGTAAACTCAAAAGCGGTCGTAGCGGCAAGAGAGTGCGGAGTAGGAAGCAGGCGATAGCCATCGGCCTCGCGGAGGCGCGGCGCGCGGGCGGCAAGGTGCCGCGGAAGTAGACCGGCGCAACACCCTGCGGATTGCCATCCCAATACTTCATTTTAAAATGAAGTATCGGGATTTTTGAAAGCTAAAAGCGTTCAGCCTTCGACTATCCGTATTTTCTTCGCGGCGGCAGCGGCTTTTTTGCGTGCCTCGGCGACTGTCTTTCCAATAGCGAGCATAACACCAAGGCGGCGGTGGCCTTTGACCTCCGGTTTGCCGAAAATGCGCACCCACGTGCCGGAGGCCTTGAGCGCTTCGGCAACGCCCGTGAACGTCGGCTTTTTCATGTCGCCCCACGCAAGGAGCGCAACGGACGCACCCGCACGGCAGGGGATTTCGGGGATGGGGAGTCCGAGAATGGCGCGCACGTGGAGTTCCATCTCACTCATCGTTTGAGAAACCATCGTGACCATGCCGGTGTCGTGAGGTCGCGGACTAAGTTCCGAGAACCAGACCATGTCGCCTTTCACGAAAAGTTCGACACCGAAAATACCGCGGCCTTTCTTGCCGCACAATTCGCCGACGATTTTCTTCGCGATACCCTGCGCCCTTTTGAGTGCGGTTCTCGACATAGCCTGCGGTTGCCAGCTCTCGCGGTAGTCACCGTCTATCTGTAGGTGCCCCACGGGCGCGCAAAATGAGATGCCCGCCGCATGTCGCACAGTGAGAAGTGTAATTTCGTAATCAAAATTAATTTTTCCTTCAACGATAACCCTCCCGCTCTTGCCGCGTCCGGCCGTCATCGCAAATTTCCACGCATTCGCGAGCCCCGCTTTATTTTTCACCATTGATTGTCCGTGCCCCGATGACGACATGGTCGGCTTGATAAAACAGGGGAAGCCGACAGCCGCCGCTCCCTTTTCGAGTTCTGCAAGACTTCCCGCAAAACGGTACGGGGAGGTCGGAAGCTTTAATTTTTCCGCCGCAAGTTGCCGGATGCCTTGTCTGTCCATCGTGAGACGCGTCGCGCGCGCCGTCGGTATCACGGTCCACCCCTCCTTTTCAAGTTCAACCAAGGTCGGCGTCGCGATAGCTTCTATTTCGGGGACGATGAGGTCGGGCTTCTCTTTTTCGACGACCTCGCGGATCTTCGCGCCGTCGAGCATCGCGAATGTGTACGCGCGATGCGCGACTTGCTGCGCGGGAGCGCCCTCGTACCGGTCGCACGCGACCACCTCGCACCCGATCCGCATGGCCTCTATCGCGACCTCCTTCCCCAATTCTCCGCTTCCGAGGAGCAGTATCTTTGTGCGGGGGAAGATGTTGTTCATACCAAGAAGTATACAAGATACATCTCGCGCACAGGATAGTCTATAATTGCTCAATGTCGGCGAATGTACTCCCGCTCCAATCATTCGAGCTTCTGGTCTTGGTCGGTTGTATCGTCGGTTGGTATCTGGCATATCTCTACGGAAGAAACACCAAGAAGTTCCGGTGGCGCGAGTATCTTGCGCTCACCATCGTACCGGTGGCAGGGTCCCTCGCGTTCTCTTTCTATTTCGGTGTCCAAATAATCTACTTGTTCCTTATCTCCGCTGGCACAGGTTTTATACTCGAGTATCTTCTTGGTTTGATGTACTACAAAACACTCAACGCCCATCTGTGGTCATACGGAAAATTTGCTACCAAAGGACGCTACACAAGCTTTTTGACGCTTCCGATGTGGGGGGTCGCCGGTATTGTTTTCTTCCTCCTCTCGAAGTACACCGGACTGTAAGGGCATTGGGCCGTCAGGCCCGCGCGAGCGCGAGCAAGGTGACTTTCGCGCCCGCGCGGCGGAGCGGTGTGGCGGCGTTGGCGAGCGTGGCACCTGTGGTCGTCACGTCGTCGAGCAAAAATACGTGCGTGTCGGCGAGCGCTTGTTCGTTCGCAATCGTAAAAGCGCCCGCGACATTCGAAAGCCGTTCACTTCGCGGTAGGCGCGTTTGCGGCTTTGTCGCCCGCGTGCGTGCGAGAAAACCCGCTTCCATATATGCAAGCGTGCCGTCGAGGAATTCCTGCGGAAGCGCTTTGAGCACGAGCTCTATCTGATTGAATCCGCGCTGGTTCGTGCGATGTTTGTGGAGCGGAACGGGAACAAGAAAAATTTTTCGTGCGGAAAAGGTGTGTGCCGAGGATATCTCTTCGCGCAGATAATCCGCGAGTACCGCCGCCGCGAGCCGCGCGGCGTGCGCGGAGCCGTCGTACTTCAGGGATTGTATGAGGTCAACGACCGCAGGGTCCCGATAGTCCATGAGCGTCGTGATGCGGACGCCCAGAAGTTCGTGCGGCGTGGGAGTGAGCGGAATATCTTCGAGCGTGCGGCCTTTGGTCCGCACCGTCCGCGCGCGGAGCGGAATAATTGCATCGAGGATTGCCTCGAACACCGCACGAATTATTCCAACCGCTTTTTTCATGCTGACATCATACCGTGTGATATACTGGAGCCATGAAAAAGTATAGCTTCACAACGACGATCCATAAAGAAGGCAAATGGTATGTTGTTCAGTGCGTTGAGCTTGGCGTTGCGAGTCAAGGGAAAACCGTCGCAGAAGCCAAGAAAAACATTAAAGAAGCAGTCGAGTTGTATTTGGAGGATGTGCCGGCGGGCGAAATTCCCCGCAAGCCCTCAATAGTCGGCACGCTTGAGGTGGCGCATGTCTAAGCGGAAGACAGTTTTCTCCGGCGTTTTCGTTATCTCAATACTCGTTAAGCATTTCGGCTTTTCCGTCGTGTCTCAAAAGGGTAGTCACGTGAAATTGCGCGGTGGCTTGCGCGGCATCAAGACGACCATCGTTCCGCTCCATAAAGAACTCGCGCCCGGTACGCTTGGCAATGTGCTCATGCTTGCGGGAATCGACAAACCAGAATTTCTGAGAGCTGTCACAAGGAAATAATATGGACCTCGTGAAGAAAAAATGCGCTCCGTGCGAAAGCGGCACATCTCCGCTTACCCGTCAGGAAGCGCAGGCGCTCATGGGTCAGCTCACGAGCTGGACGTTGAGCGGCGATGCACGCTGGCTCTCAAAAGAATTCAAATGCAAGGATTTTGCGGAAGCGATGGTGTTCGCCAACAAGGTAGCGGCTCTTGCCGAGGAGGAAGGGCATCATCCGGACCTCGGCGTGGCGTGGGGAAGGGTTACTATCGAGCTTTCGACACATGCTATCGGCGGATTATCCGAAAATGATTTCATCCTTGCCGCAAAAATAGACGGGATCCGGTAAAACGGGCCAAGAACATCCGTTGCCCGCGGTACGGGGTGATATACTTAAGTGTTATGGGGTTCTCATTGGGAAATATTTTCCAAAAGTTCTCCTCCTCGCTGGGCGGCGGAGGGGGCGAGGGGAGCGTGCTCGGCATCGATATCGGCGCGAGCTCTGCCAAGATAGCGCAATTGCGGTCCTCGCGCGGCGTTGCGGTCCTCGAGACATACGGCGAAATAGCACTCGGCCCCTACGGCGGGCAACCGGTCGGGAAAGCGGTAAAACTTTCGCCGGAAAAAACGGCCGAGGCGCTCATCGACCTCATGAAGGAAGCCAATGTGACGGCGCGCACGGGCGGCATCTCGATACCGTTCTCCTCGAGCCTCGTTTCGATACTCGACCTTCCCAAAGTCGACAAAGAGGCCCTGAAGCGGATGGTGCCGATCGAGGCCCGCAAATATATCCCCGTGCCCGTTACCGAAGTGGCGCTCGACTGGTTCGTCATCCCCGAGGAGGGGGGAGAGAAGAGCGCATTCGACACTATCAAAGAGCCCGCACCCATCCGGGCCAAGGGGCAGGAGGTGCTCCTCGTCGCCATCCACAACGACACGATCGCCAATTATAAGACGATCACGGAGACGGCGGGGATCACCGTCGAATTCTACGAGATAGAAATATTCAGTGCGATCCGCTCCTCGCTCGGCCATGGGCTTGCACCGGTCCTCGTCGTTGATATCGGCGCGGCGACCACCAAGATGTACGTCGTCGAGCGGGGCATAGTGCGCCTGACGCATCTGGTCACCTCCGGCGGACAGCACATGACGGAAATGCTCGGACGTTCCATGAATTGGGAATTTGAAAAAGCCGAGCGCGTGAAGCGTGAGCGCGGGTTGAACGACTCTGCGGCGTATTCAACCGAGGAGAACGAGCGTATCAAGTCTGCCTTGTTATCAACACTCACGCGTGTGTTTTCGGAAGTGAATCGCGTACTATTGAGCTACGGGCAGAGATACAACAAAAATGTATCGCATGTCGTCTTGACCGGCGGCGGCGCGTCCTTGCCCGGCTTGGCCCCGCAGGCGAAATTGTCTTTGAGCGCGGAAGTGGAGATAGCCGATCCTTTTTCGCGTACGGAAGCACCTGCGTTTTTGGATGAAGTCCTGCGGGAGATCGGGCCCGGATTTTCGGTTTCGGTCGGTCTGGTCCTCCGGAAGCTCAAAAGCACCTAGACGATAAATATAGTATGCCAAGTGCAAGCCCTCAACCTTCCTTTATACCGCGCGAGATGCGAGAGGTGAGCGTCGTCGGCCGCGTCCGCCGCGGCGGCCTTGCCGATCTTTTCATTCTGATCGCGGTCGTGTTTTTGATCGCATCGGTCGCGCTTGCCGTCAGCGTTTTTCTCTACGAACAATATTTGCAGTCGAGCAGCACCTCCAAGATCGGTCAGTTGGAGCGCGCCAAGGCGGCATTCGAGCCATCACTTATTCAGGAGCTGACGCGTGTCGACGACCGCATGCGGGCGGCGGGCGATATTCTGGGAGGCCATACCGCGCCGTCGGCCCTCTTCCGCATGCTCGAAGCGATGACCATCACGACGGTCGCGTTCCGGTCGTTCGATTTCGGGGCCACGGATACGGGGAACATCACGGTAAAAATGGACGGTGTCGCGGATAGCGTCAACTCCATCGCACTCCAGGCCGATCTGTTCAGCAAAGGCGCCATGATCACGAATCCGATATTTTCGAACATCAACCGGGAAATCGACGGGGTGCATTTCAACCTGTCCGCGCTCATAAATCCAGCGGCGATCAACTATGCGCAGATCGTGAGCGGGCTGTCCCGTGCGCAGAATGCGGGTGCCGGCGCAGCCGTGCCCCCAGCAGAGCCGGGTGTGACGTCGCCTTTCGATGGCCCGGCATTACCGTCGTCCGGCGGTTCCTCCGGTCCGCCCGCCGCACCGGGGGCCGGAGGCAATTGATCTATGGTAAAAAATCTTCTTTCGATAGCGGGTTTGGCGGTCGCCGGCGGGATATTCTTTCTCTATACCCAGCCGGCGTACGACAATGTACAGGTGCTGAAGGGGCGGATAGCGCAGTATGATCAGGCGCTCGACAAAGCGGCGGAGCTCCAGCAATTGAAACAGTCACTCCTCTCGCGCTTCAATGCGTTCAGGCCCGAGGATCTTGACCGGCTACAGAAATTGCTTCCCGACCACGTCGACAATGTACGCCTGATCCTCGACCTCGATAATCTTGCGGCGCGGCACGACATGGCTCTGCAAAACGTCGTCATCAGCGAGCCGGCGAGCGAGAGCGGGGGCACCACCGTGATCGGCTCGATCGGCGCGGGACACCGGAGATTCGATTCACTGACCCTGAAGTTCACAACGCGCGGCTCGTACGAGGACTTCAGTGCATTCCTGAGTGATCTCGAGGCCTCCCTCCGCATCGTCAATGTGGTTTCCCTCAGCCTGACGCGGGAAAGCACCAATGCGACCGGCAGCCTCACGTATCGTTACGACATTACTATCCGGACCTACTGGCTCAAATAAGCGCCTATGGATGCATTATTTCACAAGATGAAAATACCCGCGCTCATCGTTCTCGGGATCGTCGTTGCGGCCGCCGCATGGTGGGGACTCAAGGGTGGCGAGCCGTCGGAGCCCCTGCTTACTACGGAGAGTGCAGTGGACGAAAGCGGCATCGGTGACAAGGACCTGGTCGAGACGCTCCTTACCCTGCGCGCTGTTTCTTTGAGCGGTACCATCCTTTCGGACCCCGCGTTTTTGAGCCTGAAAGACTTCGGCACGGAGATCGTGGCGGAACCGGTCGGGCGGCCCAATCCGTTCGCTCCGCTTTCCCCCGGGGCCGTCGCTCCCGCCCCCGCCTCGGCTCCCGCCACGCGCGGGGCACAACTCTTCTTTTCCCCGAAAAAGCAGCCGTAAGCGGGCGGCACGCACTCATGCCGGTTACCGATGAAAACAAAGCCGTAGCGCCTCCCGCAACCGGCGCGACGTCCGATGTCCCTCTTCGGAGCCTTGGTGACAGCAAAGTTCCGTACGACATCCTGCATTACATCCCCGAAGAATCGGCGGAACACTACCAGCTTGCTCCGCTTTCGGTGGTTGACGGCGTCTTGGAGGTAGGCATGGTGGATCCGGACGACATCCGGGGTTTCGACGCGCTGAATTTCATCGCGCGCTCGACCGGCATGCCGTTCAAGGTTTTCCGGATATCGCGCGAGGACTTTGAGAGCATCCTTAAGATGTACCGCGGGCTCGGCGGAGACGTGGACCGCGCGGTCTCCGACCTGGCGAGCGAACAAAAAAAAGAAAAAGAAAGTGCCGGTACTCCCACCGATGTAGATGCCGCCCCCCTGGACCTTGACGATCCGTCGATCGGCCGGAACGAGGGCGACGGGGCGGCCCGCAACATCCAGGAGGACGCACCCACGATACAGATAGTCTCCACGATCCTGCGTTACGCGATCGACGGGAAGGCCTCCGATGTGCACATCGAGCCGCAGACGGGGGGTGTCCGCGTGCGGTACCGCGTCGACGGCGACTTGCACACAAGCGTCATCCTTCCGTTGACCGCGCACCGCGCGCTCGTCGCGCGCATTAAAGTTCTCGCTTCGCTTCGCCTCGACGAACAGAGGAAGCCCCAGGACGGACGGTTTTCCGCCGCGATCGACGGCCGCCCGATTGACTTTCGCGTATCGACCTTTCCCTCCTACAACGGCGAGAAGGTGGTGATCCGTATTCTCGATCGCGAACAAGGCTTCATTCCGCTTGATAAGATCGGGCTCACCGACCGGAATCTCGCATTGATGCGTGAGGCCATCAAGAAGCCCCACGGCCTCGTGCTCGTTTCAGGTCCCACCGGATCCGGAAAGTCGACGACGCTGTACTCGGTGCTTTCAGAGATCGATCGCGAGCACAAAAACGTGCTTTCGCTCGAGGACCCGATCGAGTACTTCGTCGAGGGAGTGACCCAGTCGCAGGTGCGCCCCGAGATCGGCTACACATTCGCCACAGGGCTTCGAACGACCCTGCGTCAGGACCCCGACGTCATTATGGTGGGTGAGATCCGCGACAGTGAAACCGCGAAGCTTGCGATACAGGCCGCGCTGACCGGCCATCTTGTCCTCTCGACGATCCACACGAACGATGCGGTCGGTACGATCCCGCGGCTTATTGACATGGGCGTCGAGCCGTACCTCATTCCGCCCGTCCTCATCGCCTCGATCGCACAGCGGCTGACGCGCACGTTCGCCGAGGGAAGCGAGCAGGAGGTGGAAATCTCCGCGAGCGATCGCAAACATATCGAAACACAACTGGCGACCCTCCCGGAAAAGTACCGCTTCAAGATACCGAAGACGGCGTGGGAGCCGGTGCGTACACCGCTCTCTCCCACGGGACTCCGCGGCAGAATGGCGGTGTTCGAGGTGCTTGAGATGTCCGCGGGCATCGAACGCATCATCCTCGAAGACCCGGTGGAGTCGCGCCTGTGGGCCACCGCGCGCGCGCAGGGCATGCTCACCATGCAGGAGGATGCTATGATGAAAGCGTTCGCAAAACGTATTCCGTTCTCCGAGGTCAACACGCTCTCGAATATCCTGCTTTCCGGCGACGAGGGGGTGGCTTCGGACGGGGTGCCCGCCTCCTCCGGAGGAAAGGACGGAATCCTGCCCGACGGACAGGCGAGCGACCCGGACGGGAAAAAGGGGACTGTAGAGGTATAAACGTTGTAAGAAAATTTCAAGTTTTTTTCAATACCATCGTTATGACACAGAGCACGCAAGGAGGAGCCGCTCAGAAAGGGCCGGACGATGTACCGAAGAGGCGGGTCATTCTCGTCGACGACGACAAGTTCCTTGTCGACATGTATGCCATGAAGTTCACCGCATCCGGTTATACGGTGCAGGCGTGCGTATCCGCCAACGAGGCATTGGAAATCCTGCGCGGCGGCTTTCCCGCCGATGCGGTCGTCTTCGACCTCATCATGCCGGAGCGGGACGGCTTCTCGTTCCTCTCGGCGCTCGGCGAAGAGAAGCTCGTCCCGGGAGCCGTCCGGATCGCTCTGACCAACCAAAACAATGACGATGAGAAAGCGAGAGTGGAGGGTCTGGGCGTCGACCGGTACATCGTGAAAGCGAGCACCATTCCCTCCGAGGTCGTCAATGTCGTGGGAGAAGAGATCCGGAAGAAATCAAATATAAAAAATTAAATATCAAAATAAGAACTCAGGATATAAAAAGAACTCCGGTTATTTTCCCCCACACCTTACTGTTGACTATGGACAGATGCACAATGCTTCTAAAATCTAGAGTACAATAGGCACTATGGACTATTCCGCGCTCATCAAAAAGTACATCAACGTCCTCGTGCATGAGGGCGGATCGGACCTGCATTTCTCCGCAGGTGCACACCCCACGATCCGTGTTTCCGGCTCACTTTCCCCGATGCTGAAGGAGTCCCCGCTAACCTCCGAGGATACGATGGGGCTCCTCAAAGTTCTTGTGTCGGCGGAGCAGGAGAAGCGGTTCCTGGCGCAACAGGAAGTCGACTTCGCTTACGAGAGCGACGACAAGACGCGTTTTCGCGGGAACGCGTTTTTCCAGCGGGGGTCCGTCTCGATCGCGCTCCGTTTGATACCGAAGGTCATCCGCGGGTTTGCGGAGCTGAATCTGCCCGAGATCCTTACGACCTTCGCGCGCAAATCCCAAGGGTTCTTTCTCGTCGTGGGGCCGGTCGGGCAGGGCAAGACGACGACGCTCGCGGCCATGGTTGATCTCATCAATACGGAGCGCATGGAGCATATCGTTACCATTGAGGACCCGATCGAATACATTTTTGACCCGAAGCAGTCGTTGATCGATCAGCGCGAGGTCCGCATTGATACCAAAGATTTTCCGACCGCGCTCGTATCGGCGTTCCGGCAGGATATCGACGTGCTCTTGGTCGGCGAGATGCGCGGACCGGAGACCATTTCAGCCGCCGTTACCGCCGCCGAGACCGGCCACCTCGTCCTCTCGACCCTCCACACCAACAATGCTTCACAGACACTCGACCGCATCATCGACACGTTCCCGGGCGCACAGCAGGACCAGATCCGGTTCCAGCTCGCGGCGTCCTTGGCTGGGATCTTTTCCCAGCGGCTCGTTCCGCGCGTCTCCGGGGGGCTCGTACCGGCCTATGAATTGCTCATCAACAACAAGGCGGTCGCGAATCTGATCCGCGAGAAGCGTACGCACGAGATCCCGACCGTTATCGAAACGGGTTCGACCGAGGGGATGATAGACATGAACCGCTCGCTGGCGGAGTTGGTCGCGCGCGGGGAGATTACCGTCGAGACCGCCTATCAATATTCCCTTAATCCGAATGTGCTGCAAAAACTGCTATGAGTAAGGCAAAAGGCAATAGGCAAAAGGCAAAAATAAAATGCGTCGTATTCTCTAGTGCCTTTTGCCTGGTGCCTTTTGCCTGATTGCTATGGCGCTCTTCAAGTACAAAGCGGTGGATCCCGAAGGGGCCGAACGACAAGGCACGATCGATGCGGTCAATGTTGACGTCGCCATCACCGCCCTTCAGCGGCGGAACCTCATCCTCTCGTCCATCGAACCTCAAGAGACCGGCGGCTCGCCGTGGGGGCGCATTGCGTTCTTCGACCGCGTGACCAACGCCGATATCGTGATGCTCTCCCGTCAGATAACGACGCTCTTTGAAGCGCAGGTCTCGGCCCTCCGGGCCTTCCGCCTGCTCGCGGCGGAAGCGCGTACGCCGACGCTCGGCGAGAAGCTCTCGGAGATCGGCAATGATATCCAGGGGGGTTCGACCATATCCGCGGCGCTCGGAAGGCATGCGGACGTGTTCTCTCCCTTCTACGTGAATATGGTGCGTGCGGGGGAGGAGGCGGGCAAGCTCGACGAAACGTTCGCCTTCCTCGCCGACTACATGGACCGTAACTACGAGATAACGCAAAAGGCGCGCAATGCCCTCATTTATCCCGCGTTCATTATGGTCACGTTCATCGGCGTGATGGGACTCATGATGACATTGGTCATCCCGCGACTTGCCGACATGCTCGACGAAGTGGGGCAGACCGTCCCCGTGTATACCAAGGTCGTGATCGGTATCAGCGAGTTCCTCGTCCACTACATTCTTCTTCTCGGGATACTGCTTGTCATCGGCGGCGTCTTCCTGTACCGCTTCGCCCGGACCGAAAGCGGGCGCGAATTGTTCAGCCGCGCGCGCATGCAGGTCCCGGCGATCGGAGGGATCTTCCAGAAGCTCTTCCTCTCGCGCATCTCGGACAACCTCTCGACGATGCTCAAGAGCGGCGTACAGATATTGCGCGGACTTGAGATAACGGGAAGCGTGGTCGGAGATCCCGTGTATGAGAGAGTGCTGAAAGAGGTCGCCGCCGACGTGAAAGGCGGCCTCCCGGTCTCCGAAGCCATGAGGAAGCATGCGGAGATCCCGGGCATCGTCATCGCAATGATCAAGATAGGCGAGGAGACCGGCAACATGGGCCAGATCCTCGATACCATGGCGCGATTCTACCGGCGCGAGGTCAATAACGCCGTCGACACCCTTGTCGGTCTGATCGAACCTTTCATGATCGTGGCCTTGGCGGTCGGCGTTGCGGGGCTTCTCGCCTCCGTTCTGGTCCCGATCTACAACATCGCTCAGGGATTTTGATTCCGCTCGAAGGTGAATCCACCGCGAGGTGCCGCCGAAGGCGGTTCGACTGTCTGCCGAAGGCTGATAGGAGAAGATTCACATCGGAACGAGCACGTTCCGATGATAGAGACGCACAGGCACGTGCGGGCCAAGACCAGAAATCATTATCCACACCCGTATCTAGGGGGTAGGGGGGTTGGTGTACAATACGCGTACGCAGTGGCCTCACGGATAAGGCTATTTAGCAGTTAATTAAGTATCACCATATTCATGAATAAGCTTGGTACATCAAAGGGTTTCACCTTAATCGAACTTCTGGTCGTGATCGCTATTATCGGTATCTTGTCCGGCGTAGTGCTGGCGTCGTTGAATACGGCACGGAGCAAGGGAGCGGACGCCGCGATCAAGCAAAATCTTGCGAACGCACGCGCGGAAGCGGAGATATTTTACGACACCAACGTGACCTACGACGCGACCTGCGCGCTCACCGGAACGAACGTCATCGGCGACAGCATAAATGCCGCAGAAACCGCCTATAAGGGTTCGGTGACCGTATACGCCGACGCCACCGCAAGTACATGGAACACGGCGCAGTGCCACGACAGTTCCAGCGCATGGGCGGCCATAGTGCCTCTTAAGGCATCGGCGAGCGGTTCAATCGTTGCTTTCTGTGCGGACAGCACCGGAGTCGCAAAACAAGTAACGACAGCCCTTGCCATCGATGCCGTGGTGTGCCCCGCATCGTAAGCAGGAGGTTGCCGGTTACTCCGGCGTAGTCGGGTTTAGGAAATTAATTGACCGTCAATGTTGTCATCAAAAACTCGTGGCTTCACCTTGATCGAACTCCTGGTCGTGATCGCCATCATCGGGCTACTTTCGGGCGTCGTGTTGGCATCGCTGAATACGGCACGGACCAAGGGGGCGGACGCAAGCATCAGATCGAACCTCAAGACCGTCCAAACGCAGGCGGAACTCTACTACGACACCTCACAGAAATACAATAGTGACGGCTCGACGGGACTGGCCTCCGGCGCATGCACAAATACCGCGAGCACTCTGCTCGCGGATGCGACGGTCTGGAAGGCGATCCAGGCCGCACAGACGACGAACGGCGGTACGCTTGCCGCGGTCACCCGATGTGCGGTTGCGAGTACCGGAAACTCCTACGCCGTTGCCGTCCAAATGCGCGCGGTCACAGGATGGTTCTGTGTTGACAGCAACGGTGCATCTACCAATACGGGATCGGCCACAGCACCGGCGCTTGGCGGCGGTGCCTCGACCGCGGCGTGCCCATAAGGGCTTCGTGCGCGACCCCTGCGGCGGCGCGGACACGTACAAATAACACATGTAATCGTGATGCATATTTTCTCATCAAGTGAGTGCCGCCGTACGGTTTCAGGACGGTCGAGGGGTCTGCCCGCGCAGGCGGGTTTTACCCTGATCGAACTCCTGGTCGTGATCGCCATCATCGGGCTACTTTCGGGCGTCGTGTTGGCGTCGCTCGGTAGTGCCAAGACGAAGGGCCGCGACGCAAAGCGGCTCTCCGATATCAAAGTGCTTCAGCTCACGCTTGAGATGTACTACGACGCAGTCGGTGAGTACCCGAACAGCGCGGCCGCCGGGCAGGTTCAGACGGCGCTCGGCGTGCTCGTGCCTTCGTATATCGGAGCCATTTCCGATGATCCAAATACGTCCAAACATTACTACTACATCAGCAACGCGGCGGACAATTCCACGTCGTACTGTCTTGGCGCAGCCCTTGAAGGGACGTCGAACACTGCGGATACCTGCGGTACGCCAGAACTGGGGGCTACTGCATGCGATGGGGCACTCTGCACATTCCGTGTCGGCCCTTAGAGCATGTCTAAAAATCCCGTCTGCTTCGTTGCGGAGCCTCTGCGTGCTCGTCGCCGTATAGTCATACGTTTCCTCGCCCGCCTCTCCGCGCCTCGCACACGAAATTTTTAAACACGCTCGGCATATATCAGCATGGAATTTCTTTTTTACGGACTCCTCGGTCTTATCATCGGGAGCTTTCTCAACGTACTTATTCTCCGCCACGGGGTGCGTGCGCTCGGAGGGCGTAGCGCCTGTGTGTCGTGCGGGCAGGGAATCGCGTGGCACGACCTTATTCCCGTATGGTCGTGGGTCGTGCTTCGCGGCCGCTGCCGCTTTTGCAAAGCGCGTATCTCGCTCCAGTACCCGCTGGTTGAGGGGGCGACTGCCGTCATGTTCCTGGCTATCGGCCTCTCGCCGGTCGCCGTATCTTTGAAGGTCTTCGCGCTCCCCGTCGCGGCGCTCTTCGTGGCCATCGCCGTGTACGATCTCTACTACACGATCATTCCGGACGCGTGGGTATACACCTGCGCGGCGCTGTCTCTCGTAGCCTCACTCTTCGCCGTGTGGGGGTCGGAGGATCCGTACGCGCTCCCCGCCGCGTTTTTCGCGGGCCCCCTTGCCGCCGCGCCCCTGTTCGCCCTCTGGCTCGTATCGGGCGGAAGATGGATGGGATTGGGTGACGTCAAACTTGCGCTCTCCATGGGCTGGCTACTCGGCCCCGTGTGGGGATTCGGCGCGGTCTTCTTCGCCTTCATTCTCGGTGCAGTCGTCAGCGTCCCTCTTTTATTTTTTTCATCGGAGTTGTGGAAAAGGATAGAAAAGTTTATCAAGCCATACGTGTGGTCTCTCTCCCCGGCGGGGTTTACAATGCAGAGTGAGGTCCCGTTCGGACCCTTTCTCATCGCAAGTTGTTTTTTTCTATGGATACTGCAAATGTACGGCATACAAGTCCCGCTCTTCACCTTTCTTTGAGAAAGGGCGGCAGGGGATTCACGCGATCAAGTACAGGTTTCACCTTAATCGAGCTTCTCGTCGTGACGGCGATCCTCGTTATCGTCACGTCCCTCGTCCTCATAAACAATAACCGCTTTGGCGGGACCGTCCTTCTGCAGAATCTCGCATACGATATGGCACTTTCGGTACGGCAGGCACAGGTGTACGGCATCTCGGTCCTGAGTTTCGGGGGTGAGTTCGACTTCGGCTACGGCATGCATTTCAATACCAACAGCCAGACCTACGTCCTTTTTGCCGATGTGCTCGTGCAGAACGGGCTGTATGACTGTCCGAGTCCGGGGGTGCAGGGCTCTTGCGAACGCGTCGAATCGACGGACCTGCAGCGCAACTACCGCGTCGTCAAATTGTGCGTCCCCGCCGGAGCCTCTATGGACGCCTGTATGTCGAATACCGATCTATGGGCCTCGAAGCTCGACATACTGTTCAAGCGACCGGAGCCGGACGCATGCATCAGCGCGGACGACTCCATCAAGATCGATGCCGACGGCAAATGTACGCTTGATCCCGAGGAAAGCGCCCGCATCGTTCTCGAGTCTCCGCGCGGCGACCGGAGAAGTTTCCTCGTCGAGGCGACGGGGCAGATATCGGTGGAATGAGTATGTATCGGATTAAACACAGGATTGCAGGACTTTTTTCGTCGGAACGTGCTCGTTCCGACGTGAACCTTCTCCCATCGGCCGGAGGCCGACAGTCGAACCGCCTGAAGCGGCGCCTCGCGGCGGATTCAGGCTTCACCCTTGTAGAGATGATAGTGGCGGTCGCCCTGTTCGCTGTTGTGATGCTCATATCCGTCGCGGCACTTCTCGCGCTCGTCGACGCGAATCGAAAGGCGCAGGCCCTGCAATCGGTCATGAACAATCTCAACATCGCACTTGACGGAATGGTGCGCTCCGTCCGCATGGGCAGCAATTACCGGTGCGATGTGCCTAGCGGGACCTCGGCCGATTGCGCGGACGGCGGCACCGTTCTTTACTTCACGCCATTCGATGCCGACCCTACGGACCTTCAGCAGGATTGGGTGTACTCGTTTGCGGCGGACTCAGACGGGATCGGGCGTATCTACAGGTCCGAGAACGGTTTGGGTGCTCTTCCCATCACCGCGCCGGCGGTCTCGATCGACAGCATGAAATTCTATGTCGTCGGTACGGCACGCGGGGATACCACCCAGCCCAGGGTGGTCGTTGAGGTGAAGGGGACCGCCGGCGCGGAGAAAGCGAAGACGAAAACCACATTCAATATACAAGCAACAGCCGTCCAACGGCTTTTGGACCTATGAACAAAGGATTCACGCTCATCGAGACGCTGGTCGCCGTAACGCTCCTCGCGGTCGCGGTCGTGGCCCCCATGACACTGACCACACGAAGTCTCTCGACGGCATATTACGCGCGCGACCAGATCACGGCTTCGTACCTCGCGCAGGAAGCGATCGAAGCGGTGCGTGCCGTCCGCGACGGCAATGTGCTCCGGACCGCGCTCGGGTCCCCGACCGATCTTCTTGAAGGGGATCCCGCAGACCCGAAGACTCAGATACCGATCGGTCAGAATTTCCGGATCGATACGCGCGACAACACGATCGTGCCGTGCGCGGGGGGTTCGGGGGATGAATGCCCGTTCCTCGAAACGGACCCCGTAACCGGCTTTTACGGATATGATGACGCGTGGTCCGATACCAAATTCAAACGCACCGTTATCGCCCGATTCCTGACGAACCCCGCAGACGGTACGGAGAACCGCGATGAAGTGCGTTTGTCGGTAACGGTATCCTGGAAAACCGGCAACTACACCATCCGCGAAATTTCGGTCTTTGAGAATCTGTATCGTTGGGTCGAGGAGGGAAGCGGTTCATAAAAGAGATATGCAAGACATGAACACAGACCGTGGAGGGCAAGGGGGGTTCACCCTCTTGCTTGCTGCGCTTGTTGCTTCCATCGTTCTCGCTCTCGGTACCTCGATATTCCAGATCGCCCAAAAAGAATTTTCGCTCTCCGCTATGGGGCGCGACTCGCAGTTCGCGTTCTATGCCGCGGACACGGGCGCCGAGTGCGCGCTCTACTGGGACATACGATATAAGTATTTCGGCACATCCACACCGCCCGCCGCACCCGCCCCCTTCTGCGACGAGCAGTCGCTTATCGCGTCGGGTAATACCGACATAACGGGACGTCCGCCTCCGCGCGGCGCGTCGGAAGACGACTCGGTATTGTACCCGTACACGATGTCGTTCACGATCGCGCCGAACGGCAGGTGTGTGACCGTCACGATCGAAAAAACGATCGGCCAGAGCAGTAATGCCCCGAAGACCCTCGTTCGCTCGAGCGGGTTCTCGACCGACTGCGCCTCGGTCGCGACCTCGCCAAGGGCACTGCAACGCTCCGTCGAGTTACATTATTAAGTCGCTAGAAGCCGGAAGCCGGAAGCGGTAGACTATACCGATGACGATTCCCGCCGGTGTCCGTACACGCTACGACAAGCTGAAAAGTGCCATCAATCATTACCGCACCCTCTACCATGTCTACGATACGGAGGAGATATCACAGGCGGCGCTCGATTCACTGAAGCATGAACTCGCGCAGATAGAGGCGGCCCACCCCGCCATCATCGCGCCGGACTCGCCCTCACAGCGCGTTGCGGGTAAGCCTCTGCCCGGCTTCAGGAAAGTGCGGCACAAGGTCGCGCAGTGGTCGTTCAATGATGCGTTCAGCCCCGAAGAAATGCACGAGTTCGACGCGCGCGTGAAAAGATTTTTGTCCGCCTCCGGCGGACGCGCCGTCCCGGACGTTGCATATTTCTGCGAGCTGAAGATAGACGGCCTCAAAATAGTCTTTGAATACCAAAAGGGCATTCTCACCACGGCGGCGACGCGGGGGAGTGGCGAAGTGGGGGAAGATGTCACGCAAAATATCAGGACGATCGAGTCGGTCCCGCTCTCGCTCGAGAGGCCCGTCGACATTATCGTCGAGGGAGAAGTGTGGATGAGCTCGGCGAACCTGGAGAAGCTCAACACCCAGCGGCGGGCAGCGGGGGAGACGCCCTTTGCAAATCCGCGCAATGTCGCCGCCGGCTCCCTCAGACAGCTCGATCCGGCGGTCGCCGCGCACCGAAAGCTCGACGTCTTTATCTACGATATGGCGATGGGCTCGGAGCCGATACCGCCGACGCAGGAAAAAGAGCTCGAATATCTGAAGAGCCTCGGATTCAAGATAAATCCGCACCACCGGGTGGCACGGACCGTTGAAGAGGCAATCGCGTTCTGGGAACAGTGGAAAAATAAAGGACGACACCAGGACTATTGGATCGACGGTGTTGTCGTGAAGGTCAATGAGCACACACAGCAGGAAGCACTCGGTTATACCGGCAAAGCTCCGCGTTTTGCCATCGCCTTCAAATTTCCGGCGGAACAGGCGACTACCCTTGTCGAGGACATCGTCTTGCAGGTCGGGCGTACCGGAGTGCTGACACCGGTCGCGCACCTGAAACCGGTTTCGGTCGCCGGCTCGACGGTGTCGCGCGCGACTTTGCACAACGAAGATGAGATCAGGCGCCTCGATGTCCGCGTGGGCGACACCGTCATCCTGCAAAAAGCGGGCGACGTCATCCCCGACATCGTACAGGTCGTGAAAGAACTGCGCCCGAAGTCCGCGAAGCCCTTCACCTGGCCGGCGCGGGTCGAGGAGTGCGGCGGCGACGGACGCATTGAGCGCATTTCCGGACAAGCCGCGTGGCGTTGCGTCAACAAGAATTCATTCGCCGTGGTCCGCCGCCGCTTTCATAATTTTGTCGGCAAACACGCGCTCGATATCGAAGGGTGCGGACCGAGCACGGTCGATCAGCTTCTCGAAGAGGGGCTCGTACAGCACTATGATGAGCTCTTCACCTTGACCCCGGGCGATGTGCTACCGCTTGAAGGGTTTGCGGAAGTGTCGGCGAAAAAGTTGATAGAGTCGATCAAAAGAGCCCGTACCGTTGAACTCGCGCGCCTGCTCGTGGGGCTCTCTATTCCGCAGGTGGGGGAGGAGACCGCTATCCTGCTGGCGGAGAAATTCCGGGACATGGATTCACTCGCGAGGGCATCAGCAGCGGAACTCGAGGAGATAGAAGGGGTGGGACCGATAGTCGCGAAATCCGTTATCGGCTGGTTCGGAGAGAAGCGGCACAAAGACCTCGTCGCGCGGCTCAAAAAGGTCCTTACCATCGTTCCGCCCCAACGCATGCAGACCGCGAAATTGCCGCTTGCCGGTAAAACATTCGTCCTCACCGGTTCGCTCACCTCAATGCCGCGCGACGAGGCGAAGGAAAAGATACGGCGCTTGGGCGGCGATGTTTCCGGCTCCGTATCCAAAAAGACCTCATATGTGATTGCCGGCGCCGAGGCCGGCTCCAAACTCGACAAAGCCCGGACGCTCGGCGTAACGGTGCTGACAGAAGGTGAATTTATACGTATGATAAGCCGATGACAGACCCTGACATTGACGTACGCGCGCTCGCGAAGCTCGCACGGCTCGAGGTTTCCGGTGAGGAGCTGGCAAAATTGGAGAAGGAAATCCCTGATATTCTGGCGTTCGTTGAAACTATTCAGGCCGCCTCTGCCGAAGGCTCCGGCGAACCGACGAACGCTTTGCGCAATGTGATGCGTGCGGACGAGAATGCGCACGAAGGTGGAATATATACAAAAAAACTCTTGGATGCGGCACCGGCGCGCGAGGGAAACCGCATTGCCGTGAAGCAGGTGATATCGAGGAAGAAGTAAGGATCACGAATTATGGATCTTGGAACTTTAACAATAGCGGAAGCTCGTCGCGCACTGGATGCGAAGGAATATTCAGCGCTCGACCTCACGAACGCATACCTTGATGCTATCGCACAAAAAGACGGAGAAATACACGCCTATCTCGAAGTGTGGGCGGACAGCGCGCGGCAGGAGGCGAAGGCGGCGGATACGATGATCGCGGCGGGTAAGTCGCAGTCGCTTACAGGCATTCCTATTGCGGTGAAGGACAACATACTCATCGAAGGCCGCGTGGCAAGCTCCGCATCAAAGATACTTGAGCACTACGTCGCCTCGTACGACGCGACTGTCATTTCCAGACTCAAGGCGCAGGGTGCGGTATTTCTCGGTCGTACCAACATGGACGAATTCGCGCTCGGAAGTTCGACCGAAAACTCCGCATACGGGCCGACCAAAAATCCTCACGACACATCGCGCGTGCCGGGCGGGACTTCGGGGGGTTCGACTGCCGCCGTCGCCGCGTGCATGGCACTCGGCGCGCTTGGGAGCGACACGGGCGGCTCTATCCGGCAACCCGCGGCCCTTTGCGGCGTTGTTGGTTTCAAACCGACATACGGCGCGGTCTCACGCTCCGGCCTCATGGCCGCGGCTTCTTCTCTGGACCAAATAGGGACTATCGGCAAGACCGTCGGTGACGCGGAGGTTCTTTTCGAAGCGATACGCGGCTACGACGCGGCGGACAGCACGTCCCTGCCCGACACTTCCATAGATGGAAGTGTCGGGACAGGTAAAAAAATCGGTGTTCCGCGAGCGTTCTTGGGAGAGGGGATCGAAAAAGATATGCTCGCGCAATTCGAACGCACACTCGGAGGATTGAAGGGTAACGGATATTCCATCGTCGATATAGAACTCCCGTCGCTCGACTATGCGCTTGCCGTCTACTACATCATCAATCCCGCGGAAGTCTCTACCAATCTCGCGCGCTACGACGGGGTGCGCTATGGTCTCTCGGTGCCCGCGCCGACGGTGGGGGAAACATACGAGAAAACGCGGGCGAGAGGTTTCGGCGAGGAAACCCGGCGCCGCATTCTGATCGGCACGTTCGTACTATCTGCAGGTTATGCGGACGCCTATTACAGAAAAGCGCGTGCCGTACGCGAATTGATACGTTCGGATTTTAGACGGGTATTCGGATCGATCGATGCCGTCGCGCTACCAATCAGTCCGATTGCGCCGTGGAAATTCGGCGAAAAATCAGACCCCCTTGCCATGTATGCTGCCGACATTTTTACCGTGCCGGTCAATCTTGCGGGAGTTCCCGCAATGTCGGTGCCGTCCGGCTTTGTGGAGCGCGAGGGAAAACAGCTTCCCGTCGGATTTCAACTCATCGCACCCCATGGCGGAGAGGAGACATTGTTCAGGATCGGGTCAGATGTCGAAACAAACGTAGTATAATTCGTGCATGGAAGGTACTGATCCGACGCTCATAGGGTCATTTCCGTCGGCGCTCGGTTTTCTCGGCGACCTCCTTTTCAGATGGGTGCCCGCAGTCGTCTACGCCGCGCTCGCGACCGACCCGACGGCGGCGGCGACAACGACACCGCTTTCCGCGGGGAGTGTTCCCGCATTTCTGGCGTACACGTCCGGTCCCGCCACCTACGATGCGCTTGCCCGCGGTTGGGTCATCTTTACCCTCATCTCCTTCGCCATATCCATTCCTTTCATCGCCGTGAGTATCTATTGCTGGATCCGCATCATGCAGATACGGCACCGCGAGCGTCTCGCATTCAGTGCGGCACAGCGTACGGTCGAGGCGCGGGATACGCCGAAGACTCACTTGCGCTGGAGGCGAATCCTGGACCAGATGAGCGCCGGGACGCCGGAGAGCTGGCGGCTCGCCATCCTTGAGGCGGATATCATGCTGAACGAACTCCTCGACCTGCAGGCATACAAGGGCGAGACGATGGCCGATAAGATGAAGCAGGTCGACCGCGCGAATTTCAACACCATCGACCTCGCATGGGAGGCGCACAAGATAAGGAACCGCATCGCACACGAGGGCGCGGAGCACGAGCTAAGTGCGCGGGAAGCGCGCCGCGTCATTGATCTCTACGAACGGGTATTCAAAGAATTCCGCATCGTCGAATAGATTACATCTAATAATATGCGCAAACCCGTTCCCGTCGGCATCATACTCACAGTAGTCGCCGTGCTTGTGGTTTTGGCTCTCGTTATGTTGGCACAAATCGGCGCTTCGGGGTCGATGGCCGAGAAACAAACTTTTCAGGTATCGAATCCCGATTACATCCTCAATCCCTCCACACATCTCGTAGATTACGACAACAAGGTATCGTCTATTGCCCCTGCCAAGCGGGGACTATGGGTGGAGAACATCGTAAACGACGAAAGGATCACTGTTTCGTACACAGTCGAAAAGGCAGGGGCCAAGATTCTTGATTTTCAGGATATAGAAATTACCGGCATAGGGTATCCGGCAGGAAAACTCGCCCCCGACTCATATTGGAACTGGCGTAAAACTACACAGGGCAAATGTTGGATTGACGGACGCACCGCATATCTGCGGCAAAACCTCCTTCACAAAACAGTTTATCTAGTTGACGTCGAGACCGACCCCGACTTTACAAATGGAGGGTCAAAGTTCCGACAGTACAGAATACTGGTCGAAAATCATACCTATGGGCCAACCGATAATACGGTAAGTGATGTTGCGGAAATGATCATCGCGGGTGGTTATGGATCCGCCGGTATTCTCGGCTATCCCGTCGCCTATCCGTTTGATGGCATAAAGAATTTGCAAGATATTGAGGAAGTCGCGTCTCTTCAAAGACCGGGCTTGTGGAGCACATGCAAGGGCGCATGAAGACCACGAGCCAAGTTATCCACTTTTCCGCGACCAAAAGCAAAACGCCCCCATCCGGGGCATTTTGCTTCTAACGTGTTGCGGGGGCGGGAATTGCACCCGCGACCTCAAGGTTATGCATGCCGCTACGGCTTTCGCCGCTCCACTGAAAAGCGTGGATTCGTGGTCTGGACTATACCTTCACCCTATCTGCAACTACAGAAGGGGCCTGCCATCTAGTCTCTACACCTTCCCAACCCTTTCTAAGAATCCAAAGAAAGTGCTGGGCTTGGCTCGGTATTGCCACTTCGCACCGCGAGAGAGGTTTCACCGAATTTGACAGGTGTTCCGTTCACAATTACTCGTGAGCGAGCCCAATTGAGCCTTGCGAGCTACTACTGCTCCACCCCGCTGCCGGCAGTATACGCGCCTCGGCGCACTACCGCAAGTGTTGTATTGTCGATGGCATTCTCAACTACCTTGTGGTATGATGGCCGGATGGCGAAGGTAGCTCTGCGCGAGCAAGCGCAAGAACTTAGATCTCGCGGTAACAGTATTTCCGAAATCGCGGAGGCACTTAAAGCAAGCAAAAGCACCGTGAGCTACTGGTGCAGGGACATCAAACTATCCTCTGTACAACTTCGAGCACTCGCAAAACGGCAAGAATCAGGCGGCGCACTGGGAAGACTGCGGGCCGCAGAAAAGAAGCGTCTCACACGAATTGCTGCCGTGGCCGAGGCAGAACAAAAAGGGAAGCGCGACGTAGGACGGCTCTCCGAGAGGGATATTTTCATTCTCGGAACGGCCCTGTACTGGGGGGAGGGTTATAAAAGTGGAAACGAGGAATGCGGCCTCACGAACAGTAATCCCGACATAATCAGAAGTTTTATTACTTGGATGCGACGTATTTACAACGTACGTTCGCCTGACCTAATTCTGCGCGTCTCTATCAATAATAGCCATCGCGGCAGAGTCAAAGAAGTAGAGAAATACTGGTCAAAAGTTACAGGTATTCCTCTTACGCAGTTCACTACAACAAGCCTCATCAAGTCCAGCGCACACAAAATATATTCCGACCCCCAAAAACATTTTGGAACCCTGCGAGTAAAGATCCGCAGGGGTACGCAACTTCGGAGGCGGATTATTGGATCACTGGACGAGATTGCGAGCCAGATGATATCGATATATTCAAATTCTCTAAACGCACACGAGTAGCAATCAAAATAGTTTAATCGTGAGCGAGGCCGGTGAGCACTTGCTCGGTGAATGAGAGCCCCGCAAAAACCGACAGCGCGATGAGAAATTGTTTCCATTCGCCCGCAATGATGAGCATGCCTGTTGAGTAGGTGAGAAAGCCGATGGCCAAGAACCAGAGGCCCGAATTGACCGCAAGGACGGTATTCCAAAAATATCCCCCCATGGCATAAAGTATACCCCATGGGATAAGCACATTGGTAGTGAAGAGAAACTCTGTTCGCGCGGGTAATCCGGATCCGTCAACGCATCCAATATTGTCTATCCCACGGGGTATACCCCATGTGTTGAGAACGGGGAGATAACCTGTTATCTTTTAGTGGCTCGCTAGCCGGCGTAATCGTTACTCATACGTCGGCGGCACTCGCAGAAAATGAGAAAATAGGATATTCTCATTTTGCTACTCGCTTGCCGGCGTAGCTCAGTGGTAGAGCATCGCACTCATAAAGCGGAGGTCGCAGGTTCGATCCCTGCCGTCGGCACCTTTTTTAAAGCGAGGCTAAAGCTTCGCGCCAACTCATTTATCTGCTAAACTGGCATCGTTCATCAAATGCGGGCGTAGCTCAGCTGGTTAGAGCGTTCCCCTGTCACGGGAAAGGTCGCCGGTTCAAATCCGGTCGCTCGCGCAAAATGGTATAATCACCCCTATGGGCGCCATCTATACGTTCCTGAAGACCATTCTCGACTTTTTGGTCCAGATCGTCACGCTCTTCGTGAATCTCATCATTTATGTTCTGAATTTCATCGTCAATCTCATCCAGTCGCTCGCCAATTCTGTCTAGCCCGCATGAGGACAGCGCGGGAAATATACGGGGAGTACAAAATAATGCCGAGCCTGCAGATGCATCAGCTACGCGTGGCGGCGGTGGGGAAGCTTATTTGTGAACATCTGGACAAACCCGTTCGCACGGAGGACGTCGTGGTCGCATGTCTTTTTCACGACATGGGGAATATCTTGAAGTTCGATTTGGGGGCGATGCCCGGGTTCTTAGAACCGGAAGGTCTGGAATACTGGCAGAAGGTGAAAGAAGAATTTAACAACAAATATGGGACCGAACAGCACTCGGCAACGGAAAAAATCGCACGCGAGCTCAAGCTCCCCCAAGCCATACTCGAAATACTGGGCGCGACTGGTTTTTCCCGCATCGCAGAGGTTGCGGCAAGCAGCTCAATGGAGACAAAAATCGTTCAATATGCGGATATGCGGGTAGGTCCGTTCGGCATTCTTCCGTTTAAGGAGCGGCTTGCTGACCTGAGCAGACGCTATGCCGCGAAAAAAAATCACTTGTCTGAAGCGGCGGAGCGGGGATGCTACGACATCGAGCGGCAGATTTTTGCCCAGGCAGCTATCAAACCCGAAGACATCAACGATGCGGCGGTAGCGCCCCTTATCGAAGAATTGTGGGAGTACCCCGTCCCGTGATATCCTCACTTCGTTGCCGATGTAATCGCAAGGCTCATACATCGGCCGCGTTCGGAGAAAATGAGAATATGAAATACTCTCATTTTGCTCCTCACTTGCCGATGTAGCTCAGTTGGTAGAGCACGTCATTGGTAATGACGAGGTCTCCGGTTCAATCCCGGACATCGGCTCAATTGAAAAGCCCTTGGGAATAACGTAGGATAGACAGCGTTCGCCACCTTAGCTCCCGGGGCTGATGCGTCGCCAATTCTAACCTTTGGGTACAAGAGTTTTTCTGATACAAATACAGTACGCCACCTTAGCTCCCTCCTTCGCTCAAATTGCATTTGAGCTTCGGATGGGCAAGCAGTAGACTATCCACTGCGGCTTGCACTTCGAAGCTCCGATGTAATCATCGGAGCGTAGTAGTGCCACCTTAGCTCAGTTGGTAGAGCAACCGCTTCGTAAGCGGTAGGTCCGGAGTTCGAATCTCCGAGGTGGCTCACGAAGGTGGTGCTATTGTAATGACATGTCGGAGATGTCCGGAAAAATGCTTCCCGCGGTGTCCATCATTATCCCGACGCTCAATGAGGAACGGTACATCCCTCTTTTGCTCGCCTCCCTGTCACCGATACAAGCGCCGATGGAAATTATCGTTGTCGACGGCCGTTCAGGTGACAAGACCGTAGAAATGGTCGAGAAATTCGCGCCGCACTTCACCGGCATGCGCTCGCTCCGCGTACTCCGCGCGCAAGGGCGCGGAATAGCGATGCAACGCAACGAAGGAGCCAAGGTCGCACAGCACGCGCTCCTCTTGTTCCTCGATGCCGATGTGATCATGCCCTCACCCGTTTCTTACGAGACGATGATTGCTACGTTCCAAAAGAAAGGGTTCGTTGTGGCGTCGCCCCTTATCGAAGGCCTGGAACATCACATTATTCCAGACCTTATCTACGGAGGTTTCCATGTATTACAGCGCCTCTACCTTCTTTTTGGGAGAGCCTATTTTCCGGGTGCATGCATGCTCACACGCAAGGATGTGTTCGCCGCACTTGGGGGTTTCGATACGTCGCACCATGTCGCCGAAGACTTGGAATACTCGCTAAAAGCCGCGCGCTACGGCACACCCGGATTGTTGGACGTCCGGATCCCGACATCGACGCGCCGTTTCAAGCAATACGGCTATATAAGCGTCTGCAGAACGTACGCGATAGGGGCACTGCGTGTCATGTTCACAGGTCGCATTCCGCGACAGCATCAACGCTATCCCTTCGGCGAATACGCGGAGCCGTCCCGCACTCCTGTATCAAAACCATGAAGTCGGTTCTCATCACCGGAGCCTCGTCGGGGATAGGCAAACACATGAGTGGGGTGCTTGCCCGCCGCGGCTGGGTCGTCTGGGCGGGGTGTCGGGATGAAGGAGCGCACGAGGAGTTGCGAAAGGTGCATCCCGACGTGCGCCCGCTCATCATCGACGTGACCGATAGTTCTTCGATCGACGTGCGCGGAAGGCGGTTGAGCGCTCCAGAGTGCCGCTCAATGCAGTCGTGAACAATGCGGGCATCGGCCTTGGCGGGCCTCTGGAAGTCCTTGATGTGAAGGAGATACAAAAAGTGTACGACGTGAACGTTCTCGGATATATCCGCATCATTCAGGTTTTTTTGCCGCATCTTCGGCAGAGTAAAGGACGCATCGTAAACATGAGCTCTCTTGCCGGTTTGATCGGGATACCGTTCGCAATACCGTACTCGTCATCGAAGTTCGCCGTTGAAGGCATATCGGACGGATTGCGGCGCGAACTTTCGCGCCAGCACATATCCGTTTCACTCATCGAGCCGGGGCCGATAGATACCGCGATATGGGAGAAATCACTGCGGCGCTCTTTCGGCGGGGGAGCACACGATTCTCCGCTCCTCAAACTCTACACGCCGAGAACGGGGAGTTTTGAATATCTTATGCGCCGCGTACAGAAACACGCGCTTCCGGTCGTCCGTGTCGAAGGAGCCATTATCCATGCGCTGGAAAGCCCGCGACCGAAGATCCGCTACACGGTATCCCGCCGGGCCGCTCTCACGCGTCTTTTCCTCCGGATGCTACCGGAGAGGACGGTCGATTTCCTCGTATGCAGATACCTGACGTAGTTGGCGCGCCTTTTGTTATACTCTCTGAATGCAGTCAAAAGAGGCCATTTCTGCACGAATAACGGAAATCGAAGCCGCGATGGGTGCGGCGGACTTTTGGGCGAATAAAGATAAGGCGCAGACCGTCCTCAAAGAGTATCAAGAATTAAAAGCCAAGCTCGCGGGCGGCGGCGGGTATGAAAAAAGCGACGCGCTCGTCACGATAGTCTCGGGCGCGGGCGGCGACGACGCCGAAGATTTCTCCCGCATACTCTTTGAGATGTACAAGAAGTACGCAGCGGCGAGGGGCTGGAACACGGGCCTGCTCTCATCCAATGAAAATTCGATGGGGGGATTCCGGAGCATCTCATTCGAAGTCGACGGCTCGGGCGCCTATGGTGCCTTGAAGCGCGAGGCGGGTGTGCATCGCTTGGTGCGCATGTCGCCCTTCAATTCCGCAGGAAAGCGGCAAACCTCGTTTTCGCTCGTCGAAGTCCTGCCGAAACTGCCCGACCTTCCCGAGACGCACATTCCCGATAGTGAACTCGATATATCGGTCGCGCGAAGCGGCGGCCCCGGCGGGCAAAATGTCAACAAACGTGATACCGCCGTTCGCATGACGCACATTCCCTCCGGCATCAGCGTACAGGTCACTTCCGAGCGCAGCCAAGCGCAAAACAAGGAGAAGGCGCTCGAAATGATACGCGGCAAGCTCTACCAATTGCGCGAAGCGGCCCAAATGCAGGAATCGCGCGGACTCTCTGCGGGCGCCTCGACCAAAATAGAGTGGGGGAGCCAGATACGCTCGTATGTCCTTCATCCCTATCAGCTCGTGAAAGACCACCGGACAGACCACGAACGCCGTGACGTCGAAAAAGTGCTGGGCGGCGACATCCAATCTTTCATCGATGCTGAGAAATCTCTGCCGTAAAACAACATCTTTCAGAGGGCCCCGTCTTGAGAGTCTTTCGTCTTGTGATTCCGACGCTCTTCGCGCTTGAGTAGATACAGTGATGCCCGCGAAATTTCTTCTGGCCTAAAATGCGGCAAGCCGTGATGGCCGAGTTTCTCAGGCACGAGCATATCAACACGAGGACTGTTCGGAAAAAATGCCTTTTTCAGGATTTCACTGCGGGCAGTCAGGTTTCTCGGGTCTGTTTCGGAAGGTAGTACTTTTTCGTGGGACGAGACCGGATCCGCTGCGCCTTGTATCAAAACGACCGGGCACTTAACCTTCTCGAAGTTCTCGTCGGCACCTGCCATACCCGCGATCTGACCCCGAAACTTCTCGGGGAAATCCAATTTTGCTCTTCGGATCTCACGCATTGCATTGAAAACGATATCGGTAGCCGCCTGCAAACCCTGTTTGATCAACAAACCTCTTCCGGTGGCCGGCTTTTTATTGAGTACATTGGTGAGGATTGTTTTCGGTGTAGCAATCAGAGAGTCGGCGGCAAACGCACTAACGAGCTCACGCGGTGTTTGTTCGTAGAGCCCGACGGGGTCCATCAAGATGAGCCCTTTTATCTCCACGTCTGGATTCCCTTTTTGCAGAATGTCGATAATATTTGCCGCTTTAACACCGCCCTCGGAGTGAGATGCGATGGTTATTTCCTTCAAGCCCCGCTCGCGTATTATTTTCTCAACGACGGCTCGGGCTTCCCCGCGGAGCGCTCCCGACCGTATGCCTTCGGTCGCCGTCCGGACTTGCAGGACCTTACTGTCGGCATCGACGGCAAACCGTCCTGAAAGGTATTCGAGGGTTTTTGCATCGCCCGCAGACCACCCCGTGAAGAAAATAAGTGCCTTATCCTCCGATACCTCGTGCATCGGCACGAATTCTTTGAGCGTTATCTCGACCTTGTGACCGTCAGCCTCGTACGGAAGCACTGTCTCAGCAGTCTTCTGAAACTCGACCTTCTCGTGAGAACTTTTTATGACGTTCCTGCGCTTTTGCAGATTATCCATGCAAACAGTGTACACTCTTTTCGCGAGGCACAACCTTTTATTTTGGACGGCGCCTGGATAGAGGTTATAATGATTGGGTATCTCTGAATTTCCTGAAAGCTGACACCTGAAAGCTGTTTTTTATGATTTACTACGACAAAGTCACCAAGCTCTACAACGGAAGTGAATCGCCCGCCGTCGCGGACATCACGTTGCGCATCGAGCCGAGCGAGTTCGTCTCCATCGTAGGGCACTCGGGCGCGGGCAAGACGACGCTCCTCAAAATGCTCTTTGCCGAGGTCCAACCGACCGAAGGGGCCGTCTATTTCGGCTCGCAGGAAATAGGCGGCCTTTCGCCGCGGGAACTCCTCAAGCTCCGTCGCAACATCGGCACGGTCTTTCAGGATTTCCGGCTTCTTCCCACCAAGACGGTCTACGAGAATATCGCCTTCGCGCTCGAGGTCGCCGGCAAATCCGACGAAGACATCGAAGCCGATGTGCCCCATGTGCTGGAGCTCGTGGGCCTTCTCGATAAAATGTGGAACTTTCCCTCCCAGCTCTCCGGCGGCGAACAGCAACGTATCGCTATTGCGCGCGCCATCGTCAATCAGCCCGACGTGCTTCTAGCGGATGAGCCGACGGGCAACCTCGACCCCGTCAACGCGCACGACGTGGTGCAGATACTGAAAAAGATCAACGACCTCGGCACGACGGTCCTCCTCACGACGCACAATAAAT
>Ga0209542_10002807_pt1 | contig 38420 bp, 48 predicted proteins | sample RifCSPhighO2_01_FD_184028 | JGI IMG/M metagenome (GOLD analysis project Ga0209542, IMG submission 184028) | Soil microbial communities from Rifle, Colorado - Rifle CSP2_plank highO2_0.1 (SPAdes) (version 2) | ecosystem: Environmental > Terrestrial > Deep subsurface > Rock core/Sediment ... | reverse complement strand
CTCTCAGGAAAGCAATGTCGTTTGGCGAAAGACTTAAAAAACTAAACACCCCACCGGGCGTAGAACGTCACAAGTTGTTTATGTACCAACCAGAGGAGCTTATTCAGTCGGTCGTTAAGCCGATCATTAGTTCGAGTACATACAAATATTTTCAACAAAACTACTTTGACCAAATTGAACGGGATTTTGAGAATCAGTTTATGAATGTAGATCGTGGTTCATGGTTGGTAGACGAATCTCTGGCAAAAACCGATAAGATGAGCATGGCAAACGCTCTTGAAGCGAGGGTGCCTTTTCTGGATAACGATATGATTGCTCTGGCGGAGTCTATCCCAAGTAATTATAAACTTGGCTTGTTTAATAAAAAGAAGGTTTTAAAAGAGGCCTTCAGGGGTAGACTACCCCCCTACCTATTTGATCAACCAAAACGTGGTTTCTTCTCTCCGGGGTCTAAGTGGCTTAGATATCCAAGTGTTTCCACTATGGCCAAAGTGGTTTTATCGGAATCATACTACAAAGAAACGGCCGGTTTGTTTAAGTGGAGTGAAATCGAATCCGTACTTGAAAAGCATCTGTCGCATAAACAGTACAATCTTGATATTATTTGGGCACTTATGACGTTTCAGATCTGGGCCAGACGGTATCGTGTTACAATGCCCGTCTAGTAGATTATATATGAGAACACCATGGGACACATTTTTTGAATCTAGAGTTACAAAAATTTTTACTGAAAAAAAAAGCATTATAGATATAGGTGGTGGTTTGAGATTGGTGAAGGATCGGGGTAATCGGTATGACCCCAAGCGAGAGTGGATACGGCCACTTCTAAAAGATGTGGACTACCGCGTTATTGATGCTGTTTCTGACTATAATCCTGATATAGTTGGAGACATACATGACTTACCTTTTGAAGATAATACGCAAGACGCCATTATATGTATTGCAGTTCTAGAACACGTTGAAAATCCTATCAAAGCTTGGAGTGAGATATATCGCGCGCTTAAGCCGGGCGGTTACTGTTTTATCTATGTGCCATTTCTGTATTACTACCATGCCGACAAAGGATACTATGGAGATTTCTGGCGATTCACAGAAGATTCGATCAGGCATCTTTCAAAAGGATTTTCAGAGATTGAGATATGTCCCATAAGAGGCGCATTGCAAACATGGATAAAATTAAGTCCCATTGGCCGAATAGAGTTTTTGAATTTCTTGTGGATATGGATAGATAACATAACCGGAAAATCAAAGAGTCGCCAAGTCAGCGGATATAATGTATTTCTTGTAAAGTGAAAAAGATTCTTTATATCGCCAATATAAGATTTCCGACTGAGCGTGCTCACGGTATTCAGATTGCCAAGATGTGTGAGGCATTTGCCCGCAGTGGCACTGATGTTACTCTTGTAGTACCTTGGCGCTTCAATCACGTAAAGACAAGCCCTTTTGAGTACTACGATATTGAAAGTAATTTTACAATAAAGAAATTGCCGGCGCTTGATCTGGTTTTTCTAGGGCGTATCGGTTTTTGGATTGAAACCGTAAGTTTCATGGTCGCATCGGTTGTTTACTCTTTGTGCGCCAACTTCGACATCGTGTATTCAAGAGAGGAGGCTATCGCATGGAGCCATAAGGTGCTGGACAAAAAAGTAATCTGGGAAGCACATATGGGACATACTGGTTTTATGGTGAGATCAATCATCAAATCTGGTATGAGGCTGGTTGTGATATCAGAAGGGCTTAAAAAGTTATATCAAACAATGGGCTCCCATGAAAATAGAATTTTGGTTGCTCCGGATGCTGTTGATGTGAAAAAATTCTCAGTTAATATGTCAAAATCGGAGTGCAGGAAAAAACTCGGTCTGCCTATAGGCAAAAAGATCGTAATGTATACGGGGCATTTGTACGAGTGGAAAGGTGTCAATGTGTTGGCAGAAGCGAGTCAAAAATTACCGGCGGATATGATCGTGGTATTTGTTGGTGGGACAAGTAGCGATGTTGAGAGATTTTCCAATACATATGGACATCTGGATAATTTGTTAATTCTCGGTCAAAGGAACCATGATGATATTCCGTACTATCTTAAGTCTGCCGATATGCTTGTGTTACCAAATTCAGGCAAAAGCGAAATTTCTCGCCTCTACACATCGCCGATGAAACTTTTTGAATATATGGCAAGTGGAGTGCCGATAGTCGCATCAGACCTGCCGTCCGTTAGAGAAGTTGTAGACGACGGAATGGTGTTCTTTACAGCGCCCGACAACCCTGCCAATATGTCAGAAGCTATAATTTCAGCGATGGCCAGCGAGGAGGGGGATAGGAAGGCTATCAGAGCAAAAAAACACGCAGTTACTTATTATGATTGGATGGTTCGAGCGCGAGTCATTATTAAATACATGAGCTAAGAATACACGGAAACCTATGCATCCCAAGGAATACTTCCTAGAGAAACTTGTAGAGGAATCAATTATAAAAAGTAGGACGAAAATCCTAGAGTTTGGAAGTGGGCAATCCCGAGCGATTATCACTATTTTGGAAAAATTTCCCAATGTAACTTATGTTGGCGTTGAGCCGAGCAAAAAGGATGCAGACATCGCGCGAGAACTTTTGAAAAGCTTCAAAAATGTAAAAATTCTCAATCGCCATGCTTATGGGGTCATAGAAGGTACCGGAGAATTCGACTTGTGTTTTTCACTCAGTGTTCTTGAGCATATCAAACAGCTGGGGAGATTTTTGTCAAACAGCATACTAAGTGTGAAGGAGGGGGGATATGTAATCCACGGTTATGATCTGGGTCATTCGTTGTATCCAGGATCAATCAAGGAAAGATTTCAGACTTTTTTGGGGGATAACGCTCCTTGGATATTGCCGGAGCATAAGTTTGTTAGATATATAAATAAAAAGAACGTGATTGATTTTTTGATAAAAAACGGTGTAAGTATTGAAAAGGTTACTTATGCTCAAATGCCCAACCACAAAACCTTCCTTGAACATTTCAAGACTGACAATGGAAGAAAAGAGAATTTGGCAAAGAAAATTCTGGATTGGGAATACGAGGTGTCAGAGTTTTTACCCGAAATGGGTACCGCGCAAATTGAACGACTTTTTCCAACCGTAACTATCTGGTCCAAAAAAACCAAATTTAAAGAATAAAATGATTAGGGACTTTTCAGACGAGCAAAATATGGGTGAATTGCCGGATTACGATGTTTGTATAATCGGCTCCGGGCCAGCTGGACTTACGGTGGCAAATGAGTTAAGTAGCTCAAGACTCAAAATATGCGTTCTTGAAAGTGGCGACTTGCGGCGTTCGTCGTTTGCGGATGAGTTTCGAGAAGTAGATTACCAGGGGATAAAAATTAGAAACGATTCTCGCGAAAGAGTGTTCGGGGGTACATCGTCAACGTGGGCTGGGTTGTCCAGTGTGCTTGAACCAGCTGATTTAGAGAAGAAAGATTATATAAGTTATTCTGGCTGGCCGATAAGTTATAAAGAATTAAGTAAATATTATGCCAAGGCATCTGAAATTTATAATTTTCCGCCTCTATCTTTTTATGATAAAGACGGTATTAAGGCCATAAAAAAAGTTGGCCGATTGTCATTTGGGTCAAAAAATATCGAGGAGAAAATTTTTGTTGCAAAAAGTGAGCCACAAAGGTTTGCTGAAATGTTTATAAACTTATTTCAGTCTGACGAGGTTGATTTATACCTCAACTCCACGGCTCTTTATTTTGAGGAAGACAAAAATAGTGAATATGTAAACAAAGTACGAATATTTTCCAGTGAAGCACCAGATCTGTATTTAAAAGCAAGGGTATTTGTATTAGCTTGTGGTGGGATAGATAACGCCAAGGTGCTACTGGCTTCGACAAAGAAAAATTCGGCCGGTTTGGGTAATAAGCATGATCAAGTTGGCCGCTATTTAATGAATCATCCAAAGGGGGATTTTGGGTGTATCAAATTATATAAATATGTTATGGACGAACCTTACTATTTTGGATGGTTGAATAGAGATTTTGCCGGCTATGCAGGAATTCGGCTTAGTGACGAAGTTCTTCGTAAGGGAAAAGCACTTAGTTCATATATGAGGTTAGTACCAGTTTTCCCCTGGTCAGGCAAGGACGGTGTCGGTATCTTCATTAATTACGTAAAGAAGGCAGAACTTATGTTTTCTTTTTGGAAAAAAGTTAATAAACGACGCATATTAAGTATTCGTGATTATTCTGAAACTGGCGATGAATCTTCCGGGAGTGTAGATACTGAGAGAAATTTTTTATTTGATATATTAACTATGATTAAACACTCATGGTACATCTGTTCGTATGTATATTTTAGAATTTTTTCATTTGCAATTCCAAAGATAGATACAATTCGTATCAGAAACTTTCTTGAAATGGCGCCTCATCCTGATAATAGGGTTACCTTAGGCGAAAAAGTGGATATCTCTGGCCAGCGTGTGCCTATCGTTAAACATGATTTAATGTCGTCAGAAAAAAAGTCACTGAAACTCTTACATCAAGTTTTCTCAAGAGAAATATCAGAAAACGGAATTGGTGACTACGTGTTATCGAGTGAAGACAATATTGACAATGTTTGCGAAGATGCTTCTCACTACATGGGAACAACCAGGATGGGGGATTCTCCTCTTGATTCAGTCGTGAACGCAGATTGCAGAGTCCACGGCATCAATAATATATTTGTGGCTGGGTCGTCGGTTTTCCCAACAAGTGGGTTGGTTAATCCAACATACACAATAGTGGCGTTATCTATTCGTCTCGCCGATCACCTCAAGGCGTATTTTGACATTAAATAGTGATATTGTTAGTATTTGTCAACCATGAATTATCAAAATACTCTTTCTCTTGTCAGCAAAAAAAAGATAGACAAGTTACGTAGGGCAAAAGTCAAAATCAATATTGGGGCGGGTCAAGAAAAAATTCCAGGTGATTGGATAAGGGTTGATATATCCGAACATTATAACCCGGATGTTGTACATGATCTTACAAAAATACCTTGGCCGTTTGATGACAACTATGCCGATGCTTTTTTATCAAGTCACGTTATTGAGCATCTCCCAGACCATACTTCGTTTATAAAAGAAATTGTGAGAATTGCTAAGCCAGACGCGTTGTTTGTGCTCATTTTCCCACATTTTTCACGCTGTTGGTTTTCAAGTCAGCATCTTCGTGCTTATGGTATAAATCTATTGAACGATTATGACGAGAATATAATAGTGGAACACATTCGGCTTAAATACATGGCGTGGGGGTGGAAACATTGGTATCGTTTTCCTGTATACACCGCAATAACATTTGTCGAGTTTCTGGCAAATCTTAGCCCATGGTTTTGGGAGCGGGTGTGGTGCTATTGGTTTGGTGGTTTTGATCACGTGATTCTGGAGTGTCGAATCAAAAAATCTAGATGAAAAAATGGTTTTTACAATCAGCGATAGGGGAGTGGTTTATGGGGAAATTAAGTCAAGGTGATATTGAGCGTTTTTGTCGCACCAACAAAACAAACGAAACCGAGCGAGTTTTAATAGTGCATTCTGACGACATGCAGTATGAGTATTACTTTCCAAACAGAGAGAAAGCCAATGTTAGAAGTGGTGAAGATATCGACATAAAATCAGACAAAGAGTATCAGAATATTCAATCACCGGATAACGTCTATGATGTCGTTGTCTGTACTGGTTTACTGGAACATGTTCCTGACCCGGTCGCAACTCTCAAAGAACTGAAACGTGTTTTGAAAAGCGGCGGCAAAGTTCTAATATCTGCGAGCGCTTCATTTTCAACACACTCGGCTCCCGATAACTACTTTCACGCGACACTGTTTGGTATGAAAAGATGGTTGGATGATGCCGGTTTTGATATAAAAAGCATCAACCCGTCTTCTCGTCCCTTTAGAACAATTGGCATATTGCTTCAGCGTATTTGTTACCAAACCGATATGTCTATATTTTTTAAGTTCTTTATTTTTTTGTGCGCAAAAATAGCTCCACTTTTTGACATGTTCGTAAAGAAAGATTACGGGAATATCCAAAAAAGTTATGAAATTCAGAGTTCCCTTTACTCCAATGTTCAGGTTGTGGCAGTTAAACCCGAATAGGATCCAGCCTCTTTATCATGATTAACGAAAACAAGAAAATGATAATTTCAGCGATTACTCGAGCGTAAATAACGCCCCACACGCCAAATGGGATTACAAGAAATACAATCAGAACTACCCTAGTTATCCCCGCAAAAATTTTAAAAATATAGCTTTCTTTAACCATCTGTTGCGACTCAAAGATTACTCGCGGGATATTGTTAACGGCGAGAAGGGAGATTGCGAAAACTTGAGAAAGTAAAACTGCTTCCGGATATCTTGGGAAAAAAACGGAGAAAAGAATGGGAGCCAACACGATGTAGGCAACCGCCATTGCAATAGCCACAAAAACAAAACGTAAAATTTTGGGGAAAATAGTGCCTCGCACCTCTTCTCTTGAGCGTTGCGCAAGTTTTGGCTGCGCAAGTGGCGATGTAATTTGCAATATTCCGCGCAGTTGTTCGAGCGGAGCGGTTGCTATGATATAGATTGCAAGCTCAGTTGCGCCAAGAAAGTGAAAAAGCAAGAGCTTGTCTATATGAGCCGCAATAGTGGAAAGGATATTCATCGCAGTTATGTTTTTGCCATACCTGACCAGTTCTTTGTTTAGTGGCTTTTTGGGGTCATCACTCGTAACACTTAAAAAATAAAAAATAAGATTCAGTGAAGTCCAAATTAAAAAATATGAGAGTAATATGATAATGACACTGTCTGTTAGGTATAAGGTCAGAAACAGCCCGCAAAATGCGATTGTTTGTGAAATAGATTGAGATACTGCCAATTTTTTGAATTTTTTCTCACCGTTTAGTTTTGCGGCGTATACTGACAATGCTTCCATTATTGGTGAAAATATCGCAGCTATAAACAAGGCGAGAGCAAGTGTCTGATTTCCGTTTACATAGTAGTAAGTTGATATACCAAAAATAACGATAGTCATGATGATGCCCCACTTGAGCCGTATGAAAAATGACATGCGGGTAACTTTTTCACCCCTGGCCACCCAATTTACAATTGCGGTGTTGATGCCGGGAAGAGATATGATGCCTAAGAGGGCGACTATAGAAAGAACGAACTTGTATGTCCCGAAGGTTTCTTGGGGCAGTAGATTGGCAAAAATAACAGCCGAAAGGAAAATCGCCACACCAGTAACTATCTTTTCGCCTACAAGCCAGCTTCCTTCCCTAGCAAGATAAACCATATCGGTTTTGGTGTATTTTTCTAGATAGCGTAGCAGTTGGTAGGCTCTATCTTTTGCGAATTTCATTAAAGAAATAGTACTGCTTTTACCCCTTATTTGCTAGCTGTTATAATGTTTTGGCTATGCAAGGCGATGAAATCAAATGGGAACATGATTTTGTAAAGCTTAAGCACTGGGACAGTGTCAAGCAAAGAGGTGTTCAAGAAAAAGAAGCAGAAATTATTTCGAATTGGATTATTGATCTTGGTTTCCCGTATTATAAAATTCTCGAGGTTGGATGTGGCAATGGCTATCTTGGCAAATGCATAATTGATAAACTTTCAAAAAGAAATATAAAGTTTTTATATCACTTTAGCGACCTCTTACCCGTGTGTATTAATTTGGCAAAGGAGACCTTGAGAGGCACAAACGCAGATGTTCAGCTCTCTGTCATGGATGTGTATAAAGCCGATAAGGTTATTTCCCTCGGATCGCAAGACGTGGTTATATCTACTGGCTACGCATCAGCTGGTACTTACAAGGAAGCTATTCCTGTAATGGCATCTCTACTGCGGAGTAAGGGGGTTTTAATCGCTGATTTTGTTAATCATTGGTCACTACCAATTATTTTGACCGAGCCAATTTTGTCGCTAAAGAGATTTACGAACTTTGTAAGAGGTGTAGGTAAAAACTACCAGTTTGGTGCATGGGGGCTGAAGTCTCTTTTTGGAAAGTTCTCGCTAACTCTTGAGCAATCGAGTACAATAAGGTTTAGGCGAAATCCGCTGATTTGTCTATTTAGGAAACGATGACCATAAACAAAGTTTTAAAGTGGGTGATCTATGTGGGCATTTTTATTCTGCCGTTTTTCATATTTTTTATTTCTAACTCGCTTTACTTTCCGTTTATAGCTGGCAAAAACTTTGCTTTCAGGATAATTGTGGAGGTCATATTAGCCTCATGGCTTATCCTTGCTTTACGGGATGTAGACTATCGTCCGAAGAAGACGTGGATTTTTTGGTCAGTATTGGGCTTTATGCTTGTCGCAATTTTGGCTACAGTTTTTGGGGAGGCGCCATATCGAAGTTTCTGGTCAAATTATGAGAGGATGGACGGTCTTGTAAATCTTTTGCATGCCGGAGCGTATTTTCTGGTTGTCGCTTCGGTGATGACAAAAAAAATCTGGCACTGGTGGATGAAGACGAGTATGTCGGCCTCGGTGATTATGGGTATCTATGTCTTTTTCCAAATCCTTGGAAAGATTTCCTCTCATCAAGGCGCGGGTCGTGTAGACGGTACCTTCGGCAACCCGACTTATTATGCCGTTTACGCGCTTTTTCACATTTTTTTCGCCCTCTACTTTTTAATGCCGATTATTATGGCTGGCGAAACCAAAAAGAAAATCTGGCCGATCATTTTTTATTCAATAGTCGTTGTGCTGAATGTTGTCGGGCTATACAACACGGCAACCCGTGGCACGATTCTCGGTTTTATAGGCGGGCTGATTTTAATGGCCGTTTTGTACTCCATTCTCGGCAAGGGAACTCTTCGGAAAATTTCTGTCTCCGCTCTTGTCTTGCTTGCCATCCTAATCAGCGGTTTTTTCGCGGCCAAAGATTCGCAATTTGTCACCGAAAGTCCGGTCCTCAAAAGGTTTGCCAATATCTCAATGGATGATAACACGACCAAGGCGAGATTTATTATCTGGGGAATGGGGCTAGAGGGGTTCAAAGAACATCCTATTTTGGGTTGGGGGCCTGAAAACTTTAATCTCGTTTTTAATAAGTACTACGAGCCATCACTCTACGCCCAGGAGCAGTGGTTTGATCGCTCGCACAATATATTCGTTGATTGGTTGGTCCAAGGGGGAATTTTGGGCTTGCTCGCTTACATATCTTTGTTTGCTTCTGTCCTCTATGTTATTTGGAGACGACGGAGCGATTTCACCGTTGAAGAGAAGGCTGTCTTGACTGGCTTGCTGGCCGCTTATGTGTTCCAAAATCTGTTTGTATTCGACAACCTCTACAGCTATATAATGTTTTTCTCTGTTCTTGCTTATGCCCATGTGCGGTCGTACCCAATATCTGAAACCCACCCGCGTGTTTGGGGTAACACAAAAGTAAACGAAATCGTCGCCCACTCATTTGCGTCGATTGTCATAGTCGCGCTCGTTTTTTCTATTTATTTTGTAAATATCAAGCCGGTCCGTGCCGGTCAATTTATAATTGACGCTCTAGGTCCCAAGGAGGGAACAGTCGAAGCTTCCATAAACTACTTTAATAAAGCTATATCACTAGGAACTTTTGGATCGAAAGAGGCTCGCGAGCAACTACTCAACCAGGCTCTTCGAGTAGCGCGGGACAATTTCCCAGTTGAAGATAAACAAAAGATCGTAGAGCTTGCTAAAACAGAGATGGATAAAGAGATCGAACATTCCCCTAAAGATGCGCGGGGTTACGTTTTATTGGGTAGCTCACTTCGAAGTGTTGGTGCTGCCAGTGAGGCCATGCCATATTTAGAAAAAGCGAAAGAACTTTCACCTCAAAAACAAACGATTATCTTTGAACTCGGCATAGCTTACTTGGTCTTAAAAGACTATGAACGAGGTACTCTGCTTTTAAAAGAAGCGTTTGAGAGTGCACCCGAGTTTGATACCGCACGTATCCTATACGCCTCCGCCTTGATTTACAGCGGGAAAACTGCCGATGGCGAAGCGCTACTGCAAGAAAAATTTGGAGGTATCCCCGCTGATGCAAATATAATTAATGCTTACGTAGCATCTAAAAACTTCTCTAAGGTAATAAAAATTTGGCAGGATAAAGTTGAGAGTGAGCCCAATGTTCCTGCATACCACCTATCACTTGCTGCAGCGTATCTTGCAAATAGCGAACCACAAAAAGCAATTGCCGAGATTAGAAAAGCCATGGAGCTCGATCCTAAGTTAACTCCCCAGGGCGAACAGTACATAAAAGATATCCAGGCCGGCAAACAGATGATTTAGCTTGACTTTTCGGTTTTTGCGAGTATAATAGCGGGTATATATGGGTGTGAATTCCTGATTATTACAATATTTTCAGGAACACTCTGTACAACGTCCACGATTTCCGCCGCAAGGCGGATTTCGTGTTTAAATTTGGTAAAAAATGTGTCTTAGGCAGGCACATTTGCTGGGTTGACAAATGCTACTGCATCGTGCTATAATCCCGAGTGATAGCTCATCGATTTCAGAACAAGAAAAACGTGCCAGACGGCGCAAAGAAAAGGGACGGAACAAAAATGAAGACTCTAGACCGCACAATCGGCGTCATGGCGACGCCGTGGGTGGTCAGGGTCGTTCTCGTCCTGACCTTCCTCTCAATGACCATCGGCTCGCTCTTCATGAGCGAGGGTGTCACCTCGTACGTTACGAGGTTTGATCCCGATGACGAGCGAGCTCGATTCGTGAAGGTGAAGGTCATCGCTGACCAGATCCAAGCACGGATAGATGCCAATCCCACGGCATATGGTCCAACTGAATACTTCACCGACATGGTGACTATCAGTAAGGAAAAGCGTTATCGGGGCGTAAACTACATCTCCCCGGGCTCGTTCATGTTCCAACATTACGAGAGGACTGAAGACCGCCGTAGGGTCTTTGAGGAAAATCTAAGAGCGAGACGGTATTCGAATGAGGAGATTGACTCCGCCCGTACTCGCATCCTCGACCCACATCTCGTTGCAATTGGTGACAAAATGGCACCAGCCGATTTGAAACCTATCGACTGGCTGTCAGTCGGTCTCTGGTTTCTTCGAGCCTACTTCATGTTCATGCCCTTTGCGTTCGTGCTCTATCTCGTTTGGATACGAGTGGGGGAACGGACCGAGGGCAAGTACTACGGAGAAGAGGAAGATACCGAGTGGCGTCGGCGCGTGAACACGCGCTTGCGCAACTTCGGCTCACTCGCGATCTCGCTCGCTCTCTATCCTTTCGTACTCGCGTACGTTTGGAAAAAGGAGATGAGCGAGGAGATGCGTTGGTACGAAGCGGAGGTTGAGTTCCGGAGGACGAAGAGGAAGCTCTTCACGCTTCTGTCCGATGACGAGCTCGTGCTCGTTCGCGGATGGGTAAAGCGTGGACTGTCTTACCTCGAAATCCGAAAGGAGCTCGAGGCTTGTGGCCACACGCCACGACACTCCTTCGCAACCGCACTCATTGCCACGATCGTTGTGTCGTTTGCAGTCGGGTTTGTCCCGAAAGCGACGGCGGACGAAAGTGTACGCGACAACGTGTCGAGTAATGCAAGCGTTCAGTCTCAAACGGGAGACGCGCGAGCAGGGCCCGACACGATGCGTACAGACGGAGGAAGTTTCCACCTCGCGCTCAACATCCCAGTAATTCCGGTACTCATACCACCGGATGAGGGAAGGCGAGAGCGAGTGCGCGCTGACGAAAGTCCGTGTGCGGGAAACACTCAAACAGTTGAACACGTACCCCTCTTCACCTCGGCGGTTCTGGTTCGGTTTCATCACCAACTAGTTCGTCGGGGGTTTGCGTCTCCAACAGGAGGTTCTCATGAAGAGGTTCTACGCGTTCGCTCTGCTTGTCTCCGCTAGCCTCGCGCTCGCGGAAGGTCCGTCTGTCACGCTCACGAACGAGATTCGCTCGGCGTACTTGCTCGCTCCGTCGGTTCACGGATCTGGTTGGATTTCGCAGGAGGATGTGTTCCTCAAGTGGAAGCGTGGCTTCTACTTCGAGTTCACCCAGACGACGTCGCTCGAAAATCCGGGGCTCAAGAGCTCGGACTTCGGCAACGAGACCGACTTCCTCGTCGGCATTCCCCTCGGGAAGGCTGGCAAGGCAGGTACGCTTGAGATGGGCACTTACCTTCTCGCACCCGTAACGAAAAACCAAAATGACCTCTGGACCATCAGTTGGTACAAGTCGTTTGGTCCCGTCACGGTGACGACGCAATATCTCGGCCAAGTGGGCGAAAGCTCACCGCCGGCACGTGGCGTCCTGAAGGTGGACTACGCGAAGAGCGTCCCACTTTTCGAGAGGGTGAAGTTCGTGTTCCCCCTGCGCGTCGGTGTTGATTCGGGTGGTGGTGGTCGTGATTCGGCCATCTTCGCTCGGGTCATTCCGAAGTTCGTCTTCACGATGAAGAAGGGAGTCGATGGATTCGTTGGCTGGGAAGGGACAATGCCCCTGACCAACCGTGATGACCTCGACCCCCAGCAGGGCTTCCGTGCGGGCGTGAAGGTCGTGTTCTGAAATAACCGGGCCGGTGTTTCCTTCGGGAAATGCCGGCCCTTCGATTTTATATAGATATCCACATAGTACTTGTTTATATAATTATAAATTCTAGGATGGGGGGATAGTGCTATTATTAGGCCAAGTTAAATATTGGAAAAAATGAAAAAAGTTTTTGCGGAGACTTCTGGTCGGTAGAGTGGCTTGCCAGATTTTGGGTAATTAGCTATTCTTAATTACATATTAGTTTGCGACTAGCCATGGCCGGCGACAGCACTCATATAAAGACGTTGTATAGGAGTTAGCGCGCTGGCCTTGATTGGTTACAAACCATTCTCTCCTCTCTTGTTGGTAAAGTTTTTCTGGAAATTTAATTGCAAGGTTATCCACACAAATAATTTGTGCACCAATTTGTGTATTCACGTTTGTTATAATAATTACAGAAGGAAAGTGATTTAATCATTTTCCATAAATTAAGAATATAAAAGGTCGATTCTAATAATGTTAATAAAAATCGTTTAACTACTATGGCAGCAAAAAGAAAAGCAGCAAAGAGAACAGCAGCAAAGCGCAAGCCTGCAAAGAAGACAGCTCGAAAGGCTTCACGTCGCAGGAGATAGTTCTCGGAAGCTCGTTACCGAAAAATGCCCCGCTTCACGCGAGGGCATTTTTCGTATTTGGCCACCTGTCTATGTTAAGATACCGAAATGTCAGTATTAGAGACAATTTTTGGCAATCCACGAATCAAGAAACTCGCATCCTATCAAGCCCGAGTTCCAGAGATAAATGCCCTAGAATCCGGGCTAGAAAATCTTACCAAAGAAGAGATTCTGGCAAAGTCAGGCGTGCTCAAAAGCCGGGCAATAGCGGGAGAAGAGGTGAGTGATCTACTTCCCGAAGCTTTTGCATTGGTGAGGGAAGTTTCAAGGCGGCAACTTAAAGAACGTCACTACGATGTACAGATAGTGGGAGGTCAGGTGTTGCACGATAAAAACATTGCCGAGATGCGAACCGGAGAAGGAAAAACTTTGGTCGCTACACTTCCTGCCTACCTCAACTCTCTTTCGGGAAAAGGCGTACACATTATTACAGTCAACGACTACTTGGCGCGACGCGATGCAACGTGGATGGGGCAGATTTATGCTGCGCTTGGAGTTTCAGTTGCTGTCATTAATCACGACTCTTCATATATATATGATGAATCACACATGGCCCCAAAGACAGATGAAGAGCGCGACAAGCTCGGGTCGTTCAAAATTCAATACGATTTACTTCGTCCTTGTACTCGCAAAGATGCTTATCAAGCTGACATCACTTATGGTACTAACAGCGAGTTTGGTTTCGACTATCTTCGCGACAATATTCAATACAGCCAAGACCGAGTAGTACAACGTGGCCATAATTACGCAATTGTCGACGAAGTTGACTCTATTTTGATAGACGAAGCCCGAACACCGCTTATTATTTCGGCTCCGGTTGCCGAGTCGGAAAGTTTATACGCAACATTTTCGAAGATTTCCCAAGCTTTTTCGCCAGACGAAGATTACGAGGTGGACGAAAAACTAAGAGCGGTCCAAATTACTGAAAAAGGCATAGAAAAGGCCGAAAAACTGTTGGGGGTAGACAATATTTACACCGAAAAGGGTATTAAATACGTGCATCACTTAGAGACTGCTCTTAGAGCCAAAGCTCTTTTCCTAAAGGAGCGAGACTACGTTGTTAAAGACGGGGAGGCGATAATTGTGGACCAGTCTACCGGTCGTATGCAGCCTGGTAGGCGCTGGAGCGAGGGTTTGCATCAGGCCATTGAGTCGAAGGAAGGCGTAAGGGTTCAGCAAGAGTCACGTACATTCGCTAGCATCACTTACCAAAACTACTTTAGGCTTTATGAAAAACTATCGGGAATGACCGGTACCGCCGAAACTTCCGCCGAAGAGTTTTTGAAAGTTTATGATCTTGATGTTATATCCGTACCGACTCATCGGCCTACTGCAAGGAAAGATCACACTGATGCTGTCTTCCAGTCAGAGATGGGTAAGTTCAAGGCCGTTGCCAAGATAGTTAAAGAGTTAAACAAAAAAGGCCAGCCGGTGTTGGTTGGTACGGTTTCGATTGAGCGTAACGAACTCTTAAGTGAATTTTTGAGAACGGAGGGAATTCAACATTCTGTTTTGAACGCTAAAAAGCACGAAGAAGAGGGAAGAGTAATTGCCGAGGCAGGTAAACGAGGCTCAGTGACTGTAGCTACTAACATGGCTGGCCGTGGAATCGACATAAAGCTCGGAGGACCGAACGCCACTAAAGAGCAAGCAGAAGAGGTAAAAAGCCTTGGCGGGCTTTTTGTACTTGGCACAGAGCGACACGAAGCAAGGCGAATAGACAACCAGCTTCGAGGCCGTGCCGGTAGGCAAGGCGACCCGGGTGAGACGCACTTTTATGTGTCGCTCGAAGACCCACTAATGAAAGTTTTTGGTTCTGAAAAAATTAAAAATCTAATGGGCCGTTTTGGTGTACCCGAGGATCAGCCAATAGAGAGCTCGATGATTTCGAAATCTATAGAAGGTGCGCAGACAAAAGTAGAAGGATTCCACTTTGACGCTCGTAAGCACTTACTTGAATATGACGATGTGCTTAACTTCCAGCGCAAAATTATTTATGAAAGACGGAAAGCCATTTTGTTTGGCGATGACACTTTTGTTCTTTCTGAAATAGATGTAGTGGCCGCCGGTGACCCCGAAAAAACTCCTGACGGAGTTATCGGGGCAAGCGAGAAATTTCAAGCCTTACTTAGAGAAAAGAGGGAAAGAATGGGTGAAGCGGAGCTTGCTAGATCATTACGACAGATGGTGCTACAGGTTATAGATATGCTTTGGGTAGAGCATCTTGAGCAGATGGACTACATGCGAAGTTCTGTGCGCCTTCGTGCTTATGGCCAGCGTGACCCGTTAATAGAGTATAAGCGGGAGGGGTTGAAGCTGTTTAAAGATATGGAGCTCGCGATTGACGACAACATCAGGCAGTTTTTGCCTAACGTAGGCAACATTGCTCAAGCCAAAGAAGAAAAAGATCTCAAGGAGGTCCATAAAGCAGCCGACTCTATTACTGGCGCTCAATCTCAACCCGTTATTGCCCGCAGATCAGACGAACCCAAGGTCGGAAGAAATGATCCTTGTCCTTGTGGTAGCGGCAAAAAATGGAAAAACTGCGGCCTAATTAACGCCCCCGAACATAAAAAGATTTAAATATGAAAATTGGGGTTGTTGGAAGCATGCAGTTTACAGAGAAGATGATAGAAGCTCGCGACGAGTTGATACGTCGCGGGCATGATGCGTTTGTTACTAAATTGGCGACTCCTCTCATAGGCAAATCTGATGAGGAAAAAGAAAAAATAAAACTTCATCAAAAAAATAATCTAGATGCAATTAAAGAATTTTGGAAAATGATGCAGGGGGCTGATGCTGTGTTGGTAATGAATTTTGATAAGCATGGCATACAAAACTACATTGGTGGCAATACCCTTATGGAGATTGGTTTTGCTCATGTATTGGATCAAAAAATATTTCTCTTAAACCCAACTCCAGAAATACCTTACTACAAGAGCGAAATCGAGGCGATGAAGCCAGTGGTTATTAATGGCGACTACTCTTTAATAAAGTAAGATAGTAAATATGCCTGATTCGAATATCGAAGTTCTTAGGAAGGAGACGTATCTCAAGATGATTGAAAATAGTCCGGGGACGAGGCTATTTAACTCACTGATTGTAAAACTCAAAGATACCGGAGAAGTTAAGGATGTTTTCGGAGATGGCGACAACTCTTGCGCCGCGTTTGTGAGCAGCGTCCTTTTCCTAAACAGGTTGCTTGATGAGCCACACGCAACGGTTGCCCGACTACGACAAGTTCTAACCAGGCTCGGCTGGCAAAAAGTTGAGGGCGACATTATTCCAGGCGATGTTGTTTTTTGGGAAAAGATTAAAGTTGAGGATGGGTCAGAGCACGAACACGTTGGCTTTGCTCTCTCTGCGGACGAGGCGATTTCTACCAGCTATAAAGAAAGGCAAGTCGTAAAACATGCCATGATTCCTAATGGCCGCAAAGTCACCGAAGTATTCAGGCCTAACATTTTAGAATGAACGATAAAAAGAAGGTTACAATATTAGGGGTGCCGGTTGACTTGGGGGCAGAGAACTTGGGGGTGGACACTGGCCCCAGTGCTTTTCGTTTCCAAAAAATTACAGAAAAGTTAACTAACGCTGGGTTTAATGTAACCGACGCAGGTGATATTAAATGTGAGCCGCGTAAGAATTTAGAGGTTGGCGATCCAAAACTAAAATACCTAGATGAGATTGTCCGCATATCTCTGGAAGCAGCTCAAAAGAGTTTTGGTCTAATTAAAAAAGGCGAAAGAGTCGTTGCTTTGGGCGGCGATCATTCGCAGTGCCTGGGCGTCATATCAGGTGCCTCGGCGGCCCTCGGTGGTAACTTAGGATTAATCTATATTGACGCGCATGGTGACTTAAACACCCCAGAGACTACTCCGACTGGCAACATTCATGGTATGCCACTCGCCGCACTTTTGGGGTTTGGCGAGGAAAGGCTGGTCAACATCTTTCTGCCTCGCGCGAAAATTAAAAAAGGGAATATGCTTCATGTCGGCGGCAATGACTTCGACAAGGGAGAGCTAGAACTAATCAATCGTGAAAATCTAAGCCTCTTTAAAGTATCTGATATGTTAGAGAGTGGCCTCAAGCCGCTTCTTGGGCTCTTTGACGAGCTTGCAAAAAAGAACGATAAAATCTGGGTAAGTATGGACTTAGATGCGGTCGACGAGATGTACGCTCCTGGAGTGGGCATGCCTAACAAGGCCGGATTTACTTATAGGGAGATCACCGCAGTTGCCGAGTACCTTGGTCATCACGCAAATGTGGTAGGGGTTGATATAAACGAGTATAATCCCCTAAGTGATGTCGAAGGCAAAACGGCCGAGCTTGGTATAGAGATAATCGCCAAACTCTTCGGTGAGAGTTACAGTTGGTATTCGAATTATTTAATAAAACACAAAATATAATGAAGAACTATGTAATTGGAGCGGTGGTCGTAGTTATTTTAGTTGGTCTTCTTGTGTGGGGAAGAATGGCAGGTAAAGATGTTGTTGCATACTGGCCCAACAGCACAGTCGCATGTCTCCAAGGTGGAGAAGTAAATTTGGCTCAGCACTTTCACCCAAAGCTTACTATAAATGTTGATGGTCAGGGCGAAGTGATCCCGGCTAACATCGGCATAAACACGGCTTGTTTGGCAGAAATTCATACGCATGACAATACGGGCGAAATTCACGTCGAGGCTCAATCTAGTGGAATCTTCAAACTGGGAGACTTTTTCGCGGTGTGGGGTAAATCTATAGAACGTGAAGGTTACAGCATTGCCTTGTCGGTAGACGGAGAAGATAAAAGGTTGGGCAGTGACTTTGGTTTCGGTGATTTAGTTCTTAAAGATAGCCAAAATATTGTAATTACCTACACTTCGCCTACGGCACCAGTGGCCAGCACTACGATTGAGGTAAAGATCTAACTATGCAATCACGGGTGACCAAAATCGCTTTGTTCGTTGGTGTTTTTCTAGTTGGTTTTGTGGTGGGCAGTTTCTTGTTGGCCGATGTTCAGCCACGATCTTATCTTGCAATTCAGAATTGCAATGACTGTTGGACTGTGCGCGATATAACAGGTCTTGTCACAGCCGCAGGTATAAAAAATGCGCATGGTTTTATCCCCGATGTGGTTATGGAGACAGATAAAACAGTGGTGATTAAACATCCATTTCCACAGCTTCCTGTGCATCTTGTAATCCTGCCTAAGAAAGACATAAAAGATATTGCCGATATTACACCTGAAGATGAAGAGTATATTGTAGATGCAATGAATGTAGCGGGGGCGCTCGTCCGCGAGTATAAGCTCGAAGATTATCGGCTCATTACAAATGGCCCGGGATACCAGTCGGTAAGGTATCTCCACTTCCATTTGATCTCCAAGTAAATATAAAAGGCAATGGAAAAGAAAAAAGTAAAAATAATCACTCATAGCGGTAGTTTTCATGCGGATGAGGTCTTTGCTGTGGCGACACTGAAGCTGATGTTGGGTAAAGATTTTGAGATAGAGGTTATTCGCAGTCGTGACAAGAGTGATTGGGATAGTGGTGACTATGTAGTAGATGTAGGGGGCGTTTATGACCCTAGCAGGCAAAGATTTGATCATCACCAAGAAGGAGGAGCCGGAGCCAGGGAGAACACCCTGCAGTACTCGTCATTTGGTTTAGTCTGGAAGCATTATGGAGAGGTGGTCTCTGGTAGTAGGGATGTGGCAAGGCGAATTGACGAACGCCTGGTGCAGGGAGTCGACGCTATTGATAACGGCCAATCTATATCTAAATCACTCATACCTGGCGTCAGGCATTTCACAATTAGCGACTACTTTACATTATTACGCCCAGGCTGGCATGAAAGTGAACACGACTACTACAAGGCGTTTCTCGAAGCCGTAGATTTTGCCGGTCACTTACTCCAAAGGCTTATAGTTCAAACTAGAGGAGAAGTAGAGGCGGAAGCAGTAGTTCGAAAGCAAATAAAAACTTCTCCAGATAAAAGAGTCGCCGAAATAGACCACAACTTACCATACGAATCTGTGGCCATGGAGTTTCCAGAACTTTTGTATGTAGTTTATCAGGATGATGAAAACAGTTGGCGTATAAAGACTGTTAGGAAAAGTTTTGACAGTTTTGAATCTCGAAGACCACTGCCAGAAAGTTGGGGTGGCAAAGTTGGAGAAGAGTTAGGAAAAATTACAGGTGTGCCTGATGCAACATTTTGTCACCGACAACTTTTCACCTGTGGAGCGCAGACTAGGGAGGGAGTGATGAAGATGGTTGAAACTGCCCTCAAAAGCTTATATAAGACATCGGATGTCTAATATAAAAGAAAATTTTTCACTAGCGTCGTTTACGACACTTCACATAGGAGGGCCGGCTAGATTTTTCGTCGAAGTTAGCTCGGTAGAAGATATACAAAAGGCGGTCGAATTTGCAAAAATTCCAAGGCCAGACCTTAAGAATTCTAAAGGTCTGGCCTTGGGGGCATTGCCTGTTTTTGTTTTGGGCGGGGGAAGCAACGTTCTTATTTCTGACGAGGGGTTTGCGGGTCTAGTCTTAAAGATAAATATAAAAAAAAGAGAAGTTCTTAGAGACGACAAAAATACAATCACCCTTAAAGTGGGCGCCGGAGAGGTGTTGGATGAGGTTATCGGATGGACGGTAGAAAACATCTGGTGGGGAGTTGAGAATCTTTCTTTTGTGCCCGGTACCATAGGCGGGGCAATTTATATGAACGCTGGTTGCTATGGTCAAGAGTTTTCGGAGGTAGTTCGGTCGGTAAAGGCATTTGATCTGGTAACTCATGAACTTAAAACTTTTATGAAAGGGGACTGTTCTTTTACATATCGTCACAGTCGGTTTAACGCTCACGACAAGGGCCGATTTATTGTAGTAGAGACTGTTCTAGAACTAAACAAGACAGGTAATCCAAATATAAAATATGCAGATTTAGAAAAGTGGTTTCAAGATAAGCCAGAGCCAAGTCAAAAAGATGTACGTGAAGCTCTTATAACTATCAGAACCAACAAGGGCCAAGATCCAAGTAAGGTTTGGAGTGCCGGGTCATTTTTTAGAAATTTCAAGCTCACATCTGGCGAGTTTGAAGTGCTTCTTTCTAAGATAAAAAAAGAGTGTGGCGACTCCCTTGCTCTTGAGCTCAAGGTTTTGGTTGATAAAGTTAAAGCGCCGTCTGACGGCGACAAGATCAAAGTGCCAGCCGCGTTTATTTTAGATAAAATGCTAGGTCTTAAGGGCTTCAAGGTTGGAGGAGGCATGCATTCGCCTATGCAGGTGTTGAATCTTGTTAACACTGGTGACGCAAAGGCAAGCGATATCATTGCTCTATACGAAAACGCACAAAAATTAGTTTTAGAAAAAACTGGCCTCACTCTTTTACCAGAGCCAGAATTTGTGGGATTCGAGTAAACCCGAGTAGTTGTGCAACACCGAGTGTTGCACATAAAGATGGCGGTTGGTATTATTGGTGAATGAGGAATATTGAGTTTGCCGAAAACGAGTACTATCACCTTGTTGGTCACGCAATTGATGATCTTGTTTTATTCAGTAACAAAAGTGAGTTCTCGAGATTCTTGCTTGCGATACTTATCTTCCAGGCACCAGTTGTTCTTAAAAATTTTAATAGAGTTGTTAAAAACTTTCTAAAACAAGGGGTCATTGATCAGACTATAATTCAAAGGGTAATAAAAAGCAGATATGTTGATCTGGTAGCTTATACCATTATGAATAACCATTATCATCTTCTGGTAAGAGAAGTGAGCGGTAAAGGTATCCCTCAATACATGCAACGGGTATTGAATGCTTACGGTAAATTTTTTAACACTAAACACGAAAGAAAGGGTCATGTTTTCCAAGGACCCTACAAAGCTATTTTGGTCGAAAGTAATGAGCAACTTTTATATCTAAGTGCCTATATCCATCGCAACCCACATGAACTTAAAAAATGGAGAGGGAAATCAAAAGAGTATCCATGGTCAAGCTATCGGGATTATTTAAATGGTAATACATGGGGAGGATTGATCAATCCCAATATTGTGCTGGATCAAGTCAGTAACGCCGAAGAGTACGAAGGGTTTGTAGAAGGTAGTGATGCTAAGGGCCACTATGACGAAGATCCCGATAAAGCCAAATAATTAATTAGTGCGTAACACCGAGTGTTGCACACTTTATGCGTCAAAGCCCGACTTCGTTGGTTTTGAATAGGCGTTAGGTTTGTGTTATCGTGCTCGCGGAGGTCCTAATGAACCTAGAGTCCACGGCCGTTACTAGCACTGCTCCCGATGGCGAGTCCTATAGAGATTTTCAGAAGAGAGTCTCCGAAGACAGCGTGAGAGTGAAGGGAAAAATCGCAAGTCTTGATCCGCATACCGCATGCTGTTGGTCTTGCGGAGAAACAGTGGGCCCGGAGAAGGCTGGCCAGCGTTGCAGGGTTAACAATGCGTCGATGGCAAGCAGGTGGGCGCGTGAGAAAGCCAAGGTAGAGTTCTACCGTCTCGGCCACTTCGCGCATGGAGCGTGGGTGAATGAAGTGGATCAACTCGCGTGCTTGCTCGACAGGGTCTGGGCAGACGCCAGATCCAGCTCTTGATCTAGGGCGCCCCAACGGGTCATACCGTGCGGGGCGCACTCCTTTTTGATAATATTCCCTAATGCCAGAGTATATTCCAACGATTGGACTTGAGGTTCACGCCGAGTTAAAGACGCGGACGAAGATGTTCTGCAACTCCAAGAACGATCCTGACGAAAAGGAGCCGAACGTAAACATCTGCCCAGTTTGTATGGCGCACCCGGGAACTTTGCCGGTCATCAACAAAGAGGCGGTTAAGCATGTGCTCAAGGTTGGCCTTGCGTTTAACTCGACTCTTGCCGACTTTACAGAGTTTGATCGTAAAAACTACTTTTACCCTGATATCCCCAAGGGCTACCAGATTAGCCAATACAAGTTTCCCCTCGTTTCAGGCGGTTCACTAAACGGAGTAGCAATTACTCGAGTTCACCTCGAGGAAGATACCGCTCGGTCAATCCACGACGAAAAGCTTTCCGGCAAAGAGCACACACTTCTCGACTTCAACCGTGCCGGCATCCCTCTAATGGAGCTTGTTACAGAGCCTGTGATTCATGATGCCAAAACAGCCGGAGCGTTTGCCCGTGAACTCCAGCTACTCCTGCGCTATTTGGGAGCAAGCGAGGCAAACATGGAGAAAGGCGAGATGCGTGTTGAGGCCAACATTAGTGTTGCTCAAAGGCCAGACCTTAAGAATTCCAAAGGTCTGGCCTTGGGGGTTAAAGTTGAAGTTAAAAATCTGAACTCTTTCAGAAGTGTCGAGCGAGCGATAGAGTACGAAATAAAAAGGCAGATAAAGGAGTTGGAGGGTGGTGGAAAAGTGGTACAAGAAACTCGAGGTTGGGATGAGAGCAAACAAATGACGTACAGCCAACGTGTAAAAGAGTCGGCTCATGACTATCGCTACTTCCCTGACCCGGATTTGCCGAAGTTAAAGCTTTCTGAAATTTCGGAATTTGCAGAAGAGAAGTTGAAAGCCGAAATGCCAGAGTTGCCGTGGGAAAAGCGCGAGCGATATAAAAAGAACTTCGGCATAAAAGAGGACGACGCCGAATCTTTTGTGAATGATCCCAGGCTTGCCGAATTCTTCGAAGTTGTGACTGTAAAGCTTGCAGGAGATAAAAAGCAAGTTGGCCTTGCCGCAAACTATATTACAAGCGACCTGGTCGGCCTTGCCAAGAAAGATCAAAAAGATGACGAAACAGTTGGTGAACGCATTGCGAGATCTCAAATAACTCCAGGGCAGTTCATCCCCGTCATCGACTTAATATCTGAAGGTTCGGTTTCTTCACGTGGCGCTAAAGATATAGTCGCCCACCTTTTTAACGAAGGCGGTGATCCACGGGAGCTTGCAGAGTCGCTTGGGTTGATACAAAAGAGCGATGAGGGTGAGCTTAAGAAGATTATAGGCTCTATAATTGCCGAGAATGAAAAAGTTGTCCTAGAGTACAAATCTGGCAAGATTGCGGCCATGCAGTTTCTCATCGGTCGAGCCATGAAAGAGACTAAGGGCGCGGCTAATCCCAGCTTACTTAAGAAATTATTCGAAGAGATGCTAAAATAACTGTATGAAGAAAACACGAGTTGCAATTAATGGGTTGGGGAGGATTGGGAGGGCTTTTTTGAAGCTCGCGATTGATCGACCAGAGATTGAGATAGTTGCAGTAAACGATCTTGGCGACGAAGCCAACCTCGCCTACCTTTTAAAATACGATTCGGCTTACGGTAAGTCAGGACTTGATGTGAAGGCCGAGCAAGGGAAAATAGTTGTAAATGGTAAATCAATAACTTTTTTACAAGAGAAGGATCCGAGCCTTTTACCGTGGAAAGATTTAGATATTGATGTGGTGGTAGAGTCAACAGGACTTTTCACAGAGTACGATAAAGCGCGAGTTCATATTGATGCAGGGGCTAAACGAGTTGTAATTTCAGCACCTGCGCACGGTGACCCAGGTGATCTCGGTGCAACAGTACTAATGGGTATTAATGAGGATAAGCTTAAAACTTGCCAGATTACTTCGAACGCTTCGTGTACGACAAATGCGGCCAGTCCGGTGATTCAGATAATGAACGAAACAGTTGGTGTGGAGAAAGCAATCCTCTCCACAACTCACGCTTACACCGCAAGCCAGAGAATTGTAGACAGCCCAAATCCTAAAGATTGGCGCGAAGGGCGAGCGGCGGCGGTCAACATTATCCCTTCGTCAACGGGTGCGGCTCACGCAGTGGCTCAAGCCATTCCAGAACTTGAAGGAAAGTTTGATGGGATTGCCATGCGCGTGCCAGTAGTTACTGGCTCAATCGCCGACATTACTTTTATCGCTAAGCGCAATACGACCGCAGAAGAAGTGAACGAAATATTTAAAAAAGCCGCGAAAGACAAAAGATGGGAGGGAATTTTAGAAGCCAGTGACGAGTCCCTAGTTTCAAGCGACATAATCGGAAATACGCATGCGGCTATTATTGATCTAGCCATGACGCGCGTGGTAGACGGCAACCTCGTGAAAGTTCTCTCATGGTACGACAACGAAATGGGGTACACAAGCACACTTGTTAAGCACGTAATTAAATTAGGAAAACATATTTAAATTACAAATATAAAGTTCCACTCCTAATTTTATGAATCTACTCATAACAAAAGGCGTACTATCTGTTTTCGGATTGATTCTCCTCGGTTTTGTTTTGTTTATATCTGCCTTCTGGGTAATTAATAAACTGTTTCCGGGTGGTATCGAATCTATGAAAACAGCTCACTCCTCGGATCTGCCTAAAACAAGTTGCAGGAGTTACAATAGTCTTAATTTTGCCAAAATAAATTATCAATTTGTATAAACCATGACCCCAGACACCACTGATCACTCCGAGGATAAATCTCAAAAACACAAGAAGATTTTAGGAAATTATTCGGAGAACACCTCTGACGAAATGGGTGATATTTTTTTCGTGCTGGGACTTCCGAGCGGTGGTAGTTTTGCTACATCCTGCTGGATGGCGCTCGATCATGACTTTACACGAGCGCTCGCAGACATTAATTCGTATGCTCGAGCAGAGCTTGTAGATAAAGGCGAGAGTGGAGGATTTGATGGAGATGCACAGTGGAAACTTGTTCGGCCGATGTTACTGCATATTAATACCTCGGGGTACCTTTTTCCCGTTACTTCAGCAGATGACTGGGAGCGGTATCGTTCTAACCCAGATAGAGCAAAGCGGCGTTTTGCGTTACTGGATAGATCGCTTTCGGATAGCAAACTTCTCGAATCTTTCGAGTCAAAACTACAGCAAACCTTCCCAACGGAAACAGTACCTAAACTTAAGTTTTAAATTTCAGTATGCAAAAATATACAATTTTCAAAGTTATACTAGGTGTTTTATTGGTCGGTGTTGTTTTCACTCAAATGGTTGGCGTTGTTTGGTCGCGCAAGGTTTTGCTCACATCGTGTCAGCCAGCGGAAGTAACATACGATAGTTTTGACCCCTACTGTCTTACAATTTCTAAACAGCGTCTTTCTCTTGGAACGCGGTATGTCATTTGGGTCGCTAAGCAAATTGAGCCAAGTTATGGCCACGGGCTTGATTATCCGGAGGTGAATCGGGGTTTTTTTAGCATTTCAAGCGACGACGAGATTTCCCAGACGAAAGTAGTTTGGACAAGTGATAGTATTGAGCTTGAAACCCCTCTCAACACAAAGATCTTTATACCGATGAAAAATTTTACTGGCGGAAGATAAACATTTTTACAAATTATCATTTATACATTAATCACAAAACCATGGACATAAATCAAACAACTCCTGTGACACCAAAACTAATGACCGGTGATGCAACAAAAAACGGCAAAGCAATAACTTCTTTAGTGCTCGGTATTGTTGGGGTCATAACAGCATTCATCCCCTCTGGTGTTGGTGCCATCCTTACATTTATTGTCGCTATTATCGGGATAATCTTTGGCATCAAGGGGTTGAAATCGCTCAAACGTGGGATAGCAATAGCTGGAATCGTGTTGTGTTCGCTTGTCTTGCTGGCGTTTATGTTGGGTGTCTTAAGTAATATATATCTAGACACAACAGGACAATAACTAAAATAATCAAATTAGCGAAACTACTCATGAAACTACTTCTAGAATTTATCATCGGGTTAATTGCTGGTTTTGTTTTTGTTGCTCTCGTTTTTGGCCTCGAAAATTTAATTTACAAATCACCACTTGCAGATAGTTACAAAGACGTAAATAAAACTCCGTTCACTAAATATGGTGGTTGGCAGATATTAGGCATTACAGTGGGCATAGGGGTTGTTGCTCTTCTGCGTCGGTTTCATTTTTATAAAAATATTCAAAATTATACCTCTTCAGGGAGCGTACTTCCATTTGCTATTGGCTTCATACTAAGCGCAGCCCTAACTGGTTATTTTCGCAATCAAATAGGATTAACCAAGCATTAAAAATTAAATTAATGCCAGATCCAAATTCATATAGTGGAATAGCGGGAACGACCGCAGCGATACTTTACCCTCTGGCCTTGTTTTTAGCTTTTGGTACGATTATCTGGTTTTTGGGATTTAAACATTTTTCTTTGCAGTCTGGTGAAGTCGAAATTATATATAAGGAAATGGTGAGCAAGCCACGCAGTTGGGGTTTTGTTGCCCTTATGGCCATTGGTGGGTTGCTCATTATGTTGCTTTTCATTATAAACCCCAAGCAGACAATAACTTTTACGGATAAGGGGATTTCCCTCAATGAACACAACAAGGTGCAACGTTTTTTATATGGGGAGAGATTGAGTATTATTCCGTATGAGAAAATACAAAGTTATGAATTGAAAGTAAACATTTTGAAAATATACCCGGTGGGGCGGGAGTTATTGACAGCAATCGATGAGTCAAACGAATCGCGATTCGGATTTTTATCTAGGTTGATTCCTTATGATCTTGAATACAAAGTGAAAAATCCTGATAAAATTAAGGAGATCTTCGATACTAAGAATGTGCATCAATTGAAATGATAACAATACGGAGATTTTAATGACGATCGTATGATAGAGTACTCAAAATAATAGATAATATGAAACATATGCTACTTATTATAGGAATTATCTTGATAACAATCGGCGCCACACTTGTTGCCTATTGGAAGTTTTCTGTGCCACAGAGTCAATCTGTCAATTATATTACTCTGCAAGATATTGAGAAGGATCCGGCCTCCTATGATGGCATGAAGGTTACGTTAATCGGCATGTACGCATTTGGGTTCGAAATAAATATCATTGACGACAAGATTTGGCTCAATTTATCCAACAAAACTGTTTTCTCCCCATCACCGAATGTGTTTAATGGCCTGCTGACAAATGTACAGAATGTGCGGGTTGTGGGGACTCTACATACGAGCGATCCCAATGGCTATGGACATAACAACGCATACCCGTATCAAATCGATGCGGAAAGCGTAACGCTACTTCTGGAAGAGAAAACTGATGTTTCCAAACAGATGCAAAATGACGAAGATAAGGCAATACAGATCGCTGAACAGGAGTTACTGAAGCACTATCCCAATAAAATGCGTGATGGCTATAAACTTGAACTTACCGATGTATCCCCCATACGAGGCCAGCCGACTAGGTGGTTTGTAAAATATGATATACCCACAGCAGAGGATATGGGCGTTGAAATCATTGTCGATATTTCTACCGGAGGCGTGGTATCTTTCAAGGATGCATGGTCGTAAATAATTTATGATACATTAGTACTCACATCTCTATTATGAAAAAAATTATTATCACCATTGTTATTCTTGTGCTGGCGGGTATTGCTACATGGTTTTACATTCAAAAGAATCTTTCTAGCAGAAATACAGGTGAAGCAGATACTGTCGTTGATTTTGAAGAGGTGTCGGTTGTGCGAACAAATGGTGACAAACCATGGCCAATAGAAGTTCCTATAAACATAGATGTCAAATATCCAAAGATTACTCTCTCCGATACACGCGCAACCGAACGGATAAACAAAGATATTAAAAACACACTGGAGGAAATAAAAGGAGAGTTAGGCGACTGGGACGCGCTTGAGATAGGAACCTCTGTAGACCAAGATATGATTGAAACTTACGGGCAAGGAGGGCCAGTGGGCGAATCGCGAGATGTTTCGTATAAAATTTATGATGTATACCATGGCGTGTTTTCTGTAGAGTTCAGAGCATCTTCGTATTCTCTTGGGGCCACTCATCCAAATGGTTATACAATCACTCGCACATATGACATTTCTACTGGGGAACGAATGTTGCTTAATAAATTTATACAGACTGACAAGGTTGCGTACAATAAACTAGCAACTTTGATTCGAAATGAACTTTACAATAATCACAAGGAACAACTCGGCGATAATTTCGATAAAAGTTGGGTAGAGGAAGGCACAGATCCTAAAAAGCCAGAAAACTTTGAGAATTTTCTTATCAAAAAAGATGGCCTAATGTTTATTTTTGATCAATACCAAATTGCACCCTACGTCGCCGGAGGATTCGAGGTTGTTATTTCTTATGATAAGTTAAGAGAGGTACGTGAACCATCAAGCCCAATACTATAATTAAATGAATGAAATTTGACGTGAAATTATTGCTTCTCGTTACCGGAATTCTCGCTGTGCTTCTTATCCTTGGTTATATTGTGTACGCACGATGGACATGTAGTGGCCCATTATTTTCGTATATCTACTGGGACGGTAGAAATGTAAAAACGGGCGAGGAGGTGGGTGGTAGGTACTGCGAGTTTGTTGGCTTTAGTTACTTGGGCGAAAAAATGTTTAGAACTGACTCTGAGACGACGATGGCATAAGTCAGGGCGCAGAAGGAATGCAGTATGTTCTGGAAAATCCGGTTATGATGCGACCGATCAAGAAATCTGGATCATGATTGATGCCACAAATAAGCGCGTAGTCAATGTGCTGTAAAATTCACGAGGCCTTGCCTAGTGAATTTTAAAACATCGGATCGGACTCCTTTTTTTATGGCTATCTTCCGATACGAAAAATAAGAAAGTGGCTAGAAACACTAAAAAATAACTAATCAGTAGTATAATACTGGATATGCAAATTTACATTGGTGCTGATCACGCGGGGTTTGAGCTTAAGGAAAAACTTGTGCCGTGGCTTAAGGAAAAAGGCCACGAGGTTACAGACTACGGCGCCTACGAAATGAACCCCGAAGACGACTACCCCGACTTTGTTGAGCCTGTCGCCCGCGCTGTCGCGAGCGATCCCGAGCACAGTCGAGGGATTGTAATTGGTGGCTCTGGCCAGGGAGAGGCAATTGTAGCTAATCGAATAAATGGGGTTCGTGCTGTTGTGTGCTACTCGCTTTCGCCCGAAGTTGCCAAAATGGAACGTAAACACAACAACGCCAATATACTTTCCTTGGGGGCAAGATATATTCGAGAAGAAGAGGCAATTGAAGCCGTTCGTATTTTCCTTGAAACAGAGTTTGATGGTGGCCGTCATAAAAGACGTTTGGAGAAGATAGATAAGCTCTAGTGTTATAATGATTATATGCAAATAATCCCCTCTATAATTCCAAGGACGTTTGAGGAACTCGAGGAGAAGATCAGTAAGGTTGAGGGCCTAGTAAAATGGGCGCAAATTGATATTTCTGACGGCGACTTTTCTCTCCCTGCAAGCTGGCCTTACACAGAGGACGACATAGACCAAGAGATTGCCAGGCTTAACGATATTAAAACTTCCCTTAAACTTGAACTTCATCTGATGATTCGAAACCCTGAAGATAACTTGGATGAGTGGATTGATACTCCCGCCAAGCGTATTTTCATTCACCACGAAGCGGCCAAGAACGAGGAGCTAGATTTAACGATTATGGACATGAGCAAGCTCGAATCAGGTCTTGCTTTAAACTTTGAGACTAAGGTGGATGTCATAGATGCTTACGTAAAGCATATCGATACCGTGCAACTCATGGGTATTAAAAAACTCGGACGTCACGGTGAGCCATTTCAATCAAAAGTTTTAGAAAAAATAAAAGCCATCAAAGCTAAATACCCAAAATTGACTGTAAACGTGGACGGAGGGGTTAACGAAAGTACAATCCGTTCCGTGAAAGATGCCGGGGCTGACAACGCAATTGCTGGCTCTGCTATTTGGTATGCCCCAGATGTGGAGATCGCCATAAAAAAATTAAATTCCTTGATACAATAGCCAGTGATGGCTCTGTCTTTCGAACAGGAACGCGATTTAGCTATAAAAGCAAACGATATCAGGCAGACTGTTATCGAGCTTTTGATTCGTGGGGTGTCGAAATCTGGTCACACTGCAGGCCCTTTGGGTATGGCCGATGTTTTTACCGCTCTTTACTTTCACTCGCTCAAGCATGACCCCAAAAGGCCCGACTGGCCAGAGCGCGATCGGCTAGTTTTGTCGAACGGTCACATTTGCCCGGTGCTTTATGCCACCATGATTCATGCGGGCTACTTAAAGAAGGAAGAGGTAAACGATCTTCGTAAATTTGGTTCACGTCTTCAGGGCCACCCGCACCGTGAGTTTCTACCGGCGCTTGAGACGAGTTCGGGGCCACTTGGGGCTGGGCTTTCGCAGGCGGTGGGTATGGCTATTGCCGCGCGGATGAGCTACGGTGCCAACCCGACATTTTATATCTACGCACTTTTGTCTGACGGTGAGTTGGACGAGGGAAACACTTGGGAGGGGGTTATGCTTGCGGGCAAGGAGAAACTTCACAACCTAATTGCCATAATCGATCGCAACAACATCCAGATTGAGGGTAACACCGAGGACATAATGCCACTTGAGAATCTGCGCGCCAAGTGGGAAGCGTTCAACTGGCATGTTTTAGAGATTGATGGACACAACCTAGAGCAAATTATAGATTCCATAGAGCAAGCGAAGGCAATTTTCGAAAAGCCAACCGTGATTATTGCCCACACGATTCCCGGCAAAGGTGTAGATTTTATGGAAAAAGATTTTAAATGGCACGGCAATCCGCCGGGGAAGGTTGATGATAACGATGGTCCCGCTAAAGAAGCCCAAGGTAAAGAAGCATTACGTCAACTTCGCACATTAGGAGGTAAAATCCGAAGCGAACATGAGTAGTTGGGTTGTTTTGGCGAGGGGATTTTTTAGGCAAAATGTGTTAAAATGCGAGCATGTTGACACAAGAGCAAAAATCAAAAATTAAGCGATTGGCCCAGACTGAGGGGGTTCGTTTCATCGTGCTTCACGGCTCACGGGCGGATGGTACAGCCAAGGCGAAAAGCGACTTTGACGTGGCGATACTTTTGCTCGCCGACAACATTACCGATTCACTTAGTCGGTACGGCAATCTCCTCGCCGGTATGAGTAGTATATTGGATGCTCATGACGATATGATTGATTTCACTGACCTGCGCCAGGCGAATATTCTTTTGAAATACGAGGTGGTGCGTAAGGGAATACTGCTGTACGGCGATCCATATGAGTATGAACTATTCAAGCTCGCGAGTATCCGCGATTATCAGGATGCAGGTGACTTGCGGAATCTTGAGCAGATTTTAATTGCAAAACGGCAGATACTTTTGGCGCACTAAAAATTCTATGATACGTAAAGATCTTGTGCAAAGAAAAATAAGCTTGATTCAAGATGAGCTTGCGAAACTACGTCAGTTTGAGTCAATGACTCTCGATGAAATTGCGGCTGACTTCATGAAGCAGAATGCTCTTGAGCGTATTCTTGAGAAAATTATCAATCGCGCTATTGATATCAATAACCATCTCATCGCCGAACTTGCCAAAGAGACGACATCGCCACCGAAAGATTACCACGACACGTTTCTGCGTCTTGCTGAACTCGGGCTCTATCCACTAGAGTTTGCGAGAGAAATCGCAAAAAGTGTCGGCACTAGGAATATGTTGGCGCATGAGTATGAACGCGTTGACGAGAAGGCCGTTTACGATTCTATTGGCGATTGCCTCAAAGATTATCACGCTTACGGCGACTATATTTTAAAGTTTTTAGAGAAGGTGGAATAAAATCCGCAGCGAACATGAGTAAATTTTTTCACTTTTTTATATCTTGGAAATCCGCGTTATTTATTTGGCTATTAGCATGGAGTATCCCCTTTTTTATTTATTTTTCGCATGAGAATACTGGCTATTATGCTGATGGGCTAGGCAATATTTTTGCGGTAATGTTTCTCAGTATCTCTTGGTTGGCGGCAGGCATCTGGCTATTTGGTATTTACTTAATAAAAAAATATTTTCCGCTAAGGAAAAAACTACACATACTTTTGTGGGTTCTTTTGCCGATCGTTATGGTTTTAGCTTTTCCAATGTTATTGTTTACATTAATTCTTTTTTAATATGATTAGCCAAACCCAAAAACTTAACCCGAAACTCTTCGACGCTGATTGCGAGCAAGTGCCTATTCGCAAAGGTTTTGGCGCGGGGACTTTTTGAGCAAAACGTGTTAAAATAAGTTAATGCAAACGATTGAAGAGATAAAACAGAAAGCAACTCCCATTTTAAAAGCTGCTGGAGTGACCCGTTCAGCGCTCTTCGGCTCGGCCGCACGCGGAGAAATGACAGAGGAGAGCGATATTGATATCCTCATTGATCCGCCAGATACCATGGGGTTTTTTGGACTAGCGAACCTTACGCTCGATCTTGAGAAAAAATTAGGCAAACCCGTCGATCTAGTAACGTATGAGGCGCTCCATCCTCGTCTTAAATCACAAATTCTTGCTGACGAGCAGATTATTTTTAATGAGAACTAAAAATGGCGAGAGATCAAGAGCTGTTTCTGGAAGATATACGAGATTCAATCGGATATATTGAGCAATATATACAAGACCTAACGTTTGAGGAGTTTCGTTCGAAACAGGCGATCATTGATGCTGTTGTGCGGCGTATCGAAATCATTGGAGAGGCCGCTAATAACATTTCGGATGATTTGCAAAAACAGCATCCGGATATCGAGTGGTCTGCGATGGTAAAAATGAGAAATATAATCGCGCATGAATATTTCGGTGTGAACCCAAAAATAGTTTGGGCGACGGCTACGCAAGATATCCCTCGCTTGAAAGAGCTACTTGGCAAAATCAAAAGCGAACATGAGTAAAATCGATAAAAAAATCCACCCTATTCTGTGGATTTCGGTACTCGTTTTTGTTTTAGGAGCTTTTGTTTTTCGACTGTCTTATCTGATGGATCTACCAGTTACCAACCTGATGTTTTGGTTACATCCGTTTAATATGTTTTTTTGGTTATTTTTCGCACTCACGATATTTGTTGGTTTTTTGCTAACTAGAGTTTACCGACTACAAAAAAATGGGTTACCAATAAGTAATATGTTGAGGTATAGTACCATAGTGTTAATTGTGATTTTCCTTCTTGTAATTTTTTCATAATGATCAATCAATCCCAAAAACTGAATCCGAAGCTTTTCGACGCTGATTGCGAGCAGGTGCCAATTAGGAAGGGATTTGGGGAGGGGTTACTTCTTGCTGGGGAGCGAGACGAAAATGTGGTTGGGCTTTGCGCTGATCTTACCGAGTCGACGCAGATGCACTTGTTTGCAAACAAATTTCCCGAACGGTTTGTGCAGGTGGGTGTGGCCGAGCAAAACTTGGTGACGGTGGCAAGTGGCATGGCGGCCATGGGCAAGATTCCCTTTACGAGCTCGTACGCCATGTTTAGCCCAGGGCGAAACTGGGAGCAGATCAGGACAACAATTACTTACAACGACCGACCGGTAAAGATTGTCGGCTCGCACGCAGGAATTTCCGTCGGCCCCGATGGCGGCACGCATCAGGCTATTGAAGATATCGCCCTTATGCGCGTCCTGCCAAATATGGTTGTCGTTGCGCCTTGTGATTCAATCGAAGCGAAGAAGGCGACGCTGGCGCTCGCGCAAAATGGTAAGCCTTCGTACATACGCCTCGCTCGTGAAAAAACTCCGGTATTAACTACCGAAGAGTCGCCTTTTGAAATAGGTAAGGCGAACATTTTGTGGAGCTCAACACTTGTAGCCGTCGGACCGCTACAGGGTAGCGGTCCGACGGCTACAAGCCGAAGCGTGGCGATAATCGCCTGTGGCTCCCTAGTGCACAACGCACTCCTAGCGGCAAAGAAGTTAGAAGAAGAGGGAATTGGTGCAATTGTTGTAAACAATCATACGATCAAGCCGCTTGATGGTGCGATGGTTCTCGAAGTGGCAAAAAAGTGCGGCGCAGTGGTGACGGTGGAAGAACACCAGATCGCTGGTGGCATGGGTAGCGCTGTAGCCGAGTTTCTCGCGCAAAACTATCCCGTGCCAATCGAATTTGTCGGTATTGAAGATCGCTATGGCCAGTCTGGTTCGCCGACAGAACTTGTCGAGTACTATGGTATGGGTGTAGGTGGGATCATCAAAAAGGTTAAAAAAGTTTTAGCTCGGAAATAATTACACAACACATAAAACATCCTTACAAACTTGAGAATGTTGGTATGTTGTAAGTAAGTATGGAAAAAATTAAACCTGGAATCTATAGGCACTACAAAGGCAATGAATACCGGGTGCATTTTGTGGTCAAACATTCTGAAACAGGAGAAGAGATGGTGGTGTACGAAGCTTTATACAACAATGAAAAATCGAAATTTTGGGTGCGACCGGCAAAAATGTGGAACGAATCGGTGGACATAAACGAAGAGAAAAAACCCAGATTCGAGTGGGTTCGTGAAAGTTAACTCTCTTTGATTTTTAAAAAAACGATGCCAAACGAGAGTGCGTTTGGCGGCAGGTGTCATCTATGGCAGCTCTCGAGAGCCAGCAAGGCGAGTAACAGAAGAATAATTACTACCAACTCTCTCCACTCGTTACGAACGTAATCGTCGTTCACGTCGTACACAGGATCTCCTAGGTCTATGATATCGACAACTTTCTCATGTTACAATACTCCGTAATGAAATCGTATCGAGAAATTCTTAGAGATGCTGAAGAGAAAAAGATTGCCATTGGGCATTTTAATATTTCCACCATTGATGCGCTCTGGGGGATTTTTGATGCGGCAAAGGAGCGAAATGTACCTGTTTTAATTGGCGCATCGGAAGGAGAGCGGGATTTTATAGGAATTTCAGAAGTGGTTTCTCTCGTTAAAAATATTCGAGGGGAGCACGATTATCCCATTTACCTGAATGCTGATCATACCTACTCACTTGAACGTGTAAAAGAAGCAGTGGATGCGGGGTTTGATTCGGTCATTTTCGACGGCGCAAAGCTACCTATAGAAGAAAACATTCGTATCACCCGTGAGTGCGTGGAATATGCAAAATCGGTAGATCACAACATTCTTGTCGAAGCGGAGCTTGGCTATATTGGCAGTTCAAGCAAGATGCTTGATGCAGTGCCCGAAGGCGCGAGCCTCGGAGACATGATTACAACAGTGGACGAGGCGATACACTTTGTAAAAGAAACAGGAGTAGACCTATTTGCTCCAGCGGTGGGGAACATTCATGGAATGTTAAAGGGGATGCCTGACCCGGCTTTAAACATAGAGCGAGTACGCGAAATCAAAGAGGCCGTAGGTATTCCCCTAGTCCTTCATGGTGCGAGTGGCAACAGTGATGACGATATCCGCGCTGCGATAAAAGCGGGAATTCGAATCGTTCACATTAATACCGAAATCAGAGTCGCTTGGAAGAAAGGAGTAGAGGAGCACTTGCAAGCCAAGCCGGATGACGTTGCTCCGTATGCAATCCTCAAAGACGCAAAAGCGCATGTCAAAGAAGTGGTAGGTCACAAATTAGACTTGTTCGCTAACTTATAAGGAATGAACTTAGTTCAGGAACTTAAGGTTCGAGTTGCTGGTGAAGTTAAAGTTGACGATGAGACTTTAAAAAAGTTTAGTCGTGACGCAAGTTTACTTGAAGTTAAGCCGCAGGTAGTTTTGGCTCCTGCTGGCGTCGAAGATATCAAAAAAACAGTTCGTTTTGTTTCTGAAAGCAAAAAAGAAAATCCAAATCTTGCAATTACAGCGAGGGCCGCTGGTACGTGTATGTCGGGTGGGCCGCTTAGTGAATCAATTGTCCTAGACTTCTTGCCGCACTTCCAGGGAGTTAAATCTTTTGACTTGGCCAAAAAAGAGGTCACAGTTCTCGCCGGAACTTACTACCGTGATATGGAGAAGGAGACTCTAAAAAGGGGTTTGATTCTCCCGTGTTATACAGCTTCAAAAGAGATAAACGCTGTTGGTGGCATGGTCGGCAACAACTCGGCAGGCGAAAAGACTCTTCGTTACGGCAAAACCGACTCTTACGTAACACAACTGAAAGTAGTTTTTTATGACGGCAATGAGTACATTATTAAACCACTTTCAAAACCAGAACTAGAATCTAAAATGTCTCAGGGTAATTTTGAAGGTCAGCTTTATAAACAACTCTACTCGCTATTAACTACTAACTACGACCTGTTAGTTAAAGCTACCCCGTCAGTTTCCAAAAACTCGGCCGGCTACGCACTTTGGAATGTGTGGGATCCCTCGAGTTCACTCGGGACAGGTGGCACATTTGACCTTACGAAACTAATTGTAGGCTCGCAGGGAACGCTAGGTATTGTTACGGAGATTACATTTAGGCTTGTACCGGTTAAGCCAGTTTCAAAACTTTTGGTGATATTTCTCAAAGAGCTTAAACCACTCGCGCAGATAGTAAACGTTTTGCTTGCATACCATCCTGAAAGCCTTGAAGCTTACGACGACAATACAACAAGACTTGAAATGAAGTTCTTCCCTGATCTGGTGCGTGCCATGAAGACAGGTTTCGTCTCTCTAGCATGGAGTTTTTTGCCAGAGTTCGGCATGATTCTCCGCGGTGGTTTGCCCAAGATGGTTATTCTTGCCGAAGTTGCTGGCGATAGCGGGGAAGAGGTAAATAAGAAACTTTTAGAAATGCAAAAAGCTTTAGAGAAGTTTAAGGTTGATAGTCGCATTACTCGTGACGAGAACGATACCAAGAAGTATTGGACGATCCGCCGCGAGAGCTTCAACATTTTGCGTAAACATGTGCACGGTAGGCGGACTGCTCCATTCATTGATGATGTAATAGTTAAGCCAGAGTACCTACCAGAGTTCCTACCGAAACTAACCGAACTAGTGAAAAGTTACGGGATCTTCACTACTATCCAGGGGCACGTCGGCAATGGCAACTTCCACGTCATTCCACTTATGGACATGAATAACGAAAAGAATCGGGCGATTATCCCGGAACTTTCCGAAAAAGTTTACGATCTTGTGCTCTCGTATGGTGGCTCGATAACGGCCGAGCATAACGACGGGCTTATTAGAACTGCATACTTAGAAAAAATGTATGGAAAAGAAGTTGTAGAACTGTTCCGCCAAACAAAGCAAATTTTTGACCCTCAAAATATATTTAACCCCGGTAAAAAAGTCCCCCTAGGCCCTAGCGGCCCCGGCACTTTAGAATATATGGAAAACCATTTAGCTAGAAATTAATATGGAACAAATTGTAATTTTCTTTGCAGAATATTTTTGGTGGGTGTTTACGATAGCTGTTATCGCGGGCTTTTTGTGGGTGGAAAGGGAAAACATAAAATTGGGAATTTATTATTCAACTTTGGCTGTTGTCTCTGCTCTGATTGCTCGCCTGGTTGTTAAACCAATCTTACTTACTTTCATATCCCGCTCGAGACCTTTCATGACAAGTGGCAATGCGCCACTTATTCCAGAAGATGTTGTCGCCGCCTGTTGCAACTCTTTTCCCTCTGGTCACGCACTTTTTGTCTTTGCGCTAGCCACAACAGTTTTTATGTATAACAAAAAGTGGGGTATGGTTGCTTACATATGTGCGTTGCTTGTAGGTATTGCACGCGTGCTTGCGGGGGTTCACTATCCAACCGACATTTTAGGCGGTGCCGTCATAGGGGCAATAACAGCATGGATAATTTGGCATATCGCGCATAAATTTGACTTTTTTGAAGAAAAGGTGTATAATAGGGGCAGTAAATAAGGCCCTTACATAGAGCTATTGTGGGTTTTATCGTAGCATTTTGCGTATCAAAAATGGTACTTAAAATGCTGCGGTAAAGGCACTTTCGCCTGAACTCGCCAGCACCATGAAAGGACGAAGCCATGGCTGACGCCGTGAACCCGTCCGTGATGAGTTCCGCTCAACTCGGGAAGATCCAGGATCTGCTGGCCGTCGGCCTGCGGAAACTGAATCTTCCCGGCCCATTCACTCAGCAGGTCATCGAGACCCAGACGACGGAGCTCTCCGACGCGCTCGCCGCAGTCGTCTGCAGGTTCGTCGAGATGATCGCAAACCGCATCACCAGCCACGTGTCGGTCGATCGTACCCGCACGCCCGAGGCCGTGCTCGATGCCACGGGGCGCACGCAGTACACCAACGCAGGCGTGGTCAAGGCCATGCCGGGTGGTGGCACCACGACCGACGAGGTCAACCTCGTCTTCTTCAAGCCTCGCCCCGAGGCTTACGACAAGAACGGTCTCATCAGCGACGACAACGTCGAACTCGAGTTCGAGTTCCAGGACCTCAAGCCCGCCGACTCGTACGCTCTTGCCAAGGCGAACGAAGACGACCCGGCCTTCGCGGACGATCATCCGAACGCCACCCACTGGAAGGACAAGGATGGCAACTGGTGCTACTCCGCCTTCATCGGGTGGCTCGGCTCGCGCATCGTGAACGTCTACCGCAACGGCCTCGACTGGATC
>Ga0209542_10002806_pt1 | contig 38441 bp, 34 predicted proteins | sample RifCSPhighO2_01_FD_184028 | JGI IMG/M metagenome (GOLD analysis project Ga0209542, IMG submission 184028) | Soil microbial communities from Rifle, Colorado - Rifle CSP2_plank highO2_0.1 (SPAdes) (version 2) | ecosystem: Environmental > Terrestrial > Deep subsurface > Rock core/Sediment ... | reverse complement strand
GGAATCGTAGGCCTGCCAAACGTTGGGAAATCGACGCTGTTTAATGCTTTAACAAAACAGGCCGCTGCAGCGCGTAACGTACCGTTTACTACCATCGAACCGAACGTGGGCGTGGTGCCCGTGCCAGATGAACGACTAGAGAAGCTTCGCGTATTATCTGAATCCGCAAAAGTGGTACCAACTACAATAGAGTTTGTAGATATTGCAGGGCTAGTAAAAGACGCGCACAAAGGCGAGGGGCTTGGAAATAAATTTTTATCGCATATTCGCGAAGTGGATGCGATTGTACATGTGGTTCGATTTTTTAACGATGCGGATATTATTCACGTTGCAAATAAAGTAGACCCTGCAGGAGACGCAGAGACCATCAACACAGAACTGGCACTGGCAGATTTAGCAACAACGCAGAAATTAATTCAGAACGCAGAAAAAATAGCGAAAGGCCAGGGGGTAGAAGCGAAAGAAGCGACAGCCCAACTTGCCGTATTAAAAAAGATTGAAGCGAACTTGGAACAAGGCCTGCCCGCCCGAGATGTGGAGCTTACGGATAAAGAACGAGAACTAGTGCAAACATCTTCACTTCTTACTACGAAGCCGATGATGTACGTGGCGAATGTAAGCGAAGAGCAATTACGTTCCCCTCTCCCCAATTGGGGAGAGGGAGGGAGTGAGGGCAGACTAGATGCTCATGCGAACACTCTGCCGCTTTCTATTAAAATAGAACAAGAAATTGCGCAATTATCGCCAGAAGAGCAGGAAATATTTTTGGCAGAATATGGGCTTACGGAAACAGGACTAAACAGATTAATTAAAGCAGGATACGAGCTGCTTGGGCTCATTACATTCTTCACCACCGGCCCGCAGGAAACACGAGCATGGACGATTAAAAAAGGAAGTATGGCGCCGGTTGCTGCCGGAGAAATTCATAGCGATATGCAAAGAGGCTTTATTCGAGCAGAAACAGTTGCATATAGCGACTTAACAACGCTTGGCGGATACGCCGCGGCGCGAGCTGCGGGCAAAGTCCGCGATGAAGGCAAAACGTACGTGGTTGCAGATGGAGACATTTTTGTGTTTAAGTTCAGTGTATAGCAAGGGTTTACCCACTTCGCCCCGCCACGGCGGGGCTACGCGGGGTTATTTTCGCTGCGTGAAAATAAAAAATCGGCAGACACTTTCGTATCTACCGATATCAACTAAAAAACAACTTCGTTACGCAAATTGTTTCCCCGTCATCTCCTTCACAATGATATCTGCCGGGGAACATTCTTGCGGCGGATATAGCGTTTGACACAGCTGCTGATACGCCGCTCGATGCTGAACAGCGTTATGCAACGCCCCTCCCAAATCACCCAGACGCGTAATTTGCACCGGGCATGCTGCGGGAAGCGGCAGCACTTCGCATCCTTTCTCTCGAAAAATGTGAGGATCAAGTTCGCTCCCGACACACAAGATGGATGGGATGCCAAGCCGCGGCGCTTTCACCATGCCATCCGTACCATGCCCAGTCACAATCACACCCTCGCACGAGCATGCCTCTAGCAAATCGACGTATGGAACAATGCTTGGGTTTTGCACACTGGTTGTATCTGTATGATCCGCACTATTCTCAGTGATCGACACGCCCGCGGAACTAGCATACAGAACAACCTCACGATAGATAGCAGCAAATCCGGGCTCATCGCGAGAATGCCGGCTGAATACAATCGATACCAACTTCCCGTTTTTATTCTGGAAAATTGCAACTTGCTCAACCAGCTTCGTAAGAATATCTGCAGCCTGCCTGTATGGCCCTCCTGGATACCACACCCAGGGAGCATCATGATCCAGCCCAAGCAAATCTTTCGTTCGCACGGCATTCTCATGATTCATCTTCGGCACCTCGACACCAACCTCAACAACATCTAATTTGTTCTGCAAGTCATGCGTCCGCTGCGCAACAAACAGTTTTGTGAATCCTGGCGTACGCCGCAACCAGGCTGGCGCCAAATGCCCGCACGGAACTTCGGCATAGCCGAATACGGGAACGTCAGCCAGCTGCGCTGCAATATACAATAGCTGCTCCACCGTATCAGAAACATCAGTGGGCGAGAGCGTTACTAATACGCGATCAGGATTCCGTGCTCGAAGACAACCCTCCACGTTTTCAATCGCACCGATCATATTGCTTCGCACAATGCAAACCTCGCAGCCGGGAAACGCTATTTGTTTCGCCAGAAGACTGCGATATGCAGGCTGTGTTTCATCTAGAAAAACCGCAACTTTGTGTCCTGCTCGGACTAGCTTCGCCGCCACTGGTTGCAATGCACGAGCCTGGCCTACATGGCATGCCGCAAAAATAACGTTCATGTTCCACCCTTCTTTTGTTTATTCTATTTTCGAAGAACACTTTGCTGCACACGTTGTGCAGCAAAGTACGTGCAATAATAGCATTTTTTATCTACTTCTGTCAATCGATACCCGACCACCCCTCTCTCCGTCTAGGAAGAGGGCGGTTTGACGTTTTACACCCCTTTTGATACACTACTGCAATGAAACAAAACCAGTACGAACTGACATACCTTATCGACCCAAGCACCAGCGAAGATGCTCGTAATTCGCTTAATAGCGCCGTAGACGAGCAAGTTACTGCATTATCAGGAACAGTGTCCCACGACTCTCCTGCCCTGCGAAAAAAACTCGCCTATAAGGTGGCTCGCCAGGACTCCGCATTTATGCGCGTTATGAATATTGAGATGCCCGCAGAAAAGGTTCTTGGGTTTATGAATTTCTTGAAAAAATCCAATGGAATACTGCGCACAACCCTGCTTGCCACTTCTATGCGAGATAGAATTACTCCGGAAGTACTCGAAAAACATGGAAAGAAAAAAGGCAAGGGCGGATTTGCAAAACACGACAAAAAGAAAGATATGCACCCTTCGACAGGCTCAGGGCAAGAAAAAAAAGAAGTAACCATGCAAGCAGTTGAAAAAGGCATTGAAGAGGCATTAACCGAGGAGGTAAAGTAATATTATGGATTTAAACAAAGTCATGATTATCGGTCGCCTTACTCGCGACCCGGAAGCAAGAACTACTCCTCAAGGAACACCCATAACTACGTTTTCCGTAGCAACCGGCAGGGTATGGAAAGACCAACAAGGCGCCCAACAAGAAAAAACAGAGTTCCACAACGTTGTTGCATGGCGAAGATTGGCGGAAATTACTGCGCAATACTTAACGAAAGGCCGCCAAGTATATATTGAAGGCTACCTGCAAACACGAAGCTGGGACGATGCGACATCTGGGCAAAAACGATACCGGACAGAAATCGTAGCAGATAACATGATCATGCTTGGAAACAAGTCAGACAACGCCCCAAGCATATCTCAAGGAACAGCTTCATCGTTTACTCCCGCACAGCAATCGACCCCGCAGCACCCTTCGACAAGCTCAGGGTTGAACGAAGTTCAAGAAATGGCGCCAGCAGGCCCAATCGCAGATGAAGAAATTCGAATAGAAGATATCCCTTTTTAACGTATTATGATGCAAAAACAACAACGGAAATATCCAACAGAATGCGTGATGTGCGCTGAAAAATTGCACACAATTCCAATGCAAGACACGGAATTGCTCCGCAAATTCATGAGCGGACAAAACAAGATTCTGCCTCGCCGAAAAACGGGGGCATGCGCAAAACACCAACGCGTTATCTCTCGCGAAATCAAGCGCGGACGAGACATGGGCATTCTGCGATTTAGAGGACAGTAGAGCGAGGTTCTAGCTGTTAGCTTATAGCTTTTTAGAAATTCGTCTACAAGCTAATTCCTAGAAGCTAAAAGCTTTATCTATGGGTTTTATTGTAATCAACGAAGGGTTTATATGTGAGGCATGCGGCGCTGTTGTGCCTTCCGCGAAAGCTACCTGCAGAAATCATTGCACAACATGCCTTGCATCAAAACATGTTGATGAAAAAATACCGGGAGACCGAGCGTCTGTATGCCATGGACTGATGAACGCTATAGCAGTAGAAGGATCGGATCCTGACAAGCTAGACCTTATACACCAATGTACGACATGCAAAAAAATACAGCGCAATAAAGTGGCAATAGACGACAATCGCGACGCGATTTTTGCACTGATGTCATTCCGGGCTTGACCCGGAATCCAGGCGACGATTTTCTGGATCCTGAATCAAGTTCAGGATGACAACTTCGTTGTCACTTCACCTCGACCGACGTAATCGTAATCGGGTCATTCGGCAAATCATTCTCATTTCTTGGAACATTCACAATAGCGTCTGCAACGTCCATGCCGGATACCACTTTGCCGAACACAGAATATCCGCCGTTCAAACTCGCATTATCAACGACATTAATGAAGAACTGACTGCCGCCGGAATGAGGCTGGCCAGTGTTCGCCATTGCAACCATTCCGCGCGTATTTGAAAGACCATTTTCAAATTCATCATCGATAGTATATCCCGGTCCGCCAGTACCGTACGACGCAACATCGTCGCCCTTCGTATTAGGATCGCCTACTTGAATCATAAAGTTCGGAATTATGCGATGAAACTTTACGCCGTTATAAAACCCGCTATTTGCCAATTTTAGAAAATTCTCCACGGTAGCAGGGGCCTTGTCTGGATACAGTTCAATAACGATATCGCCCTTTGATGTTTTAAGCGTAACTTCTTGTCCGCTTGCCTGTTGACTTGTACTCGATTGCTCCATAGGTTTGTTAAGTGAAAAATAATATATAGCCCCAGCTATTATGATAATAAGAATAACAAAGGGTAAAAAAAGTTGTTTGTTCATAGGGAAAGTATAGCATAGCCGACGCGCTTCTCTCTCCCTGCATAGGGAGAGAGCAAGAGAGAGGGTCCCCGGCCCCGCGAACGCGACGACGAAACCCTCATCCTAGCCTTCTCCCTATCCAGGGAGAAGGAAACCTATGGCGCCTACCTCCCCTCCATCGTCGCCTTATCTTCCGCTTCCACGGCTACCCAAATTGCTTTTTCTAATTCTTTAGCAACAGCCGGATTCTGTCTCAGAAACACTTTTGCAGCCTCTCTGCCTTGTCCAATTTTCGTATCGCCGATAGAAAGCCAGCTTCCTGCCTTCTGCACCAATTTAAATTCTATCCCCTTATCGATTAAGTCGCCCTCATAACTTATACCCTCGTTATACATAATGTCGAATTCCGCGACACGGAACGGAGGAGCAACTTTATTTTTTACTACCTTCACATACGCTCTGCTCCCGATAATTTTTTCCCCCATTTTAATCTGTGCGCGACGCCGAATCTCCAATCGAACGGAAGCGTAAAATTTGAGCGCTTTTCCTCCGGTAGTTTCTTCCGGGTTCCCAAACACCACGCCAATTTTCATGCGAATCTGGTTGATAAAAATGACAGTGGTATTGGTCTTTGCAACAATACCAGTAAGCTTGCGTAATGCCTGGCTCATCAGCCTGGCCTGCAAGCCCATATGGGAGTCTCCCATTTCTCCTTCAATTTCTGCGCGCGGAGTAAGCGCCGCGACAGAATCTACTACAATCAAATCAACGGCCCCGGACTTTACCAGCGTTTCAACGATATCTAACGCCTGTTCGCCGTTGTCTGGCTGGCTGATCAGCAAATCATTAAGGTTTACTCCTATTCGTTTCGCATATTGCGGATCAAGCGCATGCTCTGCATCCACGTATGCAACAGTTCCTTTTTTCTTCTGACAATTTGCCGTAATGTGCAGTGCGAGCGTAGATTTTCCAGACGACTCCGGACCATATATCTCGATCACTCTCCCTCGAGGCACGCCCCCGATCCCAAGCGCGATATCAAGCGATACCGAACCGGTAGGAATAGCGTCAATATCTACTTTCTTAATCTCTCCTAAGCGCATAATTGCACCGTCTCCGAATTTCTCCTTGATCATATCAACAGCAGACCCCACTGCAATTGCTCGATCGTCTTGTTTCTCTTTTGTTTTAATTGATTCTGATTGCATACAATAAGCGTACTACTTTTCACGGAGTAAAAACAGTTCCTTTGTACTCGCTGCCCCCGAGGCATTTACTGCCTGCACCCGCACCGGATTAATACCGATATGAAGCCTTAGTTGTGCAGAAAATGTGGCATCTGGCTTTAATAAAACTTGTTCCTCGTTAATTGTCAGCCGAACATTTTCCTCCGCCTCCCCCGCAATCATCACATCAGATCCGTCTATTACATACCCCATAGGGGATGTAATAACAAGATCAGGCACCTTCCAGAATGACTGCACCTGCCATGCGATGTACCCCCCCACAAGAATCGCCACGCACGCCACAAGCACAATAATAACAAAGCGCGGATTCAATAAACGATCAAACAACCGATCGGGACTCAGCATTTTTAGCGGTACCCGCGTACGAACCGCAGAAAGAGCCCTCAGCATACTGCGCAAATCTTTCGCTGAATAGGTTCCTAGATATGTCGCGTATGTCGTATATGCTCCTCGCGCATAAAGCTCCGCCGAAAATACGGAGTAATCCTCTTGTTCTAGCGCAGCCAGCTGGCTTACAGGTATGCGCAATTCTTTTGATATTTCCTCAAGAGAAACATTGCACGCAATGCGCCGAGCAAGTAAGCGCGCGCCAATGTCGGTGTGCTGCCCGCCCTTGCGAGAACGAACCCCTACCATGATTCTGGCCTCCTATCGTTCGCAGGCGGCACATCCTCCATCTCATTCTCGCTTGGCATTCCAAAACTTGGGATTTGTTCTCCGTATCCCTCTTCCGGCTGAGATAGTACATCGCGCGGCTTATTTCCTTCTTGCGGCGCAATCACACCGAATTCTTCCAGCATATCAAGCAAACGTGCTGCGCGAGAGTACCCAACCCGAAGGCGTCGCTGCAGAAGCGATGCGCTCGCCTTTCCAGATTCCAGCACGAGGCGCTTTGCGTCTTCAAACAGCACATCATCCCCGGCATCTCCCGCTTCGCCGCTACCCGCATGCGCAGACGCTATAATAGAATCATCAAAACTTACTTCCATCGGGTTTTTATCGCGAATTTCCTGAACAACCTGGCGGACTTCTTCTTCTGATATAAATCCTCCTTGCAAACGAGTAGGCTTTGCGCGATCGCCCGGCAAGAATAGCATATCTCCGCTTCCGAGCAATTTTTCAGCACCGGCACCATCTAGAATAGTTCTGGAATCAATCTGCGAAGCAACATTAAAAGCAATACGTGCAGGAATGTTCGCTTTAATAATACCGGTAATAACATTTACAGAGGGGCGCTGCGTAGCAAGCACTAAGTGGATACCGATTGCACGCGCCATCTGCGCCAAACGCACAATCATGCCTTCTACATCGCGCGAGTGGGTTGCCATCAAGTCTGCCAACTCATCAATCACGATAACGATCAGGGGCATCGCCTGGTCTGGATTATTCGCATTAAATGATGCCAGGTTTCGCGACCCGGATTCTGCGAGCAGACGGTACCTGCGATCCATTTCTTTTACCGCCCACTTCAGCGCATTCACCGTTTTATCAGGTTCGGTAATAACTGGCGTAAGCAAGTGCGGAATATTATTGTAGAGCGACAACTCCACTCGCTTCGGATCCACTAAAATCATACGAACTAATGCCGGAGAATTTCTATAGAGAAGAGATAATATTAATGTATTGATAAAAATGGATTTTCCAGAACCCGTAGCACCAGCGATAAGCAAGTGTGGCATGGATTCGATTGTTCCCACCTGCGTGATGCCGGCGACGTCTTTCCCTAGGACTATAGTGAGCGGGGATTGCGCTTTCGTAAAGCTCTTTGATGCAAGCAAATCTTTTAATCGAACAAGCGAAACGTCTTTATTCGGAATTTCAATACCAACCAAGTTTGTATTCGGTATAGGAGCCTCAATACGAATAGGGTGCGCAGCAAGAGCTAGTGCTAAATCATTTTGCAAAGCCATAATGCGCGACAGCTTCACGCCCTCTTCCGGACGGAGCGTATACTGCGCAACCGTAGGGCCAACGCTCACTTTTCCCATCGTAACTGCAATACCGAACTTCTCCAGCGTAGATTGAATAAGCTTCTTATTCGCTTCAACATCTCCGCTATCCGGCTTGCTGATAGATGAATGAAGAATATCAAGCGACGGCGCCACATATGCTTTATTCGCAGCTTTTCGCTGTGCCTGCATACGCTCTCGCTGCTCTTGTTCCTGCTTTCGCTGTTCCTCCTGAAGCCTCAGCTGGTTCGGATCCGTCGCAGGAGCGGAGCCTATCCTCCTGCTCACACGAAACAACGGCAGAGTGGATTCCTGCCCATCTTCTGCCCCCTGATCATCCTCGCCATTCTCTTCATCAGCCGATTCTCTGCGCGCCGGCATAAATCCTAACACCCAATCCTTTACGTCTTTAGGAGAAATATTAAACGTAAGAAAAACTCCGACAATAAGTGCTCCGGTAAAAATTATTCCCGATGCAATAGAAGAAAATGCCTTGGAGAGTGGAAATACTAATAAGAACCCGATAATGCCGCCGCCTCTGCCTTCAAGCGCAGCCTGATATGCATCTTCAACAGGAATACCCGCAATATGAAATGTACCCAACAACCCCACTGCTAATAAAATAATCCCAACAATGCGAGTACGAGGAAATAAGTCCTCGCGCGGACGAATAAGCAGAACACCGACTGCAATTAATACGAATGGCACCAAATATCCCAAAATTCCAAATAACTGGCGCATGGCGGTTAAAATAAAGCTTCCGGAAGGGCCCGCTGCGGAAAAAAAACTGAGTATAGCGATAACAGCAAATACAATACACAGAATGCCGGCCACTGCCCGCTTAATTTCCGGTTTCAGCCAGGAGCTAGATTTCCGCTTCGAAGACGCAAAAGGATTCCATCGCATAGGGTGTATTGTAGCGTAAAACTGTCATTCCCGCGAAGGAGGGGAAACGACTACTTGGCCTTTCCTGAAATTTCGTATTTAAATTCTTCTGTATTCAACTCCGGAATTTGCTTTGAAACATTTAATAACTCGATACCTGCAATTTTCCCAGCTTCATCTCTATCAAAAATCACGCCATCACGAACCTCTTCGCTTTCAGCGTATGGCATCTCGCTCAAGCGAATATACATTGCATCTTCTTTTGGATCGTAGTTGATGTTCATAGGCTATATTTATCTATCTTTGTAGTGATATATGTCGTAATAATACGAATAGTATTTTTATCTATTTTTTTATAAATTACCCTACAAAGAACATCTCTAGCATGCCACCGCACCTTCTTTTGCGCAACTATAGTTCGATCATCGCGATGAGTGGTCTTTTCTGATTTTCGCACCACTGTACGCACAATTTCTTTCGAAACATCTCGCAATTTCATTTGAAATTCAGCATGACGTGAAAACTGTATACGCATACATACATTATACACATACAATTTTGGCAAATAAAAAAGCCCGGCGCAGAGAGAAAATCTCTCCGCGCGGACTTAGAAAGAACAATGAACTTACTCTTTTTTTGTTGTCTCGTGTGGGTCTAACACACTGTACGTCACTTTTACGTCATGCCCAAGAAGCATTGGAAATGCACTCATGAGTATGCTTACCCCGCAAAAACATCCAAACGCTCCTACAACTCTAATGGCATTTTCCGACAGACGCTCTGGATCAATTAGGGTTATGATGCACATAGGCACCAAGAAACAAGTCACCGAAATCAAAGATTGCATCATGTTCGAATTCCTCCTGTAGGTTTTGAATGTTCCCTCGAAACAAATCACTAACTTATCATTATATACCTAAAACTATGCATTTGTCAAATGCACGTTATTTATTTTGCTTTGTTAAGCTAAAATATTACCCTATACTTGTATAATGGCAAAATAACTGTATTCTGTAACTATATGAGTATCAAGAACCTCCAATTCTCCTTGCCAATCTCTATCGTTAAGGAAGGTAAAACATTCGTAGCACACACATCTGTGTTAGATATTTCCACATGCGCCAATAGCTTAAAAGAAGTAAAAGATAGATTTATTGAATTGGTGGAAATTTTCTTTGAGGAACTTGAAAAAAAAGGTACTACTGATGAAGTACTAGAATCAATGGGCTGGCAAAAAATAGAAAGCTCTTGGGAACCGCCCGTAGAAGTTGAGCATAGTATCGAACAATTTCAGGTACCAGCAAGATAGCATATGCCTCGGCTAGCACCGCTGCCGTATAAAAAATTTGAAAGGTTTTTACTGTACATTGGCTGTACGTTTGAACGACAAAAAGGAAGCCATAAAGTATATAGTAAAGCGGGACTATCTCGCCCAATTATTGTGCCTACATATAAGTTACTCCCTGTTATGATTATTAAGAATAATTTACGAACATTGGGATTGAGCCAAAAGCAATATTTTGAAATATTAAAGAAGCTGTAAAGTCGTCGTTCCCCTCTCCCCACTAAGGAGAAGGGAAATAAAAAAAGCCCGGCGCAGAGAGAAAATCTCTCCGAGCGGGCAAAAATACGATTCCCCTATCAACGACACCCTACAGCACCCTCTCCTTAATTTTGAGATGGGACTAAGCACGAAATTGCGACCCCGATAATACTTAACAGTAACAAACCCATCTCTATCTTTGCCAACTTGATATCCCGTCGCTGCATCGACCGATCAATTCTGTACACTGCGTATACCCAAAGAAACAGCATGAAAAATCCGAATCCCGCTTGCATGATAGAGTCTTTCCGTTTACGAGTTTCCAACGAACAACCGAGACTACCGCCAGATGCTCACGATATGCCAATTGCAATATGTTTGTCAATATATGACATGAACGCGAAAAACCGCCTTACGGCGGCTTTTTCGACTACTTGGATTGTATCTACGACTAACCTCCCCTAACCCCTCCTTCGTAAGGAGGGGAATACGACGACGTTCTCTCCCCCTTCTGCGCCCCGCGTAGCCTTGGCGAAGTGGGGACAAGGGGGAGTTTTGGAGGGGGTTATGCATCAGCAACGGGCTCTGCAGTTGCAACCACTTCTTCTGCAACCTTTTCAACAACCGGCGCATACTGGTTGAAGGGTTTTCGGTATCCCATACCAGCTGGGATTAAGCGGCCGATAATAACGTTTTCTTTGAGCCCCATTAAGTGGTCTTCTCTTCCTGCAACAGCAGCATCGATTAATACGCGCGCTGTTTCCATGAAGGATGCGGCCGCCAGGAAGCTTTCCGTTGAAAGCGATACCTTTGTAATACCAAGCAAGAGTCGGTCTCCGGATGCTCCGCGCTTGCCTTCCGATTCTGCTTGCTTATTCGCCGCAGAAAGCTCTGCCCATTCAACTACGCGGCCGGGCAGCAGGGAAGTATCTCCAGAATCTTGAATACGTATACGCGACAGCATTTGCCGAACAATAATTTCCAAGTGCTTGTCGTTAATCGTTTCGCCCTGGATTGCATATACTTGCTGCACTTCTTTGAGAATATATCGCTGTACTGCGCGCACGCCTGCTGCATCGTACAAGCCCTGCACGTTCATGTGCCCGTCTGTTAACTGCTGGCCTGCGATCACAACGTCACCAGATTTTACATTCAATGTAACATTCAGCGGAACAATGTAATCTTTTCCTTCTTTTTTGCCTTGTACGGAAATTTTCACTTCGTCCTTATCTTTCTTAACAGTTACTTCTCCGTCAATGTCAGACATGATTGCTTCGCCCTTCGGAATGCGAGCCTCAAACAATTCTTCTACGCGAGGCAACCCTTGAGTAATGTCGTCTCCGGACGCACCACCGCTATGGAACGTTCTCATCGTGAGCTGTGTTCCAGGCTCTCCGATTGCTTGTGCCGCAATAACTCCGACAGCTTCTCCGATTGCTACGATTCTGTTTTTTCCAAGGTCCCATCCGTAACACACTTGGCATACGCCTCGCGGAGCAGTACAGGAAACAACGGACCGAATATTGATTTCAAAAATCTCCATCCTATCTATTTCTGCAGCCTTTTCCAAATCAATCAATTCGCCTTTTTTCATAGCTACTTTGCCAGTCTTTGGATCCTTCACATCGTCTGCCAAGTATCGGCCGAGAGATCGCTTTCCGAGCGTGGTCCCCACTTCCTCGCTATCCGCTTTCGTCATGATTGCGCCTTCTTTATCTTTGCAATCTTCAAAATGCACCACCACATCTTGTGCCACGTTTACTAATCTTCGCGTTAAGTATCCTGCAGTTGCAGTACGAAGCGCGGTGTCGGCCATACCTTTGCGAGTTCCGTGCGTGGAAAGGAAATATTCCAGAGCGTTAAATCCATCTTTGAAGCTGCTCTTGATAGGAAGCTCTACTGCCTTGCCGGTAGGGCCCGCAACAGTACCTTTCATACCAACCATCTGGAGTGTTTGCCCCCACGATCCTCGCGCACCGGAGTTTACCATCGTAAACACGCTGCCAGCAGGGTCGAATGCGCCCTTTGCAGCAATAGCCATTTCTTCACGCACCTGCTCCCACACGCTTACCACCATGCGATACCGCTCGTCTTCAGTTAAGAGGCCGTCGTCGAACTGCGATCGAATTTCAGCAACCCTCACTTCGCCTCGTCCGACAATTTCTGCTTTATCTTTTGGAGCAGTTAAGTCCATCATTCCCCAAGACAACCCTGATTTCGTTGCGTTGTTAAATCCGAGCTTCTTCATATCATCCAAGAATTTTGCAGTACGATCTTGCCCATGTACGGAAAGCGTTCTGCTTACAATTTTCTTTAATTTTGATTTATCAAGCGCTTCATTCTGGAACGTACCTTGATCTGGGCAAATCTCGAAGAATAGCAATCGGCCGAGCGTCGTTTCCACAAGTTCTTGATTGTTCACCGGATTTCTTACGGTTATGCCTGCGTTCATTGCAAGCTCTCCCACTTCATATGCCATAATAGCCTCGTTCATGGACGCATACTTGCGCCCCTCGCCCTTCGCACCTGCTTCAATATTCGTCATATAGTAAATACCAAGCACGATATCTTGCGTTGCAGATGTTGCAGGCTGTCCGTCAGCAGGCTTCAGTAAATTATGCGATGCTAGCATAATTTCATCTGCTTCATGCCGAGCTTGGGAAGAAAGCGGCACATGCACTGCCATTTGATCTCCGTCGAAGTCGGCGTTGAATGGAGTAGTTACCATTGGGTGAATCTGGATCGCTTTTCCTTCGATTAACACGGGTTGAAATGCCTGAATACCGAGTCGATGCAGCGTTGGCGCGCGGTTGAGCAATACTTTGTGCGTGCGAGTCACCTGTTCCAATGAATCCCACACTTCCGGAATCCCTTGTTCGATGAGCCTGCTTGCAGATCGGATATTGTGCGCAAGTTCCCGCTCAATCAATTCGTGAATCACGAACGGTTTGAATAGTTCCAATGCCATCAGCTTTGGAAGTCCGCACTGATGCAGCTGCAACTCGGGGCCAACTACGATAACGGAGCGGCCGGAGTAATCTACGCGCTTTCCCAGCAAGTTTTGGCGGAATCGGCCCTGCTTTCCCTTTAGCATGTCCGCAAGCGATTTCAGTTGCCGTCGCTGGCCGGTCGTGTTTACTGTAGTAGAACCTCGTCGCGCAGAATTATCAATCAGCGAATCGACAGCTTCCTGCAACATGCGCTTTTCATTTCTCGTAATAATTTCCGGAGCTCCTAATTCAAGCAATCTGCGCAATCGGTTATTTCGATTAATCACGCGGCGATACAAGTCATTCAAATCAGACGCAGCAAAACGGCCGCCGTCTAATTGCACCATCGGGCGAATATCGGGCGGAATCACTGGCAGCTGCGTCACAAACATCCATTCCGGACGAATTTTCGCATCTACTAATCCGCGAATCAGCGCCAACCTTCGCATCACGCGCTTTTCTTTTGCAGCAGAAGCGTCTACCAAGTCTTCTTCCATTGCCTTAATTTCCTTTTCCAAATCCATCTTTTCAAAAATAGTTCGAATTGCTTCGGCTCCGATTCCGGCAGTGAAAATATGGCCGTACTTGAGCGACAAATCCCGATATTCTACTTCTGAAATAATTGCGTGTTTTGTGAGCCCGGTAATTTGATCAACAGCAGATTCCTTTGCGATATCCAGCTTATCAAGCTCGCCCTGCTCTTCTACAGCAAGCGCTTCTTTTTTCTTATCGCGGTCTGCTTCATCTTTCGGAATACCTGCGCGCAATTGCTTGTATCCGTTCTTAATGGCCTCCCGCTTAGAATCTGCTTCGCGATTCAATCGCCCAACAAGATCTTTTTTCTTATCTTCATCAACGCTCGTAATAATGTACGATGCGAAATATACGACCTTCTCCAGTTTTCCAACATTAATATTCAGTAACAACCCCATCTTAGATGGCACTCCTCGGAGAAACCAAATATGAGACACGGGCGTTGCAAGCGTAATATGCGCCATGCGCTCTCTGCGGACAATCGATCGGGTAACTTCTACGCCGCACTTGTCGCACACAATTCCTTTATATCGAATTCTGCGATATTTTCCGCAGTAACATTCCCAATCTTTGGTCGGACCGAAGATGCGCTCGTCGAACAACCCATCTTTTTCAGGTTTTTGCGTTCGATAATTAATTGTTTCTGGCTTCGTGATTTCCCCATACGACCATTCCAACACATCTTCCGGAGAAGCAAGTGTGAGTTTAATCGAGGTAAAATCTGGTTTTTGTTCTTCGTATTCCATAGTGTGTATGTGGTATCTTAACGATTCGATGCTTGATATTCCCTTGGAGGCTCGGCAGGCGGTTCCTGCTTCCCTACCAGCTCAACATCTAATCCGAGTCCTTTTAATTCTTTGACTAGTACATCGAACGCTGCTGGAGTGTGCGGCGGCTGAATTTGGCCTCCTTTTACAATCGTTTCGTATGTTTTGCTTCGACCGGCAACATCGTCCGACTTCACCGTCAAAATTTCCTGCAGCGTATATGCGGCGCCGTACGCTTCCAGCGCCCACACTTCCATCTCTCCAAACCTCTGGCCTCCGAACTGCGCCTTTCCTCCAAGAGGCTGCTGAGTAACAAGAGAGTATGGCCCGGTAGATCGCATATGAATCTTGTCTTCTACTAAATGATGGAGCTTTAATATATACATCACGCCGACAGTTACCTTGCGATCAAACTTCTGGCCAGATAAGCCATCAAATAGCTCCACTTTTCCATCTGTCGGAATTCCAGCTGCTTCAAGCTGTTCTCGAATCTCGCCTTCCGTTACGCCGGAAAAAGCAGGAGACGCGGCGTGGAAATCGAGCTTTGTTGCAGCCCACCCCAAGTGTGTTTCTAGAATCTGTCCAATGTTCATACGGGATGCGACTCCGAGCGGATTGAGCACTACGTCAACGGGCGATCCGTCTTCCAAGTACGGCATATCTTCTTCCGCAACAATCTTTGCAATAACACCCTTGTTTCCATGACGCCCTGCAAGCTTATCTCCTACTTGCAGCTTTCTGAATTGCGCAATGCTTACCTGAATTTGCTTGATAACTCCGGAAGGAAGCTTATCGCCGCCGTCGCGAGAGAAAATTTTGATATCTACAACCTTTCCTCGCTCTCCGTGCTGGAGATACAGCGATGTATCTTTAACGTCTTTTGCTTTCTCTCCAAAGATTGCTCGAAGCAATCGCTCTTCAGGGGTAAGGTCTGTTTCTCCTTTGTTCGTAACTTTCCCAACTAAAATATCGCCGGAGCGGACTTCTGCGCCCACTCGGATCACGCCTTCTTCATCAAGGTTTCGCAATTTTTCTTCGCTTACGTTTGGAATATCTCGAGTCACAACTTCTGGTCCAAGCTTCGTATCGCGAACGTCGATTGTAAAGTCTTCAATATGAATAGAGCTGAACCGATCATCGCGCACCACGCGTTCTGAAATAACAATAGCGTCTTCAAAATTATTTCCGTACCATGGCACGAATGCAACCATAAGATTCTGCCCGAGGGAAAGTTCCCCTTTGTCTGTAGCGGATCCGTCTGCAATAAGCTGGCCTTTCGTTACTTTGTCGCCAAGCTGTACGAGAGGATGCTGGGTCATTGCAGTTGATTGGTTGCTTCGCTGAAAATTCTGCAATCGGTATACTCGGCTGGATCCGTCTTTTGCAGATACGCGAATGTGCACTGCGTCTAATTCTGTTACCTCTCCATCAATATCAGATAACACTACTTGTCCGGAGTGATATGCGCCGATGAATTCAAATCCAGTTCCAACTCGCGGAGCCTGGGGCTTCACGGAAGGAACAGCCTGGCGTTGCATATTTGATCCCATGAGCGATCGCTGCGCATCATCGTGCTCAATGAATGGAACCATTCCTGCGCCGAGCGATAGCGATTGCTGTGGCGCAATGTCCATGTACTCAACTTCTTTTGGAGACACTTCCGTAAACTGCCCCTGCTGCGCTCGCGTTTCAATTAACTCGTTTACAAACGTTCTATCTTTTGCAAGAGGCTCTGCTGCCTGCGCAATAACAGCCATATCTTCCTGGTATGCATCCATGAACACAATCTCATCCGTAACTTTTCCGTTTACTACTTTTCTATACGGAGTTTCAAGGAATCCGTATTCGTTCAATCGAGAATACATCGCCATATGGCCCACCAAGCCGATGTTCGGACCTTCCGGAGTTTGTACTGGGCAAATACGGCCATAATGGCTTCGGTGTACGTCTCGAACTTCGAACCCTGCGCGATTTCGGTCAAGTCCGCCTGGCCCCATCGCGGAAACGCGGCGCTTATGTTCTACTTCAGATAATGGATTCGTCTGATCCATGAATTGAGAAAGCTGGGATGACGTATAAAATTCTTTAATGGCTGCGATAATCGGCCGAGCGTTAATTAATTGAGACGGCGTCATGCGTTCTATCTCCATCGTGCTCATGCGGTCTTTCGCAATGCGCTCCATACGGACAAGACCGATTCTGAATTTGTTCTGCAATAATTCTCCCACTGCGCGCACGCGGCGATTTCCAAGATGATCGATATCGTCAGCCGGCTCTTGGGTAATATTTAATCGAATCACTTCTCGGATAACAGCAACTAAATCTTCCACGCGAAGCGTGCGGTGTTCCGGAGTTTCCGGCACATCAAGCGATAGCCGCTGATTGATGCGGTGCCGTCCTACTTTTCCAAAATCATATCGGTCGAATCGGAAAAACATATCGTGAATCATCTGCTTTGCGTTGGCAACGGTAGCCAAATCGCCCGGACGCAATCGCTTGTACACTTCCTTCAATCCTTCTGCCTGATTCTTTGACGCATCCTTGGCAAATGTTGCCTTGATGTACTGCATTTCTTCATTCGTATCAATATCGGCAAACAACTTTGCAATTTCTTCATTCGTTTCAACGCCCATAGCGCGAAGAAGCGCAGTGACTGCAACTTTTCGCTTCCGGTCGATTTTTACATAGATAGCGCCGTCAGAAGCCGTTTCTAATTCCAGCCACGCACCGCGATTCGGAATAATTTTTGCCCCATACCAGTTTCTGCCCTTGCTTGTGGAAGAAGAGAAGAATACGCCAGGAGACCTGATCAACTGAGATACAATAACCCGCTCTACTCCATTAATAATAAACGTTCCGCGAGGAGTCATAATAGGGAACTCGCCAAGGTACACTTCCTGCTCTTTCACTTCGCCAGTTTTTTTGTTTACGAATCGAACTGCGCATCGCAAAGGAGCTTCAAATGTTGCATTGCGATCGCGAGCAGTTTCTTCTGTGTGCTTCGGAGTATCGAGATAATGGTCTACGAAATGCAATTCCAGATTTCCGGAATGATCTTCGATCGGAGAAATTTCTTTAAAAAGTTCCGCTAATCCTTCTTCAAAGAACCAGGCATTGGAATCTAATTGAATCTGGAGAAGGTTAGGAACTTGCGCAACGAGTCCGGAATGTCCGGAGAACGTTTTACGGATACGAATTGGCTTGGGGAATTCTTCGCTCATTGAGGGTATGAGTTAAAAAATAGATATATAACGTAAAAGGCACATCCCACCTTCATTTCATATGAAGGGATGCGCTTAAAAACTATTGCTTGCTAACTTGCTTGATTGATGATGCACACAAATCTTGCTCGTCAAAGACGATACTTTAAAGTATAGAAGGTGTGTATAACTATGTCAAGCCATTTACCCCCATTTTCCCTAAAATCAAGCCGAGTTATCCACAGGCCGCCGCTCCACCAACCGGCGGAGCTATGGCCTGCAAGGCAGTTCGGGTTAAAAAATCGTGTCATTCCGGACTTGCTGCGCCCCGCGAAGCTCGCGAGCGTAGTGGGGATCCGGAATCTACGTTGCGATACTTCGGCTCCACTGCGTCCACCTTTTCGGCAGTTCTTGCGCTTGCGACAACTTCTTCCTCAGTATCGCCAGAAACTGCAACAATCTCGGCACCCACGGCTTGCCCCAACACGGTCGCTGTTACAATACCTGTCCGCACCAATCCGTAACTGCCCGGGCCGGCATGCACGGCCACTCGCGTAATATCCATTTTTTGTTTTCCGGCTTCTTGTAATAGCTCTTCTATATTAACTAATAACGTCGTACCCACTTTCGGCGTATTTTCCCATTCCCGCTTTCCAAACACATTTGTATCATCAGCAAGAATAATCCGTGCGGTCGGATGAGCTGTGTCAATAATAAAAATAAGGGGGTTCATACTTGTGTATTCTGATCTGAATTCCATTTGGGTTCAATAAATACAAATGTTTTTCCAGCACCTTCTATAGAGTATGGAGTCTTCGGCTGTACATACAGCACATCCCCAGATTCAAGCCTGTGTATTTCACCTCCGACGCTAGCAGTAAATACTCCATCAATAATAAACATCGCTTCCGTACAATATTCATTCTGACGATACCCTTCTTCCGGATATCTTCCACTCTGCTCAACATACGCAGCAGATAGTCGCTCAGTTGGGGAATCTGGATACAAATAACACACACCGCCGGCAATATCATATTTTTTTGCTTGATTTCTTGTAAAAAGATAATTGTTCATGGGATAAAAAATGATTTATTAAATTGAGTAATATTTTCTTTTGTTCCATCGAGATGAAACACTACCACATCTTCAATACGAACACCGCCAACATCGGGATAGTAAAGACCTGGTTCAATGGTCAACGTCATACCTGGCTGTATAATACGATCGCATACAGCATTTAATCGAGGACCTTCATGCACAGATAGCCCTAAACTATGCCCAGTGCCGTGCATAAACCCCCGCTCGGGCGAAGTCGGATACCCACGTTTTCGAAACGCCTCCACAGTTCGAGCATGAACATCAGAGCACACTTCGCCGATCGCAATACTGTCGGCAATTTCTTTTTGCACTTCTTGAACGGCTGTAAATAATTCTTCCAAACCTTTTTTCGGTGTTCCTTTTACAAATGTACGAGTCATGTCTGCATAGAAACCAGTTTTTTCTGAGCGAGGAAATATATCAATAATAATAGCTTCGTGCGGCAACAGATTTCCGCACCCCTCATCGTGCGGTCGCGCAGATTGTGCACCCGACGCAACGATAATCCCATCTGGGCAGTCATAGCCCTGCTCTAATAAATGCGTCCGTAATCTGAATTTCATATACTCACTCGTTAATGTCTTCCCTTCATACATAATTAACTCTCCACTAATTATGCTTTGCGAAAGTATGTCGTATGCTAGCAAAAAAGCTGATTCGTTAATTCGCTGCGCCTCAATCATGTGCTGTAATTCCTGCTCCGTTTTCACATCCCGCTCCGATTCAAAATCATGTATTGCGATATTAATACCGGCATTCTCAATTTCGCGCACTAAGACATATGGCATATTGGGGGATATTTTCACTTCTTGAATACCATAGCATTGCAGTATCTTGATTAGAGTTTGTGAAAACTTTTTTTGCATATAGGATTCAAGTCGTTCAACACGAACTCCATTACCAAGCTGCTGTATTTTCTGCAGCTGGACATCATATTCACGCGCATCAAAAAATACTACCGGATCCTCTCCTGCAACTGCAATATATATAAAAGCATCAGGGGCAGTAATACCTGTTCTATGCAATATTTCCGGGCCCTTAGAATCGACTAAGACAAATGCGCTTTTCATATAATAAATCATACAAGATAAAAGATTCTGAATTGAGGCGCGTCCGTACGCCTCAATTCAGATAGTGCCTAATAGGCTCTCTTTGCACACAACACTGGAAGCGGAGCATAGAACGCATTGAAGCGGTTCATTTCCGGTCGATCGCCGGCCAGAAAAATAACATTGTCACCCAAATCTTCATAGTAGATTCGAGCAACGGCCGCATACTCTCCGCCCTGCGAGTACACGATATTCCGCACCGTAGCATCATCCATTTGCACCCCATGCCATCGTTCGTAAAACGTCCGATATTGACCCGGAATGCGCATGATCACTTCCTCGAGGTCCGGATGAAGTGTTGGCATCATGCCAAAGTCTCCAGCCACCATTCGCTCAAAACTTTCAGCTGCATACTGGCGCAGCTTTCCATTTCCGCGCTTTGCATCAAACAGTTCAAGCTCGATAGGAACGTCTTCAGGCATCAACTTGTAAAAAGCATTAAGCGAGCATTGGCATCGCCGGATAAATTCTCGACGATCAACTCCCACCCGTTGCAGTACCGTTTCAGAGTCAGCTTCGAAATCACCGATTCCAATAACGAACCGATGCCGAATCCCTATCTCTGCAAAGAAACGCGAGAGCTGCGGGATGATACGAGCAAATTGCTTCGCAACCAACCCGACTCCCATCCCAAGACCATCAAACGTGTAGCGATAGGGAACTTGCTGACTCCCTGTCTCCTCGTATGCGTAATCCGGGCAGAACGCTCCTGCGAATATTACTTCTTCACCGCGTTCTCCGGCATCAAGTACTTTGCGCAACGCTCTAGCAACCAGTTCAGACGGAACAAGCATCTGCAAACTTAATAGCAGTTCCGCAATTTGCATTCCCAAGGTATCTCCGAATGCTGTCCGCAATGAAGCAGCCGCTCGAATAACTTGAGCCTGAAACCTTGCCGGCTCCTTTCCTTGAACAACCTGGTACAACGGCATCGGATTACCTTCTCTCGTACCTGCACCCGCGGGTGCAATTGGTAGAGCAGAGAAACGGATTGTCCTGTGCTGAGGGTTTACCACATAGCCAGTTGCCGTCTTAATCCTCGTATCCTTAGCAGTAAGATGTTTTTCTCCCGCATAATTCGCTGCGAGTATGCCAGGGAAAAAACAACTGAACAGACGATAGAGCAACCAGTTTCTTGGTGGCTGCCCTTCTGCATTTTGCAATGCGAGCCCCAGATTTTGAGCAAGTACTGAATTACTTTTCAGCTGTTCCATACTAGCGTAGCCGACTGGCTGCCAAGCATCATTTTTACTAACATCAATGAGCTCCCAATACCGCTCAACTTCGCCCGCATCCATCCCCGTCGCCAAGAGCGTTTGCTCAAACTGAGCACGATCGCCTTGATACCGAAGTCGGCCAAGATCTTGCGCGGTCCGAAAAAAGATTTGAATTTCTTGCGAAAACCCAGAATGACCGTTTGCAATCGCCATCGCACTCCTCCTTCTTCCTTATTGCGTGTGAAACGAACAACTAAACACTAAAGCTCCCGGTTTTATCCGGGAGCTTATGGGAACATCCTTAACTTTTAAAAAAAGATACTGCCATTAACTTCCGGAACGCACGCACGCGTATAGACGATGCCATGCAAAGAGTGGCATTGTGCGCTTCACGAAATTAATGGCTGCAGATTTCATAATGTTTTTGATTATAGAGTAAGAAAAAAGAGGAGTCAAACCATTCCTAAAAGCTATCAGCCAGAAGCTCATTGATCACTTCCCGTTCATTCCACGGAACAACTTCTTTTCCAATCCCCATGCCGCGTTCTGCGCCTTTGCCGGTAGCGACGACGACATCGCCCGGTTTTGCTTGTTGTAATAATGTTTTTAACGCTTCGCGGCGATCAACAATATGTTGCCAAACAACTTTACGACCCACCTCACCCCCGCCCTCTCCTTGGTAAGGAGAGGGGAGACCATTTTCTAAATCGCTGAATATTTGCTCTTCGCTTTCCGTCCACGGGTCTTCTCGGGTTACAACAATATAATCCGCATACTTTGCAACGGCGCGGGCCATGTCTGCCCGCTTGCCCCGATCGCGCAACCCTGCCGCACTGAGCGTTGCAAGTATTTTGCCGCCTTCGCTAAAGCTTCGTCGAGCCAAGTCTTTTTTAATATCTGCATATAGCCGTTCTAATGCATCGGGAGTTACTGCGTAATCTATAATTACAGTAACGCCTTGCGGAGTTTGAAATTTTTCCATCCTACCCGGCACTGAACTTACGGCATTAATTCCAGATTGGATAACCTTGGCAGGAATATCAAGTGCATGGCCAAGCAACGCAACAGCACATGCATTTTCTTTATTAATACTTCCCGATAATATGGTCATTGTATTCGCAATGCTCTCATTAGTCATTCTAATTACGTTTAGTCCGCGCTTTTCGGCGCGGTCCATCATCTTGCGAACATGCGCATCGCTCTCTTTCCCCACAAGCGGCGCGCCGATGCGCAGGTATCGGACAATCTTTTCTTTTGCGCGCGCATATTGCTTCATCGTGCCGTGATAATCCAAATGCTCGCGAGTAACATTCAATATAATAGCGCCATCAAATTGAATGCCCGATATGCGATGCTGATCAAGCGCATGCGAAGTAGTTTCAAGCACTACATATTCAACTCCAGCTTTTTTCATGCGCGCAAGATACGAAAATATTTTTCTGCTCGGGAGCGTTGTCATTTTTGTTTCGTTTATTTCTTCCTGCCCGCCAATGCGGAATGCAACGGTCGTCAGTATGCCGACATGCTGCTTCCCATGGGCTTCTTCTAATACGCGCGCAAGAAGATAGCACGTTGTCGTTTTCCCGTTCGTTCCCGTTACCCCGAAAATGCGCATTCCTTTATCAGGAATGCCGTACGCCAAGCGCCACAGCCGCGCTTCAAAAAAATGCCCGATGTTTTTAAGAAATTGAATCATATATCAAATTACCTTCCTCCAAAATTACGTACAACTTTAATCGCATCGCGCATTAACCCGAACCCCGCATAGAATCCATCATTAAATACAAGATCATATGCGCCCACATATGAAACCCGATGCCCGCCGAATCCCATTTTCATGCGCGTAATGCCAGCCCATGAGTGGGTTGGATCTGCGTTCTCAGGAGCAACGCCAAAAAAATCGTACACGTCCATGCCCTTTTCTTTTGCGCGCATAATAGTATCCCAATACAGCAGCGTGGGCGCCATATACGAACGCTTGCTTGGAATACTCGCCCCGTGCGCATATGTCGCAATCTTGTTAGCATATAGCATGACATGCGCTGCAAGCACTTCATCATCTGCACGCGCAGTTGCAAGCTCTACCATGCCTGCCTGTCCGGCAGGCAGGCCTTGCCTGCCTAATACATCGATCATCACCCGATAATAATCATCTGGATGATACGAAAACCCTGTGCGCTTTTGCACTTCTCGAGAGGCCTGAAGAAACGGCTCAACATCGCGCACGTCAGTTGAATACGAAACGGTAACGCCCTTTTTTTGCGCAATCTTAATATTGTATCTGGTTTTAGAATGCAGTTTCGCCTGCAATACATCTTCCGAAGGTGCCAGCGGCAACAGCAGCGTATGCATGGGCTGAACTTCTCGAGAAGATTTTCGCCATGAAGCGGGGATAGAGTATTCGTTAATGGCCGTATCCCATGCAGGGTCAATGCGAGCAAAAAATGCTCCCGATTCTTGCGCGAGGCTGCTGATTTTTTCTTCAAACAATTCCCACACATGCGCCTGCTCTTCCTGTGAAAGTCCGTTTGCAAATACCGGCCCGCGCGGAACATACAACCACGAATACCCTAGCTTAATCCCTCTTCGAAGAACTAATGCAACGGCAACAATCTTGTTATTATGCTCAATAATGAGGCGCCAGTACAGCTCTCCCAGCTCGCGATGCATCTCGCCCCATGCCCATGTTTGCAGAAACGATCCGTACGATGTTGACGCAATAAAGCTATCCCACCGCGACGCTTCCGATTGCACTGCCTCCGCAATATTCATACGTTACGATGACGCAGGATATTTCAGCGCAGCCTTTACTGCCTCTTCTACGGTGGCAATATCTTTCGGTAATTTTTCCACTACCTGCCGCGCCTGCACTTGCGTATACCCGATTGCGATTAATGCATCGACCGTTTCCTGGTGCACTGGGCGATGCAATGCGAATACAGAACCGGAGGGAAGTGCGTCTAATTTTCCTTTCAGTTCGATTATAATCCGTTCTGCCGTTTTCTTCCCCACGCCCGGCATGCTGGTGAGCAAAGCAACATCGCCTGTTGCCACTGCTTGCGATAACATATGCGGGCTCACAACATCTAAAATTCCCATTGCAGTTTTTGGGCCGATAGACGGAACGCGCAGCAGCAGCTCAAAATACTCCCGATCTCTAACTTGCTCAAACCCGAATAAGATTTCATCTGATTCTGTTTTGTGATCGTAAATAACAAAGCTTGTATCTTGCCCAACTGCCAATTTTTCCCGCAATACGGACACCACGAATACGCGATACCCAACCCCATGGACATCGAGAATAACTGCCTTTTCTTCACGTTCCAACACCCTCCCCGTTAAACGAGCTATCATATATATAAGGTACGATATGCGACACCTGGCGTAAAGTATGTATAATGGCCACATATGGCAAAAGCCCTATTCACCCTCAAGGCGCCGTTTCGGCCGGCGGGCGATCAGCCCAAGGCTATTTCCGGGCTTATTGATGGAGTGAAAAAAAATCTGCCTCGGCAGACGTTGCTGGGCGTTACGGGCTCTGGGAAAACGATGACAGCAGCCTCCGTAATTGCACAGACAGGATTTCCTGCACTAGTTATTAGCCACAACAAAACACTTGCTGCCCAATTAACAGAGGAATTCCGGACGTTCTTCCCTGATGCTGCCGTAGAATATTTCGTATCGTATTACGACTACTACCAGCCGGAAGCATATATTCCGCGCACCGGAACATATATCGCAAAAGATTCTGCAATTAACGAAGAGATCGACCGCTTGCGCCACAGCGCAATGGAAGCAATACTCACACGTAAAGACGTTATCGTTGTTGCATCCGTTTCCTGTATTTACGGACTAGGCTCTCCGAAAGAATACATGGATGCGCGCGTCGGCATCGCCGTAGGAGAGGAAATACATCGCCAAGATTTCCTCAAAAAATTAATCAACCTGCAATACGAGCGCAACGATATTGATTTGGAGCGGGGGCGATACCGCGCAAAAGGAGATGTGGTAGACGTATTCCCATCCGGAGAAGAACATGTGCTCCGCATTGAATTCTTCGGTTCGCACGTTGAGGCGATTACCATGCTCGATCCGATCACCGGATACAAAGTAAAATCGCTTGATCGCGGCGCTATCTTTCCTGCAACATTCTTCGTAACAAACAATGAACAGCGCAAACAATCGCTTGAACTTATTCGCGCAGAAGCGGAGATGCAGGCGAAAAAATTCCATGATCAGAAAAAGTTTGCGGAAGAAGAAAGGATTGTAGAGCGAACAAAATATGATTTAGAAATGATAGAACATATCGGATACGTATCGGGCATTGAAAACTATTCCCGCTACATGGACGGGCGTGCGCCCGGGCAGCCGCCATCCACGCTCATTGATTACTTTAATTACGCATATGGAAAGGAAAATTTTCTTACATTTATAGACGAATCGCACATGACCATTCCGCAAATCGGAGCGATGGAAGCAGGCGACTCCGCAAGAAAGCAAAACCTCATCGAGTATGGATTTCGCTTGCCGAGCGCAAAAGACAACCGGCCATTAAAATTTTTCGAATTTGAAGATAGAATAGGAAAAACAGTATTCATTTCCGCAACCCCGGGCCCGTACGAAAAAAATACCAGCAATGCCACCGTAGAACAGATCGTCCGCCCGACCGGATTAGTCGATCCGGAAATTGAAATTAAGCCGACGACAAATCAAATTGATGATATTATGAACGAGATAAAGGCAGCGGTCGCCAATTCGGCGACCGACCGCCGAGCTGGCGGTCGAACCATAGTCACTACGCTTACTAAGCGCATGGCGGAAGAACTTGCAACATACCTCACCGAATCGGGGATGAAAGCTGCGTATTTGCATTCAGATATCGATACTATGGAGCGTATCGATATTTTGCGCAGCCTTCGCTCCGGCGCATACGATATTTTAGTCGGCATCAACTTGCTTCGAGAAGGATTAGATTTGCCGGAAGTATCGCTGGTTGCAATTATGGATGCAGATAAAGAAGGATACCTCCGAAGCGAAACGGCATTAATCCAGACAATGGGCAGGGCAGCGCGCCACGTCGAGGGGCGCGTGATTATGTATGCAGACCGAATAACGGGTTCTATGCAGCGGGCAATCGATGAAACAACCCGGCGCCGGAACATTCAGCTTGCATACAACAATAAGCATGGCATCACGCCGCAATCGATTATTAAAAAAATCACGGATTCAACGTTGTCTAAGCCCGTTATCGATATGGACCTCCCCGAAAATATCTCAAAAAACGATGCAGAGCACGCAATCCGCCGCCTCACAGATAAAATGCAGCTAGCAGCTCAGCAAATGGAGTTTGAAAAAGCGGCGCAATACCGCGACACCATTGCGCAATTGCGAAAGAAGATGAAATAAACATTACCTTCCCCCTAATTAGGGGGAAGGAGGGGATGGGGGCAGATTACATGCACCGCGCCTAACCAGCCCTCACCCCCTCCCTCTCCCCAATTGGGGAGAGGGTAAACAACCCCTACTTTCCAAACCTCTCAACCACATTCACTAGCGTACGCACGCCATACCCCGTAGCGCCGAATTGCCAGTAGGGAATAAGCGGCATTTCGGCATACACCGGCCCTGCAATATCAAGATGCGCCCACGGAACTGCCTGCCCCGCCTTATTTTTCTCAATAAATTCCTGTAAAAACAGCGCAGCAGTAATGGCTCTACCCATCCTCATTGCAGAAGTATTGCGAACATCCCCAACCATGCTCTGCACTGTTGGGCGATATTCTTCCGGAAGCGGAAATTCCACTAGCCCCTCTCCAGATTGTTTTGCAGATTCTAAGATAAGAGCATTTAATTCCTGATTATTCCCAAACAGCCCGGCATGCGTATCGCCAAGCGCCACAACGCATGCGCCCGTAAGCGTTGCAAGGTCGATTATCGCATCTGGCTTGAGCGTTTGCGCATACGTTAAAGCATCAGCTAATGTAATTCTTCCTTCTGCGTCTGTATTAAGCACCTCGATTGTTTTGCCGCTCATCGTAGCAATCACGTCTCCCGGCCGATATGCATCTCCTGATGGCATATTTTCACAGGCAGCAATAATGCCATGAACTGCAATATCTGGCGCAAGCATAGGTAATAGCGAAAATAATCCGAGCACCGTTGCGCCCCCTCCCATATCTATTTTCATATTTTCCATATGCTGCGCAGGCTTGAGCGATAGCCCTCCAGAATCGAACGTTATGCCTTTTCCAATTACCACGAGTGTTTTTTTCTGTTTACCCTGAGCTTGTCGAAGGGCGGGAGTATAGGTAAGATGAATCACCTGCGGCTCTTCTTTCGACCCTCTTGCTACGGCAAGAAAACCGAAAAACTTTTTTTGCTGGGCTTGAGCACGATTCAAAACCTTTAAAGAAATTCTTGGGGATGTTTTTGCAATCTTTTTCGCTTCGGCCGCAAGCACTTTCGGCGACATGTGAGATGCCGGCTGGTTTACAAGATTGCGCGTTATACTAACCCCATTCATAACTTTCTGTGCACGCTGTACAAGTTTTTTTACCTGGCCCATATCTTTCTTGTCAGGCAATATCAACACAGCCTCCTGAAGAGAACGAATCCGCTCATCTTGCGTAAGCGCCTTGCTATGCTCCGCAAACCAGTAGTTAGTGAGCAGCAACGCTTCCGTGATCGGTTGAGCAGATGCAGTGCTGGGCAATACAATAGCAACACGGCGAGCCACATGGCTTCTTCCATTCACAAGCACTGTAGCGATAGCTCTGCGCAGCCCTTCACTCTGCACATCATGAAAATCATCGCTTTTTCCCGTTCCAATAAGCGCAATCAATGGAAACCCTGCTCCTGCAGGAGCAATAAACATTTCGGCCCGGCCCCACTGCCCCGCAAACTCTGCCCGCTTCATAAGCGCAGCAATATGCGCATGCACTTCTTTTGAAAAATGCGTTCCTACCTCTCCCTTTGGTCCAACGGGAATAACAGCAATGTCTGCATGTGCATCAGCAAGCGATTTGCCAGAAATTGAAATTGAAAACATAGCTTTTCATCATAACCGATACCCCCTAAGAAAACAACGCGCCCTTTAGAATCACCGTCCCAGAAACCGGGACGAGCGACAGCACATGCTTTCCATGAGCCAGCGACTGCGCAAGGCCGTATGGTCGGTCTTCGCGGACATGCACATATGTTCTTCCTCCCTGGTTCACAATATCTTGCCCGCGCATATGCTCCTGCACAGGCTTTGAGTTAATAAGCACTTCAAGCGAACACCCAGCTTCTGACGCAGCAGATAGCGCTATGCCGCTCCCCAGGAAATGAATTACGCACGCCTGATCATCGCTTACAGCACCATTTATTATCTGATGCTCTTGAATAATCCACCATCCAGAAAACCCATAATGATGTATTGGCAATTTAAATTGCAGATGATACTGCGCAGGCTCCATAGGAGGAGATGCTGCAATGCCCTGCATCCGGGCGGATTCTGCTCCAAATGCGATGTCGGGCGTTTTGTCAGGCTCTTTGGTCGAAGGAAATAACTTTGACTCTCTATGGGGTTCCAAGAGCGTTCGTATTTTTTGTTCCAATTCTTCAAATCCCCCCTCGCCATTGCGGTCATAGCAAATTGTGCCCGTTGTATCAACTAAAATCTTTCTCGGCCACACCGTGTTCCCATACCGCTTCCATGTTTTATAGGAAGCATCGTTTGCAATAGGAAAGTCTAAATCAAAGCGCAACACAGCGCCCTGCACCTTATCCGGGTCCGTAGCTAATTCCAGCTGAGGCGTATGAATTCCAATAATTAAAAACCCCGGGCCTTCATAGCGCTCCCACAACGCACGAATATGCAATACGTCTTGCAGCGATGCCGGGTCTCCGTAATCCCAAAAAAAGAGTACCACGACCGTATCACGCAAATCGCGTTCGAAGGCAAGCTCTTTGTGCGATACCGCAATGCTTCGTATATTTTGGGGAAACGAACTGATGTTCAACCAGCTATCTCCTGTAATGTCTGCGGCCTGTTTTCCAACTAACGACGAGCGAAAAATGCGCCACATACCTACGATTCGACATCTATTCCTGCCTTGCGCGCCCACAAAGAAAACCGAGCGCCCTTGCGGACATATTCAAGCTCGCACCCTTCTTCAAGTAATGTTTTTTCCACTAACGCGCGCCGCGTAAATGACGGCATGCGCGCCACTGTTATATCGCTGATCCCCATCAGCCCGCCCTTGCGGAGCACCCGCAATGCTTCTCGCAACACGCCTTTTACTTCCCGGTCATCAATGTATCCAATGGTATTAATAGCAATGACAACATGAAACGATTCATCGCCGAACGGAAGATGCCGAATATCTGCTTGCTGCATTTTTAATCGCGCACCGTATGTCGCCTGCAATTCTCGAAATATTTCTCCGGCAAACACATCAACCTCTGCGGCTGTCAGCTCCACGTGCGGGAATGTTTCCAAAATAGTGCGCGACGTCCACCCATGCCCGGCGCCAAGCTCCAGAATCTCGCCTCGGAGCGGGTCTGGGCATGTCGACAAAAACTTCGGCACATGGCGCCTGATGTGTATGCGGTGAGGCAGCGCATTATTCCACCATTTCTGAAACGTAGTAAGACGGCTCATACCATGAGCGTACTACATTTTTTGATCTTTATCACCGGCGAAAATAACAAGTGACACCAGCACCGATAACAACCCAACAATAATCGGAATCCATGGCTCTCCGCCCGCAAGGTTTCGCAAACTGTCATACAGCGCGGGAATCAAATTAATCAATCCTCCGACTAGCAGCAATACTGCAGCCCATAATTGCAAACTTTTATTTACCATATGTTCCACCCCCTTTCGCAGAAAAAATAGTTTTCGCAATATCCCAATATGCATCATTGTGATGTACCGCCTTTTCCCAATACCAGTATTCAACGCCCCACCAATACACACGCGATAATTGCGTGCGCTCCGCGAACAGCTGAAGCTGCAAAAAACGAGCAGGAGAGAATGATTTCATTCTTTCTCCTATATCCATTTCGTTATATGGCTTTGTACCCCACGGCTCTCCTTGCAGTTCAGAAATAATAACGGGTTTATGGAATAGAAGGCCTATATAATGAGCTTTAAGCCGGTACATCCAAGATGGAAACAGATAATCGTAATGAAACAATTTATTCGTTCGATTTGAAAATACGGTACGATACATCGTTGTTCCTAGCACATCGCCATATCGCGCTGCCCCAAGCCAAGAATTCAATTCTCCGGAATCAGTAATTAAGATTGCATGAGCAATATCATGAGCGCGCACTACCGCCTGCTCTTGATCCAAAAAATTCGCATCTGCCTTAGGACAAATCCCAAATGATAATAGCGGCTCGTTTTCTAATTGCCACATATCCAGTGCGGGACTCTGCTTATACCGATCCACAACAACCCCCAGCATGGCAAGTACGCGAGCCTGTTGTTCTTGCTCTGAAAGTCCTTGCGCCCATGCAGGGATGTGGCATTCCGGCCAGCGCGGCAATTTTCTCCCGACGCTCAATACTATACTAACATCTCTTTTCTCTGCCTCGCGAACTTGATAATCCAAATCAGAAAAATCATATGCGTCTTGAGATACTGGCTGTATTGCATCCCAATATGCGGAAAGCCTCAAATGCCGCACCTGCAAATCATCAAGTATTGCAATATATGCCTGTTTCCAATCAAGCCCGATTCCCGAAGCTTGCGGAGCAGAAAATGTAACACCGACTGCTTGCGGCACAGGAAGAAACGATGGAAAGGCCAGTAATAAAATTGCAGTAAGGATGATGCCGAAAAAGGTGAGGAAAAATACTCCGAATCTTCTACGACGACTAACCTCCCCTAACCCCTCCTTCGTAAGGAGGGGAATACGGTGTCGTTCTCTCCCCCTTACGAAGGGGGAGCTGGAGGGGGTTTGTCGTGAACGCGTAGCTTTCTTCTTCCTCATACCAATAACGCTACTCCAAAACTAACTAGAACAATACCCGCAATTTTTTGCATCACCGGCCCTGTTCCAACTTCTTCTTTAAAAATTTTGGGGAAGAACAGGGAAACAATCAACGCGAGCACTAGTACAAATGCATACTGCACGCCTTGCAGCGCATTTACTACGGAAACGCTGCCGAGCGAAATAGCATATGTTTGCAATAAAAATGCGCCCGCGGCTAGGGATTTATTACAGAGAAAGACCAGGGAAGTTGCCCAAGTTTTTCTCTCTCCCTGGATAGGGAGAGAGCGAGAGAGAGGATTACGCGAACGTGACGAAACCCTCTTCCCCGCCTTCTCCCTATGCAGGGAGAAGGGGCGAATAAACACAAGGATTCCCGCTCCCGCAATTACTGCCTCCACCACGCGCGTCACAATAAAAATGCCAAGAAACTGCCCTTCAGCATAAGAATAAATATATTTAGTAATAGCAAAATATGCGGCAAATAGCAGGCCGGCGAGGACAGGGAATAGCATTGTCATCCCGGACTTGATCCGGGATCCATGAGTAGATTCCCGCATACGCGGGAATGAAAACCCTGCCAGCAGCATTCCCCCAGCAAGCAGCGCTGCGATTCCAAACCCTTCTTTCACAGCGAACTGTTCCCCTAAAAATGTGACTGCAAAAAGAATAGTAAATAATGGTACTGCAGACCCTGCGATGGGAACCACGCGCGACGGCTCTCCTGCGCGCATCGCAGTAAAAAACAAATACAGCGCACCAATATGCACTGCCCCCGCAATAAATGCCCATTGCAATAAAAAAGGCGTAATTAAAATGTGCGCCCAAGGAACAAGAGCAATTGCCAGCCCCGCAAACGCGGCAGAATACAATGCATATGCAATCGGTTTCCCGATTGCAGTTTTTGTTTGCAATAAACTTTTATCAACAATGAATACTACCCCGTTGCCAACATGTGCAAGTATGGCAAGGAGTACCCAAGTCATGGCGCGCTAGGCCTTAGCGAGCGCGGAGCTCTTTGTACAATTCTACGAAAAAGGCGATAGTAAGAATCATTAACACAAACGGCACAATCACGCCCGCAATAGGAAGTTGGCTCACGCTAATTGAAACCACTTGAAACAACACCAGCGCCCCGAGCATCCTCCATGCAACACCCCATACATGCTTACGCACAACTTCTTTCGAGAATAGGAGCGCGCGCACTCCTCCAGATGTCTCTTTTAAAGCGACTGCAAGAGGAGCATACATCACCCAGATTGTAACGATAAACGCCGGTATCATCAGCGCTACAAATGCTACAAACTCCACAATATCAAGCGCTGCAAGCCCGCCCTCAGAAAGAGGGAAGGTGTTGCGTACTGATAGGTACCAAAAGTTTAATACTTCCGACGGCAAGAATGATATCGCCACGAGCAATGCTGCAAGAAAACTGGTGTACAGCACGGGAATATATACCTTTACTGCGCCTGTAAGCGCTACGAACAAAGAAATTTTCTTCTCTGCTGTAAACAAAAGCATCATTGCAGTCATGGAAAGGATTCCGAAAAAGATTGCAGTGAAAAATCCTATCAAGAACTGCCCCGTATACGGGGATTGCTCTACTACCGTAAATACATCAACACCCTGCGATAGCGCGCTCAAATACTGCACCATCAGCGGAATCGTCAGTAATGCAGGAATAATAATCAGCAACTCTAATACAACAGCCGTGCCCCACCTGCTCAAAAATAATTTCCACGCTCGAGATAACTGATCAATGAATGTTGGAAACGGAGTTGTCATAAAAAAGTGCTATATAGATAGTTAATAATTTATTCAATTATACCACATATGTTATGCACACGCTTATAAATTACATAATTCTCCGTTCTTTCAGCGCAGTGGCTTTCTCGGTCTCCGACCAATTACATAACTGCTTTTCGTAACAACTTTTTTACCAGTTCTTGATTCTAACTCCAATCGTGCCTTTTTCGCAATACTTCCCCCTTTTTTACTTGCAATCGAATTTTCTTTCATGCCTATTGCATTGTCGCTTTCAGCAATTTGCTTGGTAGAAAGCTCTGCAAGCGCTGTAAAGATTAACTCCGCATCGCTCATATGGTCGCGCAAGTTTTGTGTTTTCAAGCCCTTTAATTTTTTATGATCTTTCACACCAATGCCTGCCCATTCAGAGTGAATAATATTTGTAAGAATAGCGAATTCTTCTCCCTCCGAGATATCGTGTGTTTTCCAATAATCCGTGAGCTTATTACGCGTTTCTTGCCCCAGCATCCGCTGTTGAATCCACTTTTCGCTTCGTCCATGTTTTTTCCATGTCTCTCTCGCGCGATCCAGAGCCTTTGCCGGATCTGCCATTTCTTGCATCCGCTCATATCCCACTTTTGCAAGCCACAGCTTGATCGGCTCTGCTTTTTTAGACGGCACGGACTGAATCAGGCGAAGCAGCGTTTCCGGATCAGCAACATCCGTTAAACGCATTTTTCCGTCATCTGCGATCATTTTCAACTGGTGACATTTTGTCACCAGTTCACTACCCTCTTTTACAAGCCTTTCTTTTAACTTATTCCAATACTTTCTAGCAGTTTGAAAATCAGGCTGATCTATAAGCACAGCAATAACATCCACCACAGAAAACCACCACGTTTCAGTCTTCTCGTTATACTGTCGACGAATTTTCCTGCCTTCAAATAGCGCAATACTACGATTCTTCTTCATACAAAAATTGTAACATTTCTGTTCGAATTATGCGAAGCACGCTCTTACAACCCGTAATACTGGTTCTGCGGACTTCCTCCTGTGCCGGACGCAGCGTAGCTTTCCTGGCTCTGGCGGAGACACTCCTGGTATCCCGGATCATTAGGATATGAAAATGGATACCCGCTGAATACCCCTTGTTTATTTTGCCCCACATAAAAATCGTGTTTTACAATGTGCGTAGTAAAACATGCTTGACAAGATACAGGAAATAAATGTAAACCCACTTCTGGAGCGCCAAACGCCACATGCCAAAACGGACTTTCAACTAATGGGCACTCTATAATTTCATCCCACCTGCAAAAACAATCGTATTGATGATGTACTGTTTGAAATGCGGGCGGTATTTCTACATTTCCCGGCCGCGGATACCCCACCCAGTACAACCCCCCGGGGCCTTTATCCCCGGGAGTCCCTGGTTTAGCTACATCTGTAACATTTTTCCCGCCGATTGCTTTTACGCCCGGGTCTAGCCGGCTCGGGTTCTTTGCCGTTTCTGAATATCCGTACGGATACATCTGCTGAACGGTCGGTTTGAATCCATATAGCGACGGATCAGCGGGAACAGGCGCAATATGATAAAACGGCAGCACCAAGCTTCCGATTGCAACTCCGATACCATGAAATGGCGAATAGCTGGCGGGAAGATTTCCAATCAATGGATTAATGCCTTGCTTGTACCCTGCGCTTTGTATGCCCGATAGCCCTTCATGAATAGACGGATCGTTCGTTTGCCGCGGCACGCGAACGGGGCCGATCTGCTGCTGCGCAACTACATTACTTGCAGAATATATGCCAGCAACCACGAGCAGTACGATAAGTTTTTTAAATAGTTCGCTCATGGCAGATATCTATAGTGCATAACCTACAATCTACAGTCTACCATCTATTGCGTGAAGATATTACGGTATCGTCGTTTCTCCAACAGGCGCATGGGTAAATATAGATGACACGGAATCAATCATCGTACTGATTGCAGATTGCGGCACTCCGCTCGTCATAAACTGATTGACAAGATGCGTGGCTGAAAATGGATCCCCAAGAATCAGGGGACTAGGCATCACGGTCGCCGTCGGCGTAGGCCTCGGAATTCCGCCCGTACCTGTTCCAATATTCCCGATAAGAGCCTGAAGAAGTTGTGTCAAGAGGCTGTCAAGTGCTGGATTGCCAGTAATAGAACCGGGAATTCCTGTAGGTGAGCCTGGTTGGCCTTGGCCGCCCTGCCCCTGGCCTCCGCCTTGTTGGCCGCCGAGAAGGGATTGCATCAACATAAGAGGAAGCATAGCGCTCATGCCGCCGAGACCGCCTGCGCCTCCAGGCATACCGCCAGGACTGCCGCCGCCTGGGTTACCTCCGCCTTTGTTATTCAACCCATCGTACGGCCCAGCTCCGGGAGCTGCGGGTGCTTTTGGCGTTCCTGGCGCAGGTGCTCCGCCTGGAACGCCCTGCTTAGGGTTCTCACACTTCTCATCAAATACGATACCCGTAGGGTCTCCAGTATCATTTGCCTTGTACTTTCCAACAGGTACTTTAGTGCCGCCGATAGTGTATGAACCGCGTGTATTTGGATTTCCTCCCATGGAAGCTACGTATTCTTGTGCTTGTGATGAGTTCGGAGTGATAGTGATTTGTTTTCCTCCATCCTTTGAGCCCGTTGCTTGCGCTTGCGCAAGTTCGATCGGCATCAGATCGCTTCCGAGTCTGCGAAGGTCGTAATTTAATTTACTTTCTGCGACATGCAGAGGGGAAGCAGGGCCAATATCAACATCCTGCAAGTCTCCTTGAATAGGGTACTCGATGGGTTGATCTGTAATGTTCCCAAACTTTGCGTCTTGCCCTGGGCGAGGGACGAGACAGATGGTGTCGTTGGCTTGGGGGGGCTTAGGTTGTTGCAATGATTTTGCATACGCATCAGATGCATCTTTAACGTTCGGTTGCCCAGGCTGCGTATTCTTATCATTAATAATTGTCTGCTGATTCCCATTCGCATCTGTATACGTAAACTTCACCTGCCCAGTAGGGACGGAGTTGTCGTTTGTATTTAAATTCAGAAGACCTTGATTACTGGCTTGAACTGCCTGGTTATACTGTTGAGGATACAACGCAGCAAATCCAGGTTGCGCCCCTATACCAAATACGCCGGCGAACCCATTCAAGGTTGTTGCATTCATTGAAAGAGTCGGGATAGCTCCCGGCTTGAACGTATACGCACCTTGTGCATATACGCTGCCAACAAGCAAAAAAACGCCCAGTACAGATACTCCCAAAAGCATTCGATGTAAAAGCGTATTCATACCCTAACGTACCATCACTTCCCCGCCGCTCACATTACTAAAAATAGAAGCTATGTAATTCGTAATCGTACTTAACACTGCTTGCGGAATACCGCTCGTTGCAAGCTGACTAAAGAGTCGTGCATTATCTGGAGTCGGAGCAGGAGATACGCCCGGGGTTGCGCACTGACCAGAACTTACCTGTATGGCACCATATTGCTTAAGGTAGCAGGAATTAGTATATGTTTTCCCGTCGGAACCGCACACCGGCGCAATTCCGTTTATTGCACACGCAGGAGTAGCACTGCTTGTTCCAGTACCCGTACCGTTATTTTGCTGCTGCCCGTTGCTCTGTCCATTCTGTGCCTGATTTTGCGGACCGCCTAAGAGCGATTGCAGCATGGAAGCAAGCAGAGCATCGAGCGGATTGCCTGTAGCAGGCGCTTGTTGCGGACTGCCCCCAGGGTTATTCCCATTCGCATTCGGAGATGAGCTTGGCGAAGGCTTCGGCGAAGGCGCTACCCATTCCCTTGGAGTACAACTATTATCAAACACCACTTTATCGGAAGGACTCGGATGGTTTGCAAGATAATGCTTGCCCACATCAACCTTTACCCCATTAAGCGTATATGACCCTTGTGCATCAGAATTCCCATTTAGCGATTTTACAAACTCCTGTGCCTGAGCCTTTGTGGGAAGTAAAACAATTCTTTTTGCAAGACCATCTGTTTTTATTTGCAGATTAAGCGCATGCGACATTTGCTGTTCAATAAAACTGCTTCCCAATCTTCGCAAATCAAAATTGATTTGCGACTCATGACTCTCATCATCTTGCACCTGCCCCTTCACCGGATACGCAACAGGATCGCTAGTTCTATTCTCATACCCACTAATAGACGTTGGCTTATATTCAATCACTGCCACTCCTGCCGTAGAACCGCTTGGCGAATAACTTTTATCGACCTGGCCCGGACGCGCAATAATACACTCTGTGTATTTCAAATATTTTTCTGCAGTTGCAGCATCCTTGAATGCGAATGGCTTATCGGGGTCAGGAATCTGCGACCTTTTATCAGAATTCTCGCCGTACAATGCATCCGCAAGCTCTCCTTGCGTTAATACTCCATCCCCGTTAACATCGGGGTCCAAACTTGTACCATCTCCAAAATGGGAAAGTGTGCTTTTAAATTCCTCGCCGAAGTTTGCATACCATGGCCCGCCGCTGCTTGATACATATCCATAATCACCAGGATTCGCCGCCGTGTACACTCCTTCTAAATTTCCTGAGCCCGCAAGATTGTTAACGCTGCATACGTTTCCAGAACCACAGCTTTCCACAACACCCGTCACCGTCCCTCCTGCAGCTGCCGCAGCTTCGCTCGCAGATGTCATTGCAACATTACGCGGGAACGACACGCCGTCAGTGCTTAAATCCGTAAGACTCCCATGCCCGCCATATATTAGTAAATTCTGCCCAGAAGTCATATCCACTGCCAGCTGAGCCTGATACTGATTCAAGCTCATACCCGTAATGTCTCTATAAATAACAGTAACACCCGGTATGCTACTAAAAGCACTATACGAGTTAATATATGCACCCCCCACAAGAGAGTCGTTCGTATGCGTATATATCATCACGTTAAGAGGAGGATATACATCAGCAAAAACGGGGCGAGATACAACAAGACCAAATACAACAACTATGCTTACAAAAATGCTGGCGAGAGAACTCTTTAGTTTTATGTTCATATTACGGCACTGTTACTTGCCCAGCAGGTGTATGAGTAAGAATAGAGGAAACGGCATTCATTACTCCAATGACCACTCCTTGCGCTACCCCGCTTCCTGTAAGCTGCTGCACAATATTCTCCGTTTTGCACGAAGGATCTTCCGGCTGAATATCGCAAAATAGCATACCGCCGTCATCGATAAGTATCGGCGTAGCGCTCGGTATTGGATTCGTAGTCGGCGTCACACCTGGCGTCGCCACCGGCGTAGGCCTCGGAATTCCGCCCGTACCTGTTCCAATATTCCCGATAAGAGCCTGAAGAAGTTGTGTCAAGAGGCTGTCAAGTGCTGGATTGCCAGTAATAGAACCGGGAATTCCTGTAGGTGAG